>Ga0209640_10001064_pt1 | contig 22729 bp, 28 predicted proteins | sample RifCSP10_1_FD_184018 | JGI IMG/M metagenome (GOLD analysis project Ga0209640, IMG submission 184018) | Soil microbial communities from Rifle, Colorado - Rifle CSP2_sed 10_1 (SPAdes) (version 2) | ecosystem: Environmental > Terrestrial > Deep subsurface > Rock core/Sediment | place: Rifle...
ATCTGGCGACCAATGCCTTCGATGCCATGCCGAAAGGCGGCCAACTGACGATTTCGACAGGCTGCAGGAAGATCGATGTCGGCGGGCGCAAGGCTGATGTCGTCGAGATCTCGTTTCAAGACACCGGGGAAGGCATCCCCAAAAAGAACCTCGACAAAATTTTTCTGCCCTTCTTTACCACGAAAAAGCGAGGATCGGGATTGGGATTGGCTGCCGTACATCGAATCGTCGATCTTCACGGCGGATGGATCAAGGTGGATAGTCAGGAGCATCAGGGATCACGATTTGTGGTCTGTCTGCCCCGTTGGGTGGAAACCGGAGTTCGGCTGTGGCACGAAGGTAGGGAACCGTGGAAAAGATCCTAGTCGTTGATGACGAACAAAGCTTACGAGAAGTGTTGAGCATCATGCTCAAACGGTCCGGGTATGCCGTCACAAGTGCGGCCGATGGGGAGGAAGCAATCGAGCTTCTGAACAAGGAAATCTTCGACCTGATCATTACCGATTTGCGGATGCCGAAGGTTGATGGAATGGAGGTGCTCAAAGCAGTGAAGTCAGCCTCGCCGGAAACGGTCGTGCTGGTCATCACGGCGTTCGCAACCGCCGATTCGGCGGTTGAAGCGATGAAGCAGGGCGCCTACGACTATCTGACTAAGCCGTTCCAGGTTGATGAAGTTCAGCTGATCATACGCAACGCGTTGGAGAAACGGCGCCTCACCACCGAGAACATACTGCTAAAGCGTGAGATGGCGAGCCAATCATCCTTTGCGCAGTTGGTCGGCCAAAGCGACGCCATGCAGAAGGTGTTTGATGTCGTGCGGAAAGTGGCCGATTCAAAGAGCAATGTCTTGATCTGTGGTGAGAGCGGGACGGGAAAAGAATTGGTTGCACGCGCGATCCATTACAACAGCGCCAGAAGTCCAATGCCGTTTGTGGCTGTGAACTGCAGCGCAGTTCCCGAGACGCTCTTGGAAAGTGAACTCTTCGGTCACATGAAAGGATCATTCACCGGGGCGATCTCGAATAAGGCGGGGCTGTTCGAGGTGGCCAACGGCGGGACCATCTTCCTCGACGAGATCGGCGATACGACCCCGACGATCCAGGTTAAACTCTTGCGTGTCATCCAGGAACGAGAATTTCGCCGAGTGGGCGGTAACCAGGATATCAAAGTCGATGTGCGCATCGTGGCTGCGTCGAACAAAAATCTTGAAAAGGCTGTTGCTGACGGTTCCTTCCGCGAGGACCTCTATTATCGACTGGACGTGATCCCGATTCGACTCCCGCAGCTGCGCTTGCGCAGCGGCGACATTCCTTTATTGGTCACCCACTTCCTGGAACGGTTTTCAAAGGAAAGTGGGAAGCCCATGCCGGTGCTGAGTGCTGAGGCCATGCATGTGTTGTTGGGGCACGAATGGCGAGGCAACGTACGAGAGTTGGAGAATTTGATCGAGCGCGTCGTGGCGTTTTCAACCGGGGGAACGGTCACGGACGCAGATGTACGTGGGTGGCTTCATCGGCCGGTGGAGCCTCAGCAGCAACATGGAGTATCGACGGACTTGACCGACGATGGATTGGATCTCGAAGGGCTCATCAACGGGATCGAGAAGGATTTGCTGCTCAAGGCGCTTGAGCGATCGAAATGGGTCAAGAAGAAGGCCGCTCGGCTGCTCCGGCTCAACACACGGTCATTCCGCTATCGGCTGGAGAAGTATGCTATAAAAGGAGGTCGTGACTAAGAGTTCTCCAGGATCGATCTCTACGCTATCCTCTACGATCGCCGTTCTTGCCCCTGCCAAGATCAATCTCGTCCTCAGAATTCTCGACCGCCGCGCCGACGGGTTCCACAATCTCTGGTCACTTATGCAGACCGTGGGGTTGGAAGACGAAGTCGCCATCCAACTCAGCCAACATCATGCCGGCATCAAACTGCAGTGCGATGCGCACTCATTGAGTACGGATCAAACTAACCTTGTGTATCGTGCCGCCGCCGCGGTGCTTCAACACAGTGAGCAGAAGATCGGGTTGGACATTGTCCTCACCAAGCGAATCCCACTGGGGGCTGGGCTAGGGGGAGGAAGTAGCGACGCGGCAGCAACGATTGTTGGGCTAAACCGATTGTTGAATTTGGGATGGTCGGCGATGGACATGGCTCAAGTAGGCCAAGCGTTAGGGAGTGATGTCCCGTTCTTTTTTTTCGCTCCATCTGCCACTGTGGCAGGCCGAGGCGAACAGGTGAACCCCATTCGAATTGCGGGGAGTCGATGGGTGGTCCTCGTAAATCCTGGATTCCCAGTTGAAACTAAGTGGGCCTACCAGCAACTTTCATCAAATCGAGCCGGGGTGCAGCCACTCTCGGATTCCCATGCCGCGCTAGGAGGAGCACGTCATCTCTCGTGGGAGCAGGTGCTCGGAGTAGCAGAAAACGACTTTGAAACTCCGGTCTATAAAGCCCATCCTGGTCTTCAGGCAATCAAGCAGAAGCTTATGGCTCAGGGTGCTGAAACAGCGCTGTTGTCGGGCAGTGGGGCGACGGTCTTTGGCGTTTTTCGGGATGAAGCGGGAGCCCAGCACGCGCGGGCGCATTTTCAGACAAATTCTCAACTCAAAGTGTTTGCGGTTCCTGCCGGGTCCGGTCCACTAGTCTGTCAGTCGTAAAGAGGCTTCTGCTCAGGTCGTTTGGTTGACAAGGACCTCAGGTTTCCGATAGAGTTTACCACCTTAGTTGGCTTCCTCAGCAGCGTGCAGCGAACGAGGGAGGCGTGGCTCACAAGAATCTGCCGACGATCACCGCAGAAGAACCACTAGAGAATTCAGCGCATTACAAATAGACGATTGGACGGTTCGAGAAAGTCCGATGAACAGAGAATTGAAAATTTTCTCTGGCAATGCCAATCCTGCGCTCGCCCAGGAGATATCTGCCTATTTAGGGCAGAAGCTGGGTGAGGCGACGGTGTCATCATTCAGCGACGGAGAGATTCGGGTCAAGATCGATGAAAACGTGCGTGGTGCTGATGTATTCGTCGTGCAGTCGTGCTGCCAGCCGGTGAATGATTCGTTGATGGAGTTGTTGATCATCATCGATGCGCTCAAGCGCTCGTCAGCCAACCGCATTACCGCCGTCATCCCCTATTTTGGCTACGCACGCCAGGACCGCAAAGATCAGCCGCGCGTGCCCATTACGGCCAAGCTAGTTGCTGATTTGATCACCACGGCGGGAGCAGACCGTGTCCTGACAATGGATCTCCATGCCGGGCAAATCCAAGGGTTTTTCAATGTGCCGGTGGATCACCTGTATGCGCAACCCGTGTTGCTCGATTACATCACCAAGAAAAAGATTAATGGTCTAGTTGTCGTGTCGCCTGACGCCGGTGGTGTGGAGCGTGCCAGGGCGTTTGCGAAGCGCTTGCAGGCCAATCTGGCGATCATCGACAAGCGGCGCGAAGGTCCGAACCAGGCTCAGACCATGAACATCATCGGTGACGTGCAGGGGAAGAGCGTGTTGCTCCTCGACGACATGATCGATACGGCCGGGACAATTGTTCAGGGTGCGCAAGCCTGCGCCGATCAAGGAGCACAAGAAGTCTTGACCGCATGCACCCATGCCGTTCTATCAGGGCCCGCGCTCGATCGGCTGCAGACGTCGTGTATCTCGCAGGTGGTGATCACGAACACCGTCCCGTTGCGTGGAAAAGAGCAGGTGTGTCCAAAGTTGCATCAATTGTCGGTGGCGCCCCTCCTGGGCGAAGCCATCAGACGCATTCACGAAGACGAGTCAGTCAGTTCATTATTTACCTAGGTCCCAAGCGCAGGGCCACAGGTCTGAAGCAGGGTGACGGAGGAGTATCATGAAATTCGAGTTAGCAGCGACGGTGAGGGAGCAAGCCGGCAAGGGTGCCGCGCGGTCCATGCGACGGGCGGGAAAAGTCCCGGCGGTGCTCTATGGACAGGGTGAGTGCCTACTAGTGACCGTCAATCCTGACGAGTTGATCAAGATCTTGAAGTCCCATGCGGGAAGCACAGCCTTGATTTCCTTGACCGTAACCGGGACGAAGTCCAAACCGAACCGCACCGCGCTCCTGCGCGACTATCAAGTCGATCCAGTAAGCGGCGCCGTGCTGCATGCGGATCTGTTTGAGATTTCCATGAACAAGCCGATTCGCGTCAAAGTCCCGATCCAGGTCATTGGCGGGGTCCCAGCCGGCGTGAAGGAAGGCGGTGTGCTGCACCACAACATGCGCGACTTGCACGTCGAATGTCTCCCGGCCGTCTTGCCGGACCATATCGAAGTCGATGCCTCGGCCTTGAATATCGGTGACGGCATCCACTTGAAAGAAATCGCGACGCGCGAAGGGGTCCGTTTCTTGGACGATCCCGACCAGATGGTCGTCAGCGTGGCGGCGCCGCTGTCGGATGCCAAGCTCGAAGCCCTGTTGACGAGCGCGGCAGGACCGGCGGCCGAACCCGAAGTGATAGCCAAAGGCAAGGAAGCGGCGGCTGTGGCTGAAGGTGCTCCGGGTGCGGAACCGGCCAAGGCTGGCGCCGCGGCGCCGGCCGCTGCCGGCGAAGTTAAAGTAGGCGAGAAGAAAGAAGCCGGCAAGGAAGCCCCGAAGGCTGAGAAGAAGGAAGCCGAAAAGAAGAAGTAGCGGTGCGTCTCATCATAGGACTGGGCAATCCCGGCAAAGCCTACGCCCAGACCCGTCACAACGTCGGTATGTGGGTCATCGAGCGGGCCGCCGTTCGATGGTCGATTCGCCTCACCTCCCGCGGCACGATTCAGCGAGGCTCCGGGCGGCTCGGTTCGGAATTGATCGAACTGGCTGGTCTGCTGGACTGGATGAATGTCAGCGGCCCTCCCCTCAAAGGCCTCCTGCGCGAATTCAAACTCACGCCCGACGAACTCATCGTTATTCACGACGATCTCGATCTGGAGCCTGGGCGGCTGCGGATCAAGCTGGCTGGAGGGCATGGGGGACACAAAGGAATTAAATCAGTAGTGGAGGCGCTCGGCACTCCGCAATTCGTCCGGGTCAAGATGGGGATTGGTCGGCCTGCGCCAAGTCAAGATTCCGCTGACTATGTGCTGGAGCCGTTTACGAAAGAAGAGATCGAGGTGTTGAACCCCTGCCTCGATCGCGCCGTCGATGCGCTGGAATGTCTGATTCATCGAGGAGTCGCGCTGGCAATGAACGAGTTTAATGTGCGCGAACGAGAAACGACGGAAGAAGAGGAATAAGTGCTGAGTGCTGAGTTAGAAGAGCCCTGGAGCCTATTCTCAGCACTTTGCACTCAGCACTGAGGTGTTTGATGGGACTCTGTTGCGGCATGATCGGGTTGCCGAACGTCGGGAAGACGACAGTCTTTAACGCGCTCGTCGGCGCGGGGGCGGTGGTGGCGAATTATCCGTTCTCGACGGTCGAAACGAATGTCGGCATTGCGCAGGTCCCCGACCCGCGGGTGGATCGTCTGGTAGAGCTATTCAAATCCAAGAAGAAAACACCCAGCACACTGGAAGTGCGCGACATCGCGGGCTTGGTCGAGGGAGCCAGCACAGGAGAAGGGTTGGGCAATCAGTTTCTCGGACAGATTCGGGAAGTCGACGCGCTGATACACGTGGTGCGCTGTTTTCAGGGCGGCGGCGTCGTCCATGTGAGCGGAAACGTCAACCCGATTCGCGACATCGGTATCATCGAAACCGAACTCATGCTTGCAGATCTGGAGGCGCTGGACCGCCGCAAGCAAAAGACCGAAAAGAAAGTCCGCGCCGGGGATAAGAAAGCGGCGCTTGAGTTGACCTTCGTGCAGAAGCTGATGGATCTCCTCGACACGGGCGAATGGCTGGGCAATCTGTCGTACTCACCGGAGGAGCGGGTGATTCTGGATGAGTGCCAACTCCTCGCCGCCAAACCGGTGCTCTTCATAGCCAACGTCTCGGAAGGGGCCAATGCGGATGAGGTGATGGTCAAGACAGTGCGAGAGTTTGCCGAGAAGCGCGGTGCGCGGGTGGTCACGATCTGCGGCCAGCTCGAAGCGGAGTTGTCCGCGCTTCCGGACAGTGAGCGGGCTGATTATCTGAAAGAAATGGGGCTGATGGAGTCGGGCCTTGTTCGCCTCACGCGCGAGGCCTACGCACTTTTAAACCTCATCACGTTTTTTACCGCCGGCGAGACGGAGTCGCGAGCCTGGCCGTTGCGGAAAGGGCTCACGGCCCCACAGGCGGCGGGAAAGATTCACTCAGATATGGAACGAGGGTTCATCCGTGCCGAGGTGTATACCTATGACGATCTGATGGCCTGCGGGTCGGAGGCAAAGGTGAAAGAGAAGGGATTATTCCGCCTCGAAGGCAAAGACTACGTAATTAAAGAAGCGGACATCGTATATTTCCGGTTCAATGTTTAATTGTTACTGGGCGAGTGAAGTCGCATGATCAAAGTCCTATTGGTTGAATCGAGCGAAGCCGACGCCCGTCGGGCGTGCGACATGCTCACTGAAGCAGGAGAGGGAGACATTCAGGTCACTCACGTTGAGAAACTGAGCACAGCCCTGCGTCGGCTGAATCGAGAATCGTTCGATGCCATTCTGCTCTACGGAGATCTTATCGATACCCATGGCTTGAACTTGCTCGATCTGCTCCAGGCCGCATTAGCCCGAATGCCGATCGTGATGCTGACGGATCAGAAAGATGCCGAGAAAGAACGACTAGCGATCCAGCGGGGCATTCAGGACGTCATCGTCAAGAAGCAGTGGACGGCGGAACAACTGGTGCGGTCGGTCCGGCACGCCGTTGATCGCAAACAAGCCGAACAACACCTGTCGTATCTGGCGCAGTACGATCCGCTGACGGCCTTGGCCAATCGTGCGTTGTTCCGGGATCGCCTAGTTCATGCGATTCGGATCGCCAAGCGGAAAAAACAAGAAGTCGGGGTCGTTTTGCTGGGGCTCGATCAGTTTAAGTCCCTGACCGATACGTTCGGTCCCGATGGCTGTGATGCGTTGCTGAAGGAGACCGCAGACCGTCTCAAAGAGTGCATGAGAGAGGTCGATACTGTGGCTCGCCTCGAAGGCGATGAATTTACGTGCTTGCTTGAGGGTCTCAACTGCCGGGCCGATTTGGAGATTGTGGCCAAGCGAGTCCTAGCCTCCATGGGAAAGCCGTTCACAATGAAGGGGCAGGAGGTGGCGGTCACGGCGAGCCTGGGGCTCACGGTGTATCCGCTCGACGGCCAACTGGTTGATGAGTTGCTGCAGCGGGCCCAAGACGCGTTGACCGCCGTCCAGGAATCCGGCGGGTCGAGCTATCAGTTTTCCGCATCTCGGTGAGCAGGGCGTCATCCTCATAGAGGTCTCTCACTACGGCGACATGCTGGCTTGTGGGTCGCAACCGTTGCTTCGATTAACCACCATTTGAATGTTTCTGTCTTTATCCGCTTTTATTTCGTCCCATCCTCGCGTAGGATAACAATATATGGTGTCCCAGCCGAAGATGCCGCCGATCTGGTTGGCCAAACTATCGACGTTCTGCAAGGAATTGCATGCCGTTCGGTGGCCTGTATCGCCGGCGGCGGGGATTCTTGAGGGGTGCCGTCTCTCTGATCTGGGCCGAACGATCTTCCAGGCCACACTGCAAACCCAATACCGCACCGCGTCACCTGAGGAGCTTGCCGTGCTTCGTGATCGCCTAGAGCAACGCTGGGATTCCGAACTGCGCCGAGTTTTCTCGCGGTAATCCTGAGAGACGAGGGTTCATTGGCTTCAAGCGGTGATTCAGACCCAGACTTTTTTCAGATTCTCCGTACGCTGATCGGGAGCCTTCCGGCGCCTGCTCCGCCCTATTGCCTCATCGGCGCGCTCGCCCTTAGCGCCTGGGGACAGCCCAGGGCTACGAAAGACATCGACCTGCTCATCCTTCTGGACGAAGAGAGTCAGGGCGAGTTCTTGAAGGAACTCGCGTCACGTGGATTCCTCAAGGACGAGGCACGGAGCGAACATAATCCCATGCTGCGGGGTACGCTGGTGCGACTGTACTCCGGTGATGTGCCAATCGATCTACTTGCCCCTCGTGATGCGCAGGAAGAAGAAGCCTTGACTCGTCGCCGAATGATCGAAGTGGAGGGACTCTCGCTCTGGACGATCAGCCCTGAGGACCTCGTGCTCATGAAGCTCAAGGCTGGACGGCCCTATGATTTCGGGGATGTCACGACGGTCCTTGTACGTCAGGGAGATGCGTTGGACCTGGAATATTTGTTCCGTTGGGCGAAGCGGCTCGGTGTAATCGACGAACTGGCCTATGTGATCGATCAATCTTCTGGATCTGGCTGAGGCGCCTTCAAGTGCTTAGGGCATCGTCTTTCAACCAACCGCATATAATTGCTCTCGCTTTTATTGACAGCTGTTTCTGGCCTGTGCTACCGTCCACCGTTCGTTGCGCCGAATAGGCGCCCTACACCTCGCTCCCGACGGAGCCTGTCGGATAATCCCTTTCGTAACGAGGCGAAAGAGGGAAGGCCAGCTGCAAGGCCGCAGGCCTGAAAAACACCGGAAGCGTATTCTCTGCGATACGTTGAGGGTTTTTTCAGGCCGAGAACGACGCAGATGGTCTTGACTCGTTTGCCGGAGTAGAAGGGGGTTGTCCGATAGGCTCCAAGTTCGGGGGCCTTTGTCCAGGAGGATCGCTGCATGGAGCTCTACGAGTCTCTGTTTATTATTCGTCCGTCCGTCTCCGACGAGGAGACCAATGCGCTCATCGAGAAGATGAAGGGCGTGGCCGATAAGACCGGCGCGCAGTTCATCAAAGCCGAAAACTTGGGCAAGAAGAAGCTTGCCTATGAAGTGCGACGCGAGCGGAAGGGCACCTACGCCTACTTCTACTTCAAGGCGCCGAACAATACGGTCGGTGAGCTGGAGCGGGCCTATCGGTTGGAAGACAACATCATCAAATTCCTCACGATCCATCACGAAAAGGAACTAGTGCCGCGACGTCCTTTGGAAGTCTCGGCTCTGGAGTCTGACGGTGGCCGGATTTAACAAAGTTATTCTCATGGGGAATCTCACGCGGAATCCCGAGCTGCGGTACACGCCGAGCGGGACGCCGGTGGCGAGTTTCGGGCTGGCGGTGAGCCGTCGGTTCAAGCAGGGCGAAGACCTGAAAGAAGAAGTCTGTTTTGTCGATATTGTGGTGTTTGGCAAACAAGCGGAACATTGCGGGCAGTATCTCAACAAGGGCAACGGGGCGATCGTCGAGGGCCGATTGCAGCAGCGCCGATGGGAAACTGAAGACGGCCAGAAGCGCAGCAAGCACGAAGTGGTCGCACAGACTGTGACCTTCATGCCGAAACGGCAGGATGGCGGCGGTCCAGGTGCAGGGGGTGGAGGCGCAGAACCTCCGATTCACGACGAGCCCGGCTATGAAATGGATGAACAAGGCTAGTTGCGCAGAACGAGGAGGCGGTAATGGAACGAAATGACAGTGAACGTGGTGGGGGCGGAGGCCGGTTGTTTCAACGAAGGCGGCCTTGCCGATTTTGCCTGGAGAAGACACCGATCGATTTCAAGGATACCGGGTTGCTCAGGAATTTCCTGACCGAGCGGGGGCGCATTGTTCCGCGCCGTATTTCAGGGAACTGTATGCGCCATCAGCGTGAGCTGACGGTCGCGGTCAAGCGGGCTCGGCATATTGCCATTATCAGCTTCGCGGAGGAGCGATAACGAGTGTGATAGGCAATTCCAATACACTGGAGTGGGGCAGCAGCTCACCGCTGGGGATCACGATGGATCTACTCACACCCAAGATCACAGACATCACGGCAGAGGGGCTCTCGCTGTCGGGAGACCTTACGGGTGAAGAGCTGGGGCTCACCGATGCGGATGTGACTATACGCGGAACGCTGGCGGTGGGGCTGGATCTTCGCGCGGTCGAGCGCACCATCTGTGTGACGGGGGTCTTGGAAGGGATGGCGATTCGCCAATGCGTGCGATGCCTCAATGATTTCGACGATCCGATGGCCTTTTCCGTGCGCGTGGCCTATGAACGCGAGACAAAGGCGGCACCACCTGCCGCGAAGCGAGACGATTCACGGAAGAAGAGAGCGGCCCCGGCGGTTGAGATCGAGCCGGAGGAGCAGAACGACGATCTCTACTACTATGTGGGGGATCATCTCGAACTGGCGCCGATGCTGCGCGAGCAGTTGATTCTCGCCTCTCCGATGCACCCGCTCTGTGCCAAGGAGTGCCTCGGGTTATGTGCGCGCTGTGGGAAAGACTTAAACGAGGGGCCGTGTCACTGTGCTGCCGAGCCGACGGGAGGTCCGTTTCAAGTGCTGCGCAGCGCGAAAAAGAAGTTGGGGGAGCCTGCTGATCGCTAGTGGAGCGATCAGTGTCAACCCGAAGAAGGAGTTGCCATGCCCAATCCGAAACATAAACATTCACGGGCAAGACGCGACAAGCGTCGCACCCAGAAATTGCGCATGACACCCCCAGGGATGTCCGTGTGCCCCCAGTGCCACGAGTTGAAGCTGCCGCATTACACCTGCTTGAACTGCGGGACTTATAAGGGCAAAGCGGTCATTCAAGTCGAAGAATCCTAAGCAGGATGGTGAAAAAGGCCTCCAGTTTTGTTCTCGCATTGCTCAGGGGCTCGACGTTTAGAGGGAGCCTTCTGGAAGGTACGAATGCCTGAAGGAGCTTCTCCGTTCGCCAAGATCTATTTAAATGGCGCCCGGATCACACGAAGTGCGGTATGTACCTCCTTGCCTCATCGCTCGCTGCGGCCGCGCTGGAAGACCTTTTTGACCATCCTGTCGATTTCGATTCCCACGCAATCTGCGTTCTCAAACAATTGAGAGGCTTGCCGGCGATGTCTGCGCAGAGCCGTTCACCACGACATCATCTGTGAGTACACCATCTCGCATGAAAATCGCGCTCGACGCCGTGGGGGGCGATTATGGCCCCGCTCCCTGTATCGAGGGCGCCCTCCAGGCTGCCAAGGAATTGGACGTCGAGGTCATTCTCGTCGGCGACGAAACCATACTGAAACGGGAATGTGATCATCTCGGCTACCGCGATTCCCGTCTCTCCATTCGCCATGCTTCTCGGGTCGTTGGAATGCATGAATCGCCGGCTGTGGTGGCCCGGAAGAAGCGGGACTCATCGATTTGGATCGCGACCGAGCTGGTTAAGAATGGCGAGGCTGACGCGATTGTGAGTCCAGGCAATACAGGCGCCAGCATGGTGGCGTCGTTCTTTATCTTGGGACTGACGAAGGGAGTGGAACGGCCGGCGATTGCCACCAGCTTGCCGACGGTTACCGGGGAAGCGATCATGCTCGATGTGGGCGCAAACGTCGACTGTAGTGCCAAGAATCTTGAACAGTTTGCCTTGATGGGCAACGAATACGGCAAACATCTGTTTGGCAAACCGAATCCCCGCGTCGGACTTCTGAGTATCGGCGAAGAAGACAGCAAAGGAAACGAAGTCACAAAAGAAGCATTCAAACTGCTGAAGGCGGGGTCGCTGAACTTTGTGGGCAACGTCGAGGGGCGCGAAGTCTACAGCGGGACCGCGGACGTCGTGGTGTGCGACGGCTTTATCGGGAACGTAGCCTTGAAAATTTCCGAGGGTGTCGCCGAGATGATCAACAAGCTTCTGCTCACGGAAATTTCAGGCTCCTTCCTCGGGCGACTGGCCTATCCCTTGATCGCGGGCCCTCTTCGGAACCTCAAGCGGAAAATCGACGATGCCGAATTCGGCGGCGCGCCGTTGCTTGGGGTCAATGGGATTACGATGATTTGTCATGGCCGTTCGTCGTCCAAAGCCATTAAGAATGCGATTCGACGGGCCAAGGGGATGGCTGAAGGCCGTGTACGGGAACTCATTCAACGAGACATTGAAGAGAGCCTCTCACGTCCACCGGTGGAACTGGAGACATGAAAGCCCGTATTACCGGAACAGGCTCCTACGCGCCTACGAGAGTGCTGACCAATGCGGACCTCGAACGCATGGTCGCCACATCCGACGAATGGATTCGTGAGCGGACGGGCATCCGGGAGCGGCATATAGCCGGCGCCGGAGAAGCCTGCTCAGATTTGGCGGTTCAGGCCGGGACGCGGGCGCTGGCAGCGGCGGGTCTCGCGGCGACCGATCTCGACATTATTTTGGTTGCTACCTGCACAGGCGACTATCCTCTCCCAGCGACGGCTTGTTTAGTGCAGCACCAACTCGGTGCGACCAAGGCGGCGGCTTGCGATCTGTCTGCGGCCTGCTGCGGATTTGTCTACGCCCTCTCGGTGGCCGATGCTTATGTGAAGACCGGTATGCGTCACGTGTTGGTGATCGGATCGGAAGTCATGTCCGCCATAACGGATTGGACCGACCGTAATACATGTGTCTTATTTGGGGATGGAGCCGGGGCGGCGGTCATCAGTGCGAGTGAAGGAGAGCAGGGTATTCTTTCAACGCACCTTCGCTCCGACGGCAATCTCTGTGGACTGATCGCAGTGCCAGGGGGTGGATCACGCACTCCTCCGTCTGAAAAAGTCATTGCGGAGCGCATGCATTGCATCAAAATGAAGGGGCATGAAACCTTCAAGGTTGCAGTGCGGACGTTGGAAGAGATTGCCCGCGAGACGCTGGCGGCCAATCATCTCCGCGTGGAGGATCTTGATCTCTACGTGCCCCATCAGGCCAACGTCCGGATTCTCAAGGCGGTGATGGAACGACTCGGCCTCCCCATCGAGAAGGTGATGCTGAATCTCGATCGCTACGGCAACACGTCTGCCGCGTCGATTCCCATGGCTTTGGATGAAGCGGTTCGCGCGGGGCGCATCAAGGACGGATCATTGGTGATGCTCGGAGCGTTTGGGGCGGGACTGACGTGGGCTTCCGCTATGATTAGGTGGTAGCAAGAAAGGCGGTCAGCAGGCAGCTGCCAGCTCCGGAATTGGAAGCAGTAGTCGCTTGCTGAAAGCTGATGGGCGGCAGTTCTCCAATAACTTTTTCCCGTTGACATTCCACGGGATTTCTAAGATACCTAACTCTTTATGACTTCAGGAATCGGGCTGGTTTTTCCCGGACAAGGCTCGCAATCGGTTGGGATGGGTAAGGCGCTATGCGAAGCTCATCCTTCGTTGAAGCGGGTGTATGACGAGGCGTCGTCAGTCTTGGGCTATGATGCCGCCGCGCTTTGTTTTGAAGGACCAGCCGAACGGCTCAATCTCACGGAATTCACGCAGCCGGCCTTGTTGGTGAGCAGCATTGCCGCGTTGAAAACGTTGGAGTCGGCTGGAGTGAAACCGATCGCGGTTGCCGGACATAGTTTGGGTGAGTACACGGCGGTAGTGGCGGCAGGCGGTGTGTCGTTCCAGGATGCGGTTAAATTGGTCCAGAAACGTGGTCGCTACATGTCGGAAGCGGTACCTCCCGGAACAGGTCTTGTGGCAGCGCTGCTTGGGCTGACGTCGGAAGTCGTCAAAGATGTCTGCCGTGCAGCCTCGATGGTTGGAGTCGTCGCACCTGCAAATTTCAATTCGCCGGGCCAGATCGTGATTGCCGGTGAAAAGGCAGCAGTGGAACGGGCCATCGAGTTGGCGAAAGAAAAAGGTTGTAAGAAGGCGATCCCCCTGCCGGTGAGTGTGCCAGTTCATACGCCCTTGATGCAACAAGCGGCTGATCGATTGGCCAAAGATCTGGCAGCGGCGCAGTGGTCGGATCTCAAGGCGCCCCTCATCAACAACGCGGAGGCGAAAGCGATCAGCCGAGCAAGCGAGATTCAAGCATCCTTGTATCGGCAATTGTCATCTTCTGTGTTGTGGGAAGACACGGTTCAAACCATGGAGAAGATGGGCGTGAATACTTTTGTCGAAGTCGGTCCTGGCACGGTACTTACCGGCTTGATCAAACGAATCTTGCCGGATGCAAAATTGCTGAACGTGAACGATCCGAAGTCGTTGGAGTCGACACTACAAAGTTTGAAAGTGTGAGAGGAGGCTGACAGGTTTGCAAGAGTCGAGCTGACAAGTTTTTCGTGTTAGCCCGTCAGCGTTCTCGCTTGTCAGCCGAAAGGAGTTTGATGTCGTTGCAAGGAAGGGTCGCGATTGTCACTGGAGCAGCCCAAGGAATCGGTCGGGCCATTGCCGAAAGCCTTGCTCAAGCAGGGGCAGATATTGCCGTGGCGGATCTCGACCCCGGCCGTTCCCACGAGACGGTTTGCGCAGTCGAGAAGCTGGGACGGAAGGCACTGAACGTAAAGATCAACGTAGCGGATGCCAATGATACCAAGGCGATGGTCAAACAGGTTCTCAAGGCCTGGGGGAAGATCGACATCCTAGTAAACAATGCCGGCATCACGCGCGATGGATTGTTGTTGAGGATGAAGGAAGAGGATTGGAACCTGGTGCTTCAGGTCAATCTCAACGGAACCTTCAACTGTACGAAGGCGGTCTTGCAGCCGATGACCAAGCAACGTTATGGTCGCATCGTCAACATCGCCTCGATCGTCGGGGTGACGGGCAATGCGGGGCAGGCCAACTACTCGGCGTCAAAAGCGGCTGTCATCGGATTTACGAAAACAATTGGACGAGAATATGCTAGCCGCAATGTCACAGTGAATGCCGTGGCGCCCGGCTTCATCGATACTGCGATGACGCATGGGCTGCCGGCCGATGTGAAAGAGGCGCTTCAGAAGCAGATTCCGTTGGGTCGGTTGGGCACGCCGGCGGATGTTGCTGCTGCAGTGCGGTTCCTCGTGTCCGAAGACGCGGCCTACATTACTGGGCATGTGTTACACGTGAATGGCGGGATGTTGATGGTGTAAGGTATCGGAACTTTTATCGACGTGTGGCCGTCACAGATCCCCATGCGACGGTGCAGAGTGAGTCACATTGGGGAAGGAGGTAGGCATAGCAATGGCAACAGTTGATGAGCGTGTGAAGAAGATCATTGCTGAGCAGCTCGGTGTGGAGGAGGATGAGGTGACGCCAGAGGCGTCCTTCGTCGAAGACCTTGGCGCCGATTCGCTCGATACCGTCGAGCTGGTGATGGCGCTCGAAGAAGAGTTCGCGATCGAGATTCCCGATGAGGATGCCGAGAAAATTCTCACAGTCGGGAAGGCCATGGATTACATCAAGGAAAAGTCCTAAGGCACGGCTTCTGCATGTCTGATCGATCTACACGACGCATCGTCGTGACCGGACTGGGGCTGGTCACTCCTCTCGGCACGGGTGTCGAGAAAGCCTGGAAGGCCCTCTGTGCCGGGGAGTCCGGGATCGGCCGGATCGCCAAGTTCGATCCGACCGGGTATGACGCCCAGATCGCGGGCGAGGTCAGGGACTTCGATCCGGCTCAGTTCATCGAAAAAAAAGAAATCAAGAAAATGGACACGTTCATCCACTACGCCGTGGGCGCCGCCCAAATGGCGGTGGATGATGCCGGTCTGAAAGTGGCCCCAGAAGAAGCGACCAAGGTCGGGGTCTACATCGGGTCCGGGATCGGCGGGCTCGGATCGATTGAGCGTTACCACAATGTGCTCAAAGAAAAAGGGCCTGGACGAGTTTCACCGTTCTTTATTCCCATGACGATCATCAATCTCGCCTCCGGCCAGGTGGCGATTCGGATCGGAGCGAAGGGGCCCAACTCCTGCGCGGTGACGGCTTGTGCCACAGGCAACCATTGCATCGGGGATGCGTATCGCCTGATCCAGCGGGGCGATGCCGATGTCATGGTCGCAGGCGGCGCCGAGGCGGCGGTCACACCGCTGGGAGTCGCGGGGTTTGCGGCGGCAAAGGCCTTGTCGTGCAGGAATGATGAACCGACGAGAGCGAGCCGTCCGTTCGACAAAGATCGGGACGGATTTGTGCTGGGCGAGGGGGCAGGTGTAGTGGTGATTGAGGAACTGGAGCATGCCCGTCGACGCGGTGCAAGAATCTATGGCGAGTTGATTGGGTATGGTATGAACAGTGATGCATACCACATTACGGCGCCGCCTGAAGATGGTGAGGGAGCAGTCCGCTGCATGGAGGTGACTCTCATGGATGCCGGGGTTGGGAAAGATCAGATTGGATATATCAATGCCCACGGTACGTCTACGATGGCCGATGCCATTGAAACCCGCGCGATCAAGAGGGTGTTTGGTGAACAAGCCTTCCGTATCCCAGTCAGCTCGACGAAGTCCATGACCGGACATTTGCTTGGCGCGGCAGGTGGGATCGAAGCGGTGTTTAGCATTTTGGCGCTGTTCCACGGCATTCTCCCACCCACTATCAATCTTGAAAATTCAGACCCGGCTTGTGATTTGGATTATGTTCCCAATAAGGCAAGGCCGGCAGCCATCAAGGTGGCCTTGTCCAACTCCTTTGGCTTTGGCGGCGTCAACGCCTGCTTGATCTTCAAGCGCCTGGATGCCTAGCGCATTCGCGACGATGACACCGGCTTCTTCAGCCGACTCCTCACCCGCCCCGCTCAAGTATCAATTTATCAATGCGGCTCTTCTCAACGAAGCGCTCACGCACAAATCCTACGTGAATGAACGTAAGAGCCCGGATCGAAAGCATAACGAACGGCTTGAATTCCTGGGGGATGCGGTCTTGTCGCTCATCATCAGCGATCATCTGGCGACACGGTACCCTCAGTTGAGTGAAGGCGCTCTCTCGAAGCTCAAAGCCAAGCTTGTGAGTGAAACCTCGTTGGCCAACGCCGCCAGGCGGCTGGATCTCGGTGCTCGTCTGCAGCTCGGGCGGGGCGAAGAACTCTCGAAGGGGCGTGAAAAAACCTCATTGCTCGCCGATGCACTGGAGGCCGTGATTGCGGCGGTCTATCTCGATGGGGGTCTTGAGGCCAGCCGTGCCGTTACCCTCGATGCGCTGGCGGAGGAATTGCGTCAAATCGAATCCCTGCAGACGAAGCCAGGAGGGGACGACTACAAGACACGGTTTCAGGAGTGGTGCCAGAAGCGGTACGAATTGTTGCCCCGGTATGTCACCGTGCGCGAAACCGGACCGGATCATCAGAAACTGTTTGAAGTTGAAGTGCAGGTGGATGGCAAAGTTGTCGGGGCTGGGCAGGGACACAGCAAGAAGGAAGCGGAACAGGTGGCAGCGCAACGGGCCCTGGAACAGGCTGAGCGCTGATGCGGTTGATTCGTGCTAAGATGACCGAACGATCTCAAAGGTTGTGATTAAGGGAGGTTGACGATGCAGAAGCGAACGGGGCTGATGATGCTTGCGGCGGTGCTAGTGGGGGCTGTTCTGTCTTTCCCGGGCGCCGGACTGGTTGCAGCTGCAGATAAGGCGCCGACTCCGAAGGCTGAAACGCCCAAAGGGCCACGGGCGATCATCAAGACGAAGTTCGGCGATATCGAAGTGAAGTTTTATCAGGATATCGCGCCAAAGCATGTCGAGAATTTCATGAAGCTCGCCAAAGAAGGTTTCTATAACGGGACGATTTTCCATCGGGTGATTCCCGGTTTCATGATTCAGGGTGGTGATCCCAATACGAAAGACTCGCTCAAGAAAGACAATTATGGGCAGGGTGGACCTGGATACACCGTCAAAGCGGAGTTTAGCGATATTCCCCACAAACGGGGCATCCTTTCCATGGCCCGGGCGGCCGATCCGGACACGGCCGGCTCGCAGTTTTTTATTGTCGTCGAGGAATCGCGGCATCTCGACCGGAAATACACGGCTTTCGGCGAGGTGACGAAGGGGATCGGCGTGGCGGACAAGATTGCGAACCTGCCTCGAGTCGAGTGCAACACATCTGACCCCAAGGGGCTACCTGTTCCAACGCCAGCAGGCAAAGGGCCATGTCAGAATCCACTTGAGCGGGTGGAGATGGCAGTCACGATCGTCGAGTAGACGTCTCCGCGTCACCTCATCGTGTGTAATTGCCTAACGCACATGTCCTGCCCGGACACTGGCTGCATCAGAATTCGTATCGCTCTCAGTTCAATTTAAATCCCTTTGAATACCTTATGGTTTTTGAAAGCCCCCCCTCTTTCGAGGGGGGGCTTTCGTAGGATTTTACTGAAGCCTCGCGGTAACTATCCTTGGCTTACGTTACTTGTAACCCAAGGGAGTGTCCGGTGAGTCCTTCTTCCACGCGCCGCATGTACCGGCGAGTCTCGACCGATTTCCCCGGCTGTTACTGTACCAGCCGTTCGTTTCGGCAAGGGGTTGTGCGTGATCTTTCGTTGAATGGTTTTAGAATCGAGGGGCAATCCGGTCTTCCGCGCAATACCATCGTCATGGTACGGTTCTGGCTGCCGGATCAGGAAGACAGTATCGATATTGATCAGGCGGTCGTGCGTTGGGTGAATGAGCGCGAATTTGGGGTCCAGATTATTGCGCTCTCGAACGAAGCGGACCTCCGCCTGGCGAACCATGTTGAGCTGGCGTTACAGCAAAAGGCGATGAATGCTGTGGCGTGCTGAAACACGTAAGAGCAGACTGTCTAGCCTGGACTATTCACGAAGCGTGAATAGTCCACCCTGCGGGCTTCGACCCATCGATTTTACTCAGGGTGGTGAGCCTGTCGAACCACTTCGCCCATCAGGGGTGGGGCTTCGCTCAGGGCTAGCCTTGAGCAGGCCGTACGGCCTGTCGAAACCGACAGGTGCGGAGGAGCCGACCTGTCGGCGCATTACTACGAATGCCCGTGGCTCGTGAATAATGCGGGCTAGTGGTGATGGTGCCCACAGTCGGGACCATGTGTGTGAACTTCGGGCGCAGGGGGGAACACGAAGGACTGCCCCGGTAGAACAATGTGTCCCGGTTCACCTTTCTTCTGGAGATGTTCGGCGATGTGGGGATGGTAAGCCTTCACGTAGCCGATGAGCCCTCCGAGAAATCGGCGGGACTGAAAATCCTTCCCCGAGAATATCGAGACAAACTGAATGACGCGGTCCAAAATTTCCGGCGCGTTTGACGAATCGGCAATCTGCTCGGGGTTCTGCTTCTTGAACGTCTCGTACTCCTTTATGAGATGCCCGGCAAACACAGGCATGGGTGTCGAGGGGACATGCAATGGGCTGAGCGTGCGACGGAGCGCCTGAATCGCTGCCACCACTTCGGCATCTTGCCCATCTCGACGCCCCTCAAAGTAGCTGAACGTGACCACCTCGATTAGATTAAACAGCGTCACGGCTTTGTTGCCGCCGAATTCACCCATCTCTCGATAGAAATCCCGCCGAACGGGCATGAACTGCTCGCCCAGTCGTTTCTGCTGATAGTCGCTTCCACTGTCAAGATAGACGCAATCGCTCGGGCACGACACGCGTACGATGCGATGTTCTCCGCAGCAGGGACTGCAGATCAACCCACCGAGGGCCGGGCATGGGCGTTTGCCCTTGCGCTGTTTGCAATAGACGCACAAGCTCATTTCTTCGTGGCCCCTTCCGGTGTGGACTTGGACGGCGGGGGAATGAACCCATAATCGGCCAGCGTGCGCTTCTCGCTCTTGGGCTTGCCATCGGACGGCGCTTCGAGTCCGTTCATCTCGGCGGCATGGGCATAGTGGTAGGGGACGAGAATCAGGTTATTCGCGCGATCGATGCTGATATCGGCTGGTGCGGGCAGATACTCGGCAATGACTTGGAATCGATTATCTCTGGTCATCCGCCAAATCTTTCCCTTCGTGAAGTCCGACACGTACATATTGCCCCATCGATCGAAATCAACCCCGCTCAAGTTTTGGAAGCGGCTTGTGAAGAATCCATTCGACTCCAGTTCTGTGAGTTGCCCTTCCGGAGTAATTTCCAGAATCTTCCCTTTGTCCCAACTCACGGCAATGAGATGGTTCGATTTAGGATGAACGGCAACTCCCGCGGGCCCGGCGAGCCGGTCGTCGTGAATCAGGAGGTTGACCCGATGGTTGGTTGCGGGGTCGATACGGTAGATCGTGTTGGCTGCTTGGTCTGAGGCGTACAGCAGACCGCTTGGTCCGGCTGCGACGTCGGTCAATGATACGCTTCCCAGTGATGATGGCGCAGGGAACGAAATTATGACGAGCAGTTTTCCCGTGGTCTTGTCGAAGCCTTTGAGTTGATCCAGGTCCGCGATGTAGAGGGTCTGCCCCACGAGGGCCAACCCCTTTGGAGCATGTAGGAAAACATCCGCGACACCGCCTTGGATAAACTTGAGGCTGGTGACTTTGCCCTTAGCATCCAGCTTCGTGATGAAGCCATTGTTGTCTCTGGCCTCCGGCTCTCCATTAATATTTGATATGAAATATTCTTTCCCAAGCGGGTCGCCAACGAAACTGTTGGGCGATTCCAGGCCGGTGATCTGAGCAGCGTCACCGGGTAACGCAAAACCGAGCCCAAGTGCTGAAAGCAGCACGGTCCACAGCATTGGGCGGCGGGGGTTCAATCGAGATGAAATGGTGATCAAGGTTGGTTCACGATGTGAAGTGTTCGAAAAGCATCGTAGCCAACGCATGAATAAACTGTCAAGGAACGTAGGCGAGTACTGAGAGGCTAGAGGCTATGGATAAATGGAAGAAAGGGTCTCAACATTTTTGCCTCTTGCCTGCGCTCCCAGCCTCGCGGAGCAAAGCGTTGACTTGGATAAAATCGCCCTGCTAAGGTGCCCACACTTTTCGCCAACAAACGCAGAGAAGGGGAGGAGATTGTGGCAGCACGAGTGATTGACGGGAAAGCGTTGGCGCAACAAGTGCGTGACCGGTTGGCGAAAGAATCGGCGGAGCTTCTTGCGCAAAAGGGTATTAAGCCGGGACTCGCGACCATCCTTGTCGGTGACGATCCCGCGTCACAAGTCTATGTCAGAAACAAGCAGAAGGCCTGCGAAATGGCCGGTATCCATGTCGACGATCACAAGCTGCCGGCGAGCACGACGCAGGCCGAACTGCTGGCGTTGATCGAGAAGAAGAATGCCGATCCAAAGATTCATGGAATCCTGGTTCAGCTCCCTCTGCCTAAGCACATCGATAGCAAAGTCATTCTGGAGGCCGTATCCCCAATGAAGGATGCGGATGGGTTTCATCCCTATAATTTCGGTCGGCTGGTCGAGGGCCATCCGGTATTCGAGGCCTGCACGCCGAAGGGTGTCATCAAGATGATTGAGTCTGCCGGAGTGACAATCGAAGGCAAGCGCGCCGTCGTGTTGGGACGGAGCAATATCGTGGGCAAGCCACTGGCGCTGATGCTCTTGCAGCGAAATGCCACGGTCACGATTTGCCATTCAAAGACCAAAGATCTTCCGGCGGTCTGTCGTGAAGCTGAGTTGTTGCTTGTGGCTATCGGGAAAGCAAGGTTTGTCACCGCCGACATGGTGCGCGAAGGGGCGGTGGTGATCGATGTCGGCACCAACCGATTGCCCGATGGCAAACTTTGTGGCGATGTCGATTTTGAGCCGGTCAGCCAGAAAGCCGGCTGGATCAGCCCCGTGCCTGGCGGAGTCGGTCCGATGACGATCGCGATGCTGCTCGAGAATACGGTGGAATCTGCAAAAAGAGCGGCAGGCACGAAGTGAGATGATGGCCAAGCAGGATGCTCCAGTGCTCGCCCAACGCGCGGCTTCGGAAAGCCCTCGTTGGACGCGCGCAGTTTGGAGCATCCCGCTTGGCCTGTGGGTAGGAGAGAATAGGAGAGTGGGATGAGCCGAGAACCGAAGCGTCTGAAAGAGGTCCTCGATCAGGGCGCATTCGCTGTCACCATCGAGTACAACCCTCCCAAAGGAACCAACATCTCCGCCGTGCTGGACAATGCCAAACAGCTGGTTGGGCGTGTGCACGGGGTGAACGTCACCGACAATACCGCCGCTGTGGTGCGCGCGGGGTCGCTTCCGGTCTGCCGCCTACTTTACGAGATCGGGCACGATCCCGTGATGCAGCTGACCTGTCGTGATCGAAATCGGATCGCGATGCAGTCAGATCTGATGGGCGCTCACATGCTCGGTATTCGAAATATCTTGTGCCTTACCGGCGACTACCCCACAGTCGGAGATCACAAAGAAGCCAAGCCGGTCTACGATCTTGATTCAGTTCAGGTCATGCAACTTGTGCAGGGATTAAACAATGGGCGGGATATGGCGGGCAATAAGCTGGATGGCTCGACGGCATTCTCGATCGGCGCCGCCGTGACACCGGAGGCCGATCCGCTTGGGCCGATGCTCGCCAAGTTTGAAGTCAAGGTGAAAGCAGGAGCGCAATTCTTCCAGACTCAGGCGATCTACCATCCGGAACAGTTCACGAGCTTTATGAAAGCGGTCAGGCCGTTCAAGGTGAAAGTCCTTGCCGGCATTCTTGTGTTGCGCAACTACAAGATGGCGGAGTTCTTGAACGCAAATATTCCGGGCGTCTCGGTTCCCAAGGAAATGATCGATGAGCTCAAGGCCGCCGGAGATAAGGCTGAAGACGTCGGGGTCGAGATCGCCGTGCGGACCATCAAGGCCGTGCGACCATACTGCGATGGCGTCCATATCATGGCGATCAAAGCGACGCACCGGTTGGCGGATATCCTCACCAAGGCAGAGCTGGGCTAATGACGATTCCTGAATTCCAGCAGCACAAGCGGGACAAAAAGAAGCTCATCGTGGTGACGGCCTACGACGCGCTTTTTACGCGCATTGTGGAGCAAGCTGGGATCGGCGCTATTTTAGTGGGAGATTCACTGGGGGTCGTCGTTCAAGGAAAGTCCAATACGCTTTCCGTGACGATGGATGACATGCTCTACCATACCAAGCTTGTGGCGGGCGCGGCTCAACGGGCCCGACGGCCGGATGTGGGAC
>Ga0209640_10001065_pt1 | contig 22729 bp, 26 predicted proteins | sample RifCSP10_1_FD_184018 | JGI IMG/M metagenome (GOLD analysis project Ga0209640, IMG submission 184018) | Soil microbial communities from Rifle, Colorado - Rifle CSP2_sed 10_1 (SPAdes) (version 2) | ecosystem: Environmental > Terrestrial > Deep subsurface > Rock core/Sediment | place: Rifle...
TGCAGGCCCCTCTGCCTGCCCGGCCGGCTCGCTGGCCGGAGGCGGACTTCATCATCGGCAATCCGCCGTTTCTCGGCTCGAAGCTGTTTCGGCAGAACGGGTTGCCCGACCAGTACGTGCAGGCGATGTATGAAGCCTACGACCTGCCCAAGACCAGCGATCTATGCTGCTACTGCCCACCGCAGCGAGGTGAAGTTCATACTGATTCCTAAGTTCATTGTACTTCGCAAAGGCATTCGGGAACTGAGAGCGGTTGAAGTAGGTATCGGTTTTGAACCACGGTGCAACGAGGTCCTCACTGACATTTTGTACGCCATTATCAGTCCACTCATAAACCCCATCATTGCCGAGCCAATAGGCTTTGTCATTCACAACCACGACGGTCTCAGGAGCTACACAGCCAGCTTTGCCGTATGTGATCTGCTGGATCGAGGTGTTAGCAAGTGACACACCCGTGCTCGTTGAGGAGGCATTAATCTGCCAGAGCCCATTTCGCTTGAGAATGCCCAGCTGATTGCGTCGGGGTGCAAGGGCAACACAACCCACCTCATCCTGCCCAGTTGGGTAGGCCGTTAGCGTGTTTGGCCACGCATAGACCTTATTGGTCTCCGTAACAAAGATGGTATCAAGCAGGTTAGGCTCATCGCTAATGGCCCAGAGGCGAGACTTCCACTCGACAATATACTTGAACCGGATACCAGCAATGGTGCCTGGAGGGGATGTTAGAGTATCTGAAAGGGCGGGTAATAGCTCCAATGAGGCATCGGAGAGGTTATTGATCAGCGCTTCTGATGTATTCCCCTCATGATCAAGAAGGTGAAAATACACAGCTCCACCAGTCAGGGTGCGGTAGATGCGCCTTGCACTGATGGAATCTGTTGACCTGGCAATGTCGGTAAGAGAGGCATTCTGATTAGCCAACGTTACCGCCACCGAAGGCGGACTTAGTGCTGACTCCATCAGCAAGTCACCATCACTATTTGTGACTATATAGCTCACTTTGAACTGGTAGGCTCCGGTGAGGCCGGTACCAGACCCAGCTGCCATTGTTGGTGGGTGGGCAGGTGGGTAAGGCACGAGAACACGCACAGTCCCCTCTGGATCAATCGCGAGATTCCTAGTTGGGGAATTGGTCATCACAATCCACTGATTGAGTACAGCAAACCTCGGCCGTCTAGTTGTGGAGAGTGTGACCCCTGTCGGGAGGGTGAGGGCTGTCGCCACACCAGTGGAGAGATTGAGTTTGTAGAGTGTCGAGCCGCCCTGCGCGAGTAAAAAAGCCATTAGGATCTCGTAACCAGGACCGCAATGGGGCCAGCAAAGTTATCCGTCGCAACCTTCGACCAGGAACCGGCATCTGCCGACTTTTCCATAATGAAACCATCAGCCAGATTGGATGCTGTCGCTGAAAAGACGACGTAGAGCTTGTCATTCAGAATGGCCATCCCCCCTGGCAGTTGTGGCACAGCAGCTGGACTGTCATTCGCATCGACATCACGGTCAGTGGTCCATGAGGAGGCGTCCCACTTGATGATATGAACTAGGTCTACCTGAGCCGAATCGTCCACATCGGAGAAGTAGTCTACACCATATAACTTGTCATTGTAGACGGTCAGCGAGGCAATATGAGCTTCACCGAGCACACCCCCAGCAGATGTAAATGATGTCGTCCACGCCCCAGTTGAGGCCGTTCGCCGTGACACCCTCGCATTGGTAGATGCTGATGAGCGAAGTCCGGCGTAGAGATCCCCTTGATAGATGGCTAGGGAGCAGGGGTTCCCACTCAGATTTGAGACATCAACCGTCCAGGTTGTGTCCAGTTCTGGGATACAGCTGACCACCTCACCAATACCATCAGTGGTGCCACCACTATTCAAACCAACCCAGAGGCGGTTCTGGTAATAGGCGAGGCAGGATGGATAGCCGTTGTCGACCTCATTCGTGCCGTCCCCGAAGGCAGAGGCAATTTGTGAAATGATGCCAGTTTCTAGGTTAAGAGACAGTACCCGTCCAGCATAACTTGGTCCTGAATCCGATGTTGGGTCGTGGACGGCAAAGTAGATTGTGCCATTGGCGACGAGGAAGTCGGTAATGACGTAGGCTGGAGTACTTGCCGTCGCTGAAGGCCCGAAAGGAACCTCGTAGATTTCCGTCCCAATCGTGCCATCCCATATATTGATGACGGGTTTATCGGTGTTTTGGGTGTAGTCAAAACCAGCATAGACCAAGTAATTGCGAAATGCTGCAATACGACGGGCTACGAATTCCCCATCGAGGGTTGCGTGGAAATCAAGGTTCGTTGGGTCAAGTGGGGTAGCCGTATCGGTCCATGTAGCCCCATCTGTGGATGTCATGAAGGAATTGGTATCTTCATCCCCACGAGCTGCATAGAGGGTGCGGGTATAGGTTGTTTTGAGGTTCAGCCCTAACATTCCGGTCACGGAGCCGCTGAGGGCTGACGAGTTGAGTTTCGCCAGCCCTCCACGTTTACTGAGCGCACCTGTACCTCCAGCGACACCATCCCGTGTATATTCCGCGTTCTGGAGTTGTGTCGCTTCGTTGTCCGCTAGTTGGAGAGGGCTCTTGACGAGGTTGACTCCTCCACCACCGACATCGTAGAGATTCAGTTTGCCAGCCACTCAGGTGCCTTTACGAGACGTTAGACAGTGATTTCGGTAACGCGCAAGTTTGCTGTACCAGTGGACTTGATACCACTGATCACACCTGTATAGGTATTCACCTCACTCACAAAGGTCGAATTCGCTCCCAGTTCAATTGAGAATGCCGTAGTCGTCGCTGTCGCAGCAAAGGCCAAGAATACCTTTGAGGACGAATCGTTGTGAATGATGCATTGTCTACGGTCTGCATTAGCTGCCAGTACAACACCTGTAACCGAGGTAACAGCAACAGTAGTAATTGCTGCATTTGCAGGTGCGGCAGGGAATGTAACTGTTGTCGTGAAGTCGGTGATTTGAACACCATCAGCATCAACAATCGCTACATCGAGGGCGAGTTCCTCATTTGTTAGCTCGCGGAGATGTGCTGCAAGAAGTGCCATTATGTATTTATCCTGTAAGTGACTGTGGCAAGATAGATTGATTGCTCACTATACTTGTCAACAGTCTGAAGTTGGAACGTGAGGTCAAGAACATGCCGAGGATCGAGCGTATCTAAGAAGACGTTGATCTCGTTCTCGAGGCTAATTCTCAAGCCGTAGCCATTTCCAGTGATAAACGGAGGAGACTCGAAGGTGCGGACAGCAATCTTGCCCAACATGGCATGGGCTTACGTTATGACCAGTACGGATCAAAGAGACCATCTACAACAGTGGGTTCATGGTATTGACGCAGTCCAAGACTTTGGAGGAGGTGTTGCTTTTCAGTCGCATAGATCGCGAGCCAGGCTGGATCAGGGGATCGATCTTCACGTTCCTTTGCTCGGGCGAAGGCAACCATCCAGGCAATGATGGCATTATCCGATTCGCCAGGGATTGGATTTGATTGCGCTGCTGTCCGGAGGGCCAGCGTTGGAACATACGCAAATCGCAGCGTCACGGCTGACGTAACCTTGGGGGCTACATAGATTACTGTCGTTGTGGCTCCACTATCATCAGTTGGGGCTCCAGCACCCGTGATGGAGTAGTAAATAACCCCATTCTGAGGATCGATATTTGCGGACGACCGAGAACCAGAAAACCGTGCATGGTTATAGTCAAGCGGTTGAAAGTGGAGGTTTCGATTGGAACTGGTTGAAGAGACATCCCTGGGCTCAATGAGATAGACCTTATGTACATTGGTCGGCACACCAGTAAGGGTAGCGGTATCAGCAGCCAGAGACACATTTGTCACATCATTGGTCAGGAAGTGTTCCTGCTTCAGGTCAACGATATCTCGCCACAAGTCTCGATAGCCTTGGTTGGCAATATCGACCAGCTCAGCAGATGACCAGAATGAGGCCGTCGATTCATTCAGGTGCAATCGTGCAGAAGTTTCAAGAGTGCTTAGCAGTGTTGACATTATCGAGGATTACTTTCGGATTGTGTGATGTGTGCGTCAGCAATGTATTGCCGCACATCTTCTTGCTTCACCACATCAAGTGATCGGTAGGACTCGACCAAGGCGACATTGTCTTCCTCGTCCGCATCACGCGCACGTGATACCAAGAATGGGGACACCAGTGCCAAGAGTACGCCCTCGGGGGTAAGATCCCGCTCACGGGGCACACTCGTATCCGCATTCACCCGCGCGACATGTCGCAGAAGCTGCAAATTCAGCCGATCCGGAAGCGTAATCGTATAGTTAGTCATTGGCTTATAATGCTTGCACAGTCCAAGGAATCTTAGACGTAACGCCCGTGATCCCGTCGAGTGCTTGATTCCGTGCTGTAGTTGAAAAAGCCATGTCTACTCCTTGTTATTCGCTAAGCTGTCTTGCGGCTGCCGTCCCAAATTAGTCAATTGTAAAACTCATATTTCCTTGGAGAGCAAACCCATTCGTCACGAGCGTGAGATTTGTGCCGGCTATTAGCCCGAACTGGGCTGCGGTTGTTGATGCTGCACCATAAATGATGCCTAGTGCAGCGACCCAAGCTCCATTATCGAACAATCGACCATAAATGTACACTTCCAGGAGACTAGATGGAATCGTGAATCCGTTTGGTAGGGCAAAATACACAGCACTACTCACCGTGCCACCAAGCGTAGAAGCAGAGACATTGAGAATGATCTTGAGAATCGTGCCAAACTGAGTATATGTCTCCGAGAGTACATCTCCCGAGTCCACAGTCCATGTCATCGATCCCCCGCCCGTGAAGTTCCCAGCACTGAACGCAATTGGGATTGGCGTTCCAACGTCAACTCCAACGACGCGCCAGCGATTATCAGTGGTGTTGTAGGCCAGCGTAATGACACCACCGACACCAACGATCTGTCCTCGTGTGCTTGGAGACAGAATGCGATGGACATCCGTTGAGCCGGTGTCAGCATAAGCAACACGTACGGTGGACGTGCCGGCATTGATAACGATCACTTGATCACCATCAAGGGGAGTAGCAGTCCCTACCTGAAATCCCGTGATAATGAGAGCACTCGCCCCCGAACAGCGCAAGATGGTCCGGCGAAAACTCAAATCAAAGTTGTTTTGTGTTCCTGTTGCTGAGGAGGCTTGGGTCTGGAATCCACCACCTGCTGCTACTTCCCATGCTGGGTCTGCGCCAACACCAGCATCTGTGAGCACGTAACCATCCGTATTTGGTGCAAGGATGGCCCAACCAGAGGCACCCCGGTAGGCGATTGAGCCCCTCGTCGTGCCAACCATATCAAGGACAGCACTGGTCGTTAGTTCCTCAATAATACCTGCCCCAGCGGTGTCGCGACCAAGGATGCGATCAGATACGGCGACATCCTGGATTTTGGCGTAGGTAACAGCGTCATCGGCGATACCAGCGGTGGCAATGGTCCCAAAGCCCAACGTGCTGCCAGATTCACGCAATACGGCAGCAGATGCAGCGGTCGTGGTGATGTCTGCTGGGTCACCTGAGCTATTCGCTGAGCGTCCTATGACCGATAACGCACCAGAATCTCTAATATCCGTGTTGGTAACGGCATTGTCGGCAATCGCTGTAGTGCCGCTGCCTGCCGCAGCAGTCACATCACCCGTAAGGGCTGAGCGCTGAATTCCACCTAATCCAGTGAATTCGATTCCACCCCCTACTGTTAACTCCTCTGGATTACCAGTTAATGCCGTGTCTCTACCAAGAAGGCGGTCAGTAGCAATTTCTTGGAGTTTAGCGAAGGTAACTGCGTCATCGGCAATCCCTACTGTAGCGACTGTCCCAAAACCAAGGGTACTTCCGGATTCGCGAAGGACTGCCCCAGATGTAGCAGAAGCCGCAATATCAGCAGGATCCCCACTACTATTTGCGGAGCGTCCTATAACTGATAGTGCCCCAGAGTCCCGCAGATCAGTATCTGTGACTGCATTATCTGCAATAGCAGTTGTCCCACTGCCTGCTGCCGCAGTGACATCTCCAGTGAGAGCAGATCGTTGAACTCCTCCTGAACCGGTAAACTCAATCCCACCACCAACCGTTAGCTCTTCTGGATTACCTGTCAGAGCCGTATCACGTCCGATGAGCCGATCGGTTGCGATATCTTGCAACTTTGCAAATGTAACTGCATCGTCTGCAATACCAGCTGTAGCTACAGTGCCAAAGCCTATCGTGCTGCCTGATTCACGCAGGACTGCTGCTGAAGCTGCCACAGCTGCAATGTCTGCTATGTCTCCAGATGAATTCGCGGATCGGCCTATGACAGTAAGTGCCCCGCCGTCACGAATATCATCGTTCTGGATCTCACCCCTAGTAATGACCTGATTAGTAAGTGTAATGTAGTCAGGTGTTCCAGCAAGGGTAACATCCCCACTGTTTGTTCCTGCAAGCGTGCCAGATGCACCATCAGCAATGGTAATCCCAGAGCCTTGGATGCTGGCTGCCTGAGTCCCATCCCAACGAACAATTTCATTATCAACTGAGGAATCAGATGCTCCAGTAATATCACCAGTTCCAGTTCCGCCGCTGATTTCGAGATTACCCTGCATTAGTCTCTAGCCAACCAGTTGACTGTGCCAGTTAAAGAGGCCATTTTTGCGTAGATGAGCTGAAGAGATATAATAGGAACTGTAATAGCCTGCCCAGGCGTCAAGGCCACATACTGTGCCGTTGCATCCCCTACGACGACATTCGTAGTATTTGCAGCATCCGCCTGAATAAGGACTTCACGGATTGCATGACTCGTCGATGAAATGGCAACCGCTGTAACGGTAAGAGCAGTTTGACCTGCAAGGAGCCTGCCAGATGTATAGGCCATAAGTCTTCTTCACCGTCTGTAAATTTGATCGATTCTCCGGTATTGTAAAGGCGGAGCATAGCTAGTGCTGAGTCGTTGATGAAACGATCATCAGATGAAAGTAACCCTGATCATCAGGTTTAATGGTGGTACAAGGAAGAATGAATTCTATAGTTCCACCAGCTTGCGTGATTGCATTGAGCCTGGCCTCCAGGGCATAATGATCACTTTCCACCAACGATTCAACAGTATATGTTTTCGGTGGTGCTGCCATGAGTTCACCTGCTTAGTTAGTTGATCCAGCCGCAACAGCTCCGACGAGTTTCTCGTAGCCTTCAATGTGAGCAACACCCAATATCGATGACGTTGCTGTTGTAGCAACTACCATACTGGCCGCTACTGCTAGTGCTACCCCATGAGGACCAAAATCCCACTCAACGACAGATGGCACACCGGCCGCAGCGGTCAAAGATGTGTGACCGGCAATGTTAACTGGATTGCCAGTGGATGATGTAACCGTAAACTTCTTCGTGTTGGCCTGCGTGTGAATGGAAAGCACAATCTTCTGAATCACAATCTGATGATTGGCACTCTTGGTCGTATAGGTCAAGAGTGTTCCACCAGAGTCGTCCAGTGTCACATCGACTGAAAATGGGGCCTGACCAAATGCTATTTGGCCCTGATAAATATCTCCGCCTGGCATGTTATAGTCCTTTACCTAAACCGAATTTCTTTGTTCCGCAGCACCTGTGGTGCAGCTTCATACCCATACAGTGTAGGGGGTGTCCGATAGACAGAGGGTGGATCTACCTCAATATCTATTCCCATTCCACGAGCCAATCCAATCCAATAGGGGATTCCTGCGTGACGTTGAAGGTATTCGGGCATTTTGTTGACACCAATGCCGTTGAGAATAATATGCGTGAAGCCTTCAAGAATGGCAAAGGGGATCATGTAGTCCACCTGGCACGTATACCAATGCTTCTCACGAGGGAATTCCTTCAACACCGCGTCCAGCGGGAACGTAACAGAGGCCACCACTTCAGGGATTGCTTTGAGCAGGTAAATAGGTTTCGTTGCACCCTGCTTTGCATACCACCAGAGGGTTTTAGGGCGAATGTTGCGAACACCTGGATAGTAGGTCGTACGCTCAATTGGGTGCAAGTCAAACCAGCGGGTCCAATCTGTCAGTTGGCCATTCCAGAACTGGGTATTGGAACGTGTCACACCCCAGAGTTCAGCATCTGGCCGTCCAGTTTTGGGAGACTCAAGACTTACCCGTTTGCCATGGATAATGACTGACTTCATATCTCTGGCTCGCCTGGAAAGCGTCGATCTGCAAGACGGCGGATTTCACGCGTTTCAGCACGGCTCAAGGGCGTATCGGTACCGGCTATTTCATAGCCATACAACTGGTCGGGGGAACGAAAGATTGATGGTCCTTCAAGTGTGATACGCCGTCCCATACCCCGTGTAACCCCCATCCAATAGGGAATGCCACGATGAAGATGGTAATGGTGTAATGTTTCGGCTGTCCCGATTCCATTGAGTATGATGTGATCAAATCCCTCCATAAGTGCAAAGGCAATCATGTAGTCAATTTGGCACGTAAAGTGGGTATTCTGCTGCCCATCAATAGCGAAATACTGTTGAAGTGCGTGCAAGGGAAATTCAACTGAGCCAGGAATGCGAGGGTCATGATGCTGTAAATAAATGGGACGCTCTGCCGTCTGCTGGCAATACCACAAAAATGTAGCCGGTCTTCGTTGCTCAATTCCAACAAAGCTTGGGTTACTGTCATCAATGGGATGGAGATCAAACCAGCGAGTCCAATCCAGCAGTTGTCCAGACCAGAACCGTGTATTGCCTCGTGCAACACCCCAGAGTTCATGATCTTCACGCCCATGACGTGGTGAGAGTCGAGATACCCTGCGGCCGTGGATGATTACCGACTTGGACATTACTCAGTAGGTGTTGTGTCCCATCCATAGAACTTATCTGATGTTACAATGTCTACCCCTGGCGGAAAGTAGACTGAAATGCCTGCTCCCCGTGCTCGACCAACCCAGTAGGCGATACATGGTCGCTCGAAGGCATGCTCGTAATCCTTCTTACACATGAACCCATAGAGTTCGATGCGCTCAAAGCCTTCCATGATAGCAAGGGCTAGCATTAATGAACATGAGCAGGTAAAGAAGGTCTCCGGAATGCCATCATTAGCAAAGTGAGCCATTACCGCTTCGCGTGGGTAGGCCACACTGGCTGAAATAGTTGGGTCAACCTTCTGAAGGTAGATTGGACGAGATGTATCCTTTTCGCGGAACCACTTGACGCCGTGTGGGTAACGAGCCAGCTGGTGCTTCATACTGTGGAAGTTGAACCAGCGAGTCCAACCCTTCGAGACATGTGGGTAGTGGCCCCACATGCCCCGAGGATTGTTCATACACCACCGTTCGGCCCCTTCTACATCAGGCGTCTTGATGACGTTTGGTGCAAAACCGAGGATTTGAACGGTCTTAGCCATTATACAGTGCTAAATGGGTTCGCTGGATCAGCCGCACCTTGACCAACAATATCGACAGCCCATTCATCTGCTGTGACATCCTCGAACTCAAGTGTTGAGCCCTTGACACCACTACCGTTTGCTGTGTGTCCTGTCACCGTATTGTCCCCAGCAGCCGTATGGAACAAGTCGGCAATTGCGGCTGCCGAGTCACCAGTATCACCAACATGGGCACTGCCAAAAAGGGTATCATCACCTGTTGGACTAAACACATAGCCCGTTGCGGATGTGGTTCCAACAAAGAAGCGATACTTATTCCCCGTTCCAGAAGCCGCTGGAAGTTGGATAGTACAGCCAGCTGACACATTCAATGTTACCGTTTTAAATGCATGCGTTGCTGCGACAAGAGTCAATGTCCCTGTCGTATGATTGACCGGAGCACTTGTAACAACAGGATTTGTCATAACAGGTGCCGTCAGGGTCTTGTTGGTCAGGGTCTGCGTACTGGACGCATCAACAACCTGGACCTCAGTTGTCCCCGTTGAAGCAGGAATGATCTTCAGAATATTGTCATCACTGTCCACATAGATGGGGGAAGCAGTTGATGTGCCAGAGACAGCACCAGGATTCGTTGCCTGACGTCGAACACTTCGAATAGCCATGAGAAAAGTCCTTGCCCGCGTGAGGAGGGGGACTAGGCCCCTCCTCCATACCGGGCGATGAGGAAAGAAAACTCCCTAGTCAAGATATGGTTGCGGTCGCCGGAACTGCCCCGGTCCCTCTGGTTATGAGCCAGAGATGCGCTTTACACCACCCCGCAACACTAGCTACCCAACAATGTTAGGCAGCACCTACGATAATAAACCCACTTGGGGTTTCCGCACTCGTCGCATCTGTCACACCAAAGACAGTTGTCCATGCCTTCGACACGAGGCCGAGGGTAACTGGGAGACCTGTTGGTGAGACAATAAGGGCCTGCGCACTCGCCTCATCCAACACGATGGAGAACACTGTCTGAGTGCCTTCAGCCGAGTCGGTAGCTGCGTTATCAATGAGGGCATACGCCACATCAGTAGCAGAGTTCTGTTTCTTCAGCCACACTGCGTACACCTGACATGCCGCATCGATTCCATGATCCTGACCCTGAGAGTCATCCACAGAGAGCTGATCGATGTCGACGAACTGGAGATCCGCATTTCCACTATTCGCTGCATGATTCAGGAAGAATGCCTTCATTGCATAGAAGGCATAGGGATTGCCAGATCCCGCTGTTGTCCCTGTCAGATTCCCCAGCGCACTGAAGACCTTCTGTCGGACGTTGTTAGCATTTTCAAGAGCAAGAGCCATTGGTTGTTACTTTCGAGAGGTGTTCTGAGTCAGTCAGAACAGACCGCTAATACTCATTCAGGCCGGTATTAGATAGCCTTTGGGGAGAGAACCCCAGGAGCATGATGGAAGGAACGCCCTAACCCTATTTTCTTGCGGTAGAGCTTCCACCCATCCTTGGCAGCATCGGTTGTGTTTGACACAATTGTTTTATCAATTGCATCACGCTTTGCTGCCTCATGTGATTCAATAACGTTAAGAACCTTCTCAGCCCCACCCTGTCGCCACGGAGCACGTTCGGCGAGTTCCTGGAAGAGGAGTGGATTGCCCCAGTTCGCAGTGGCCAGAATGGTCGTCACGGGGACAAGTGAGTAGGAAGCCAACATCTTGGTATCGGATTCCTTAAAGAGGGCTTCATTTGTGATTCGCTCTGGCAAGTTGAGCTTGCGGCGCTGAGCGAGACGGTAGTAGAATCCCTGTCGCGATGGAATGACCACCAGAGAGGCGTCAAAGTCCCATAACTGCCGGAGCCACCAACGTGGCGGGCCAGCAAGGTGAAATGGATTATGGTCCCTAATGTAATTGGGGAGAGCCATTAACTTTCCGGATTGACGAATCCTGCATCATATGGCAGAGGCGGGGAGCCTGCTGTTCGTCCGAGTGCATAGAGCCCATTGTCACCATCAACAACTTCACTGGGCTTCGCACCAACAAGCTTACTGCGATCCCACCGCTCAATAGCATCTACAACAGTTGTGATGGGTGAACAGTCATCGTTCAATTCCTCGATACCCAGCTTATAGTTCATTCTCCCAGTCATAGGATTTTCACTGCCCATGACAGGATTCTGCTCACGAAACTTCCGTGCCTGTGTTTCTGGAAATGAGTGCTTACCCGGAACGATTTCGACATGTTTACCATCCCAGACACCTTTGAGTATCTGATTGGTTCGATTGATCACGGTCACATAACGCATGAATAACCCCACAAAAACCCGCGAGTGGGTGAGGACCACCATGATCCCCACCCACACGAAGTTAGAACGATTACGAACCAGCCGCGCGCTGCACAACCAGCGACTGACCAGTGATTCCGTCAAGTCTCGCACAGTATGCTGGATATTCCAGGAAATACTGCTTGCGAATTCGATACCACGCCTCGAACGCATCGCGAGCCGATGTTCCTGTTCCCACTCGCGTGAGAACCTGACCATCCTCGTCAACCCACTTCCCAGGCTCGGAGACATACTCCTTGAAGCCAGCGTTCTTGACATCCAAGAACATCATGACATCGAGCGGGAAGTCACGGACTGCTCGAACAGGGACGTTCCCGAACGGAATGTCACCCTGCTTGAACGCAACCGTGCCTGCATCCGGCTTCATCAGGTTTGCACCCGAGTAGCGCCGGTCAGCATCTGTCAGCTGAACGACCAGACGACGAATGCTGTGATGGGCCAGGATGATGTCGGAGCTTCCACCGAGCTTCTGGTCCATGATATCTGATACACGCTGTATCAGATCCACCGAGAGGGCACCTGTACTGGCATTGACATACGAACTGTAGGCCGGAACGTTGGTCCTATCCACACCAAAGTAATTGGCACGGTAGGTTCCATCATCCACAAGAGCCATCAGGCCCCACCACGCACGTTCGTAGGATGTGTCGTTCACATCCGTGACGGCAGAATTGGCGACCTGCACGATATAGTCACTATTGACCCACGCAGCATTAGGAGCTGCATCAGTCGTGACGTCAGTGCCATCACTGTTGACAGCCGTGACCTTCACTACACCAGTTCGGAGGGAGCCCGTTGCCGGGTTCACCGCACCAATGTACTGACCTGTGCTAACAAAGCGGTTGCCAAAGTTGTCGTTCGTGATACCACCAGGGGCATCGAGTTCTAGCGTTGTATCGCCGGACGGTGTAGCCTCATCAATGAGAGCCAGCACGCCTCGGCCATCCGATGCCAGAGCATACTCATCCCGACGCGCGTTGTCATCGATCAGGTACTGCATCTCTGACTTACGAGCCGAAATGAACGCGCCCTCGCTGGAGGTCGAGTCCTGCATGACTTCCCATGTCATACGGATACGTGACATCAGCTTTCGCTGGTCCACGAACAGCCGAGAATAGCCCTGCTGTCCGGCATCCGCCAGGAGAGAGTCTTCACCACCGAACATCGGAGACGTGTTGCGTGAGGTGTGAGCGAGTTTCACAATCTCGCGGCCCTTGAAGGGCGACGTTTCCGTCTTGATAATATCGCGGAGAGGGTTCTTCTGATTGACCCCTTCCGAAATACCGTCCTCGAACACATCTTTGAAGATGGCGTCGAGGGCTTGTTTATCTGCACCAGCCATGATTGTTACCTACTTGCCAAGGGTCGATTAGCGGCCCTGGCCTTTTGCTGCCTCATATGCGGACCATGCCATTGCTGTGCGTTCGTCCAGATTCTTGGGTTGTGCAGCAGTCGTTGCAGCCATCGGAGCGCCCGAAGGCGTGTCACGAGGGAGATTGCGATTCTGCACGGTCTGAGCCTGGATAGTTGCCCCGGATGCGCGCCTGACAGGTCCGATGAAATTACTCTCGAACTGCTGCCAGAACTCAGTCACCAGCGTGGGGTCCTGCATGTATCTCTCAGTTAGCTCTGGCGAGGATGCCACATAGCCTGAGAAGGACGCATGAAGGGCACGCTTGCCCTCTTCTGAAAGTGGGCCACCGAGAGACTGACTGGCGGCTTCATACAGACGGTCCATTGTGTTCCGTCCATAACTGCTCCAGTAGTGCTTATTCTGGGACTCAATGTTCCCAGACTGCTCGATGGTGGCGAGAATGTCGTTGGCTCGCTGCTCCAGTTGTGACAGCCCTGGATAGAGCTGCTGAAACTGATTTCGAACAGCCGAGACCTCTGGATTCTCCTGCGGGGTAACGCCGACGATAGCATGAAGTTGACGTTGGGTTGCCTCGAACTGTGCTTGAAGCTGTGCCCGTTCCTGCGCGAACTGTTGCTGCGCCTGACGGATAGCGGTTTCACGAGTTTCCTGAAGGCGTCCCCTCAACCACGACGGTTCGGGCTGAGCCTGCGGTGTCGGAGCAGGTGCCGATGTCTGTTGTATCGCATCAGACGGTGCGGGTTGACCACTTATCGCAGGGTCTGGCGTAGGTGCAGTGGTATCGCTGACTGCTGGCGTGGATGATGGATCGGAAACATTGAGATCGGACATACTATCTCCTACTCTTGGTATCGCGGAGAGGACCGCGTCTGGAGTGCCACCTCAGACGAGAGGAGGCTGGTTAAAATGCCGCAGGTTGCGGCGATGGGTTGGTTGCTGGATTGCCAGCAGGCCCACCTGAGTTGGTGTTTGAGTTCTGCATCGCACGTCCGCCACCAACACCTTCAGGCGGAAGAGGTTTGCCATCTGGTCCCATTTGTGGAGGGGGGAGGAGGGCGGTTTGAAGTTCTTGGAGGTGAATCATGACGAGCTGCTCAACTGCTGACTGCTGTGCCATCAACTCACGCATATGATCCGAGTTTAGCCACTTGATACGCTCACCATAGTGGACTTGGGCGTCAAACCAGGGCTTCATGATGAGAGGACTTGGCCCCTGTGGGTTCTGGAGCCAGCGTTCAAAGGCATCCTGCATTTGGAGGGATGTTTGTACGTGGACATTCAGTGATGGAGCGAGGTGTCCGAGACCCAATTCGTTGAGAAGGGCGTATCGCTGTTCAGGATCGTCCGGTTTGAGAAGCGCAAGTTGGTTCGCGTGCTCAATTGCGGCCCGCTTACCCAAGGATGTCTTGGGAGCATCGGTGCCGTCCTCAACTTTGATGGACACATTGCCCTGGAGCTGGGCTTTTTGAAAGGCTTTGAAGGTGTAGCCCTTATTCGGGGTCACAACGGTCAAAATACGCTCCTGTGGACCGTAGGCACGCTCTAATTCGAGGGCTGTCGTGAACCAGGCGCGATACATCTCTCCACGGGAGGCGAATGCGGAGGTGAAACGGGCTTGTGAGCGCTCAACCAGGAGCTGAAGGGCAGAAAAAGCCTCCACACCCGCTGGTTTCTGGCCTTTGATGATGTCATAGGTATTATGGACAAACACACCTGCATTCGTGCCAAAGTTTTGGGTGCTTGTGGTCAAATCGAAGACCTCTGCATCACCAATAGCTTCAATTGCTGCAACCCGATGATTAGTTAACCACTGTCTCGCTATTTGCCGCTCTTCAGGGGTCTTTGTCTCCCAGTAGGTTTTCATTGCAAGGCTTTGCTTCTTCCCCTTTGCAATTCTCTCAGCCATAGATAGCGACCGCCTCGTTGCGACAAGACTTCGACCATGTTCTAAACGGACAGGTTCGGGTACAGATTGCCAAATTGCTGTATTTCTAGCACGTCTTTCGTCTACAGACAGTGAATCCCAATAGTTATCACGTCCGGAATGCATTGGCCCTAACTCACTTGCACGTTCAGCAGCAGATTTACCCTGCCAACGCTTTTTTCCAGCTGCTGAACACTGTTCAAATGTCGTGACTGGAAACGGCCGAGGCTCACGGCGGAGATGCTCGGCTCGCGTTAGTACCTCAAGGTTTTCTGGAAGGTTGTTACTCCCATTGCAGTCAATGTGATGAACATCTAGGTGACTTTGACCACGTTCCAGCCCATGGACAGCATATGCTACCATTCGATGAACAGGCTCATTCTTCCTGTCAACAGGTTGAGTGACTGATTGATAGACTCTTCCAGACTTGGAGGAGGCATCTCGAAGGAGCAATGGCACAACAGGCTCCTCAATTCGCAGTTCATCGGCTCGAACATACCCACGATCATAAGTCAGGAATGGGTGATCAGGTGTACACTCGATATACGTACCTTCTTCAAATGATACACGTACCATTTTCTTGATCCCAGTACTCCATGCCTTCTCTACATATGATGGGACAACGCGCATTGTCTCACAATCAAAACCGTATACCCACATTCCACCATTTGGGAACTCTGTAGACAGTTCCTTCATGGTTCTAACGACTCCATCGAGACATGGGATTACAGTATCACCATGTAAACAACCTGCCAACTCCTCAATGTCCTTTAGATATTGCTCGCGGAGCCTAAACAGGGCAGGTTGGACGTTTTCCCCACCAATTCGCTCTGGTTTTCCAGCTCCACCCGCTGCGAGGGGGTTATATTTGAGTACCAAACCAGGATCACCAGTAAATTGGTCGATACCAGAGCCTTCTGGGACGATCCAAACAGGGTTCGCAGTCCTCTGGATGATCATTTGGATCAAGGAATCGAGCTGATTGAGCTGATCCTGCTTCTGAATGAGGGGTGCTAGGACACTTCGACCGTAGAGCCTGCCACCAATATGCTCAAAAATGGCAAACGCAAAGGGAAAGAGTGGTGCGCCGTCTCGATCCTTGTATGGAAGAGGTCCAGGAATGCTCTCATCAGGCTTCGTAATGAGCATTGGGGATGATTCCCCAATCACGCGCATGATTAAGCCCTCTGGGTATTTGAGCGTTGGCTTCACCCAGAGTTCATATTCAGTAACACCCTCGATATCCTCGCCGCCAGACCCGCCCATTGTGCCCCAACTATTCCCAGCACCAAGGTCATTAATGAAAGCGAGGGACTTGAAAATCTGAACAGAGCGATCTTTGGGCGTCTTTTCCCAGACAATCTTATGCACGATATCTGGGTGATTCGCTTCATAGTAGTGCTTATCCCTCCATCGCATGCGAATGATGTATGGTGTCTCGTCAAAACGGGTTACATTGGGGGGAAGCGCATACTCGAATGGGGACAGGGCAACAGTCTTACCTTTTCCATAGCCAGACCACTCACCAAGAGGTGTGCCATCTGGGTTAGATGCTTTCTGGAACTGCGTTCCACCACAGGCCGGACACATTTCGTTATTGTTAACGATTTCTGCCGGGGGAAGTGTCGTTCCACAGGCCATACACTGTTCAAACGCAATGAAAATGCGGTTAAAGCGAATATCCGTATCCCAACTCGTCTGAATACAGACACTCCCATTTGTCAGGAGCCAGAAATCCCCTTCACGCATGACCTGATTCATCTTATGCTCTTCGTGAATCAGTGGAGCGAGCTTGTCTACGACTTCAGCCGTAGCGACGGATTCGGTATTGTGCCCTATAGGTTGAGTGATAACACCAAGAGTAATAGACCCAAAGGTTGCACGAAGAGACTGGACGACCTCCGCCATCTTATTGGTCACTGGCCTAGGAACATTCTTCTGTAGCCGCTTATCGACCCATTCACGACGTGATGGATGCCAGTAGATCCAGTGCCGATTCGTGACATAGTAGAGATCACGAAGCCACTCCCGTTCCCATACCCAGCGGGAGGCAAAGGACTCCTTCTTACACTTCTCAAAAACAGCCAGAAGCTTTTCTGGGGCCATCATGTCGTTCACAGGTGGAGCAACCATCTCCATATCTGGAGTGGCACTCAGACTATTTGTCTGTGTCGGATCAGAAGGATAATAGGATTCAGCCATTCACAGTCTTATGAATTAGATTGGTTCTCGTAGACAGGGAGTCCTAATGCCTTAGCAAGGTCTTCCCCGATGTCATTGAACCCATTGTCAAGGTTTAGCATGTCCATCCCAGAGGAGCGGCGGCTTAGCTCAGGGACAGGTAGTTTGATTGCGTAAGCCTTCTCAATGAGGGCTTTGTTCTCATATTCAAGCTGATTAACCTTCGCACGGAGCCAATCGAAGTTGACCGTGGCTGTTGCGAGCTGAACACGCAATGTGTCACGCTCAGCTCTGACAGCTGCAAGGTCCTCTCGAACATCATCGACAGCTTCTTTACTAACTTTGAGATACTCAACGACGAGTTGTGGGATCCACATGCCGATTACGCTCCCTTATGTCTATTGTATCCGTTACTTTTTCCATTAGGTCGTAGACCTTTTGGCCGATCCGTTAAGCCCCAGTCTATGCAACGCTTGCATGGCCACTTTGGGGACATAAACACCCCACAACGAGGACAGTAGATAATGGTCGCCCTATTGCGTGGGCCATGCAGCATCTTGAGCTTGAACTGCCTACTTGCACGCATCGTTAGAGCCAGAAGTCGTTGGCAATCATAGTTGTTGGTTGATCAGCTTCTTCACGAGCCTTGTCATGCTTTCGCATGCGTTCAATGACTCTCTGCATGTCTGGAGGGAGTTGGCTAATGTCACGACCACTTCCAACGATTGCCGCTTTGGGCAGGGTAGGCCACATCATCAAGGCATATCTGAGACAGTCCGGAAGCTCATCATCCTTCTTGAAGACCCTCGTAATACCGATTGATTGCTGGTCTTCACGGGGATTTGAGTAGCGAAGGGCTTTGAGTTGCTTGACAAGAAGTGGAACCGTTGGCTCGTAGAAGAACAGCTGCTTCGTGTGTAGCCACGTTTTTACCCGTTCAATCCCAGCCTGCTGATCATTCTCCGCCTTGTTACAGTTAATCCCATGCTGAGAGAACTCAATAATGGGCTGGCGTTCATTCTTGTTGATTGCGTACTTGACTGGATTACCCTGAGCAAGGCGCTTTAAAGCCTGCACATGCTGAAAGAAGGACTTATCCCGTTCGAGGTATTCCCCAATTGCGACAATTCCTTGTTCTGTCAGTACCAGTCGAACAGCCCCAAATGGGTGATCAGCTCCAGTATCGATCCCGATTAGTGTCTGACGTGTTGCATCAATATTCGGCCATTCAGGAAGGAAGCGCTTCAGTTCAATATCATCTCGAATAACTTGGGGGAGGAGAAGGTCTCCATAGACAGCCCCAGTAAAGGTAACGAAGTCGGCTTCATATTCCTGCCGGTACATCGCGTCCGACATCTGCTGTCGTTCGCGGGCTAGGAACTCTTGGCTGATACGAGGATTCGCGGAGTCAACGGACTTCGCATGACAAGCCCAGTAACCTTTATCCCCAAGCTCAGCTGGCTTGTAAAGATGTTCGTAGACCCAGTCGTAGCCTCTGGGGGTTGTGGTGAAGAAGGCAACCGTGTTTCCTGCGAGGGATGGTCGAATGACATCCCAGTGTTGCTGAGTAAGTTCGGAAACTTCATCAATCCATAACCAGTCTAGTCCCTGCCCACGACCCTGATCAGGATCCTCTAATGTCTGAAAGTGGATCAGAGCACCATTTTTGAGGCGAAGATCCTTAAACTCGGAGTTCCAACTCTCAACCCATTCGTCTGGAATGAGTTGCTGGAAAGCCGGGATTACATAGCGGTGGAGCTTCGGGATCGTAGGGGCGCAAGCCCATCCAATGCTATGTGGAACGGTAGCTTCTTCAACTCCGGCAATGGAACCTATCTTGGACTTCCCAAATCGACGACCCGCCATGATGGTGAGACGGTCAAAGATGCGAATTCCTGCTTGTCCACAATTCGGACAGACGAGATGTTCAGGGCACTTGTACTCAATTTTACATTGCCGACAGAGGCGACGGCGACGAGCTTCGAGGAATGCAATCTGGTCTGGCTGCGAGTAGAGAGGTTCTCCGGGGAGGTGAATCCACTGTGCCACGCTTATGCTACTTTGAGGTGTTTAATTCTCGTCTTAATATCTGTTATACCTAAGTCTTTGAATAACTCAGCAGCTTGTGCCCAAAAAAGGTTATATATAGCAGCCTCTGTTCCATACTGAAGCTGATCATTTTCAAACTGCTTTATGAGTGATTCTGTAAGTTTCATGGCTTTGGCTTAGCGCTTTTAAGACCCTTAAGGGCAGCACTTTCCTTCGGCATCTTATGGGGACCCTTGGAAGAGTGCTTACCAGCCGCCCATTTCTTGGCGATGGCGGGCTCTTTGGCCCACATGAATCTACGCTGCTTTTCTGACTGGAAGGGCATTACTGAGGCCCCTGATTCATGAATTTTGCCACAAAGTCCAACAGTCCGAGACCTAATCGCTTCCAGAATCCAGGTTTCTTAGCAGCTTCACCATTGGAAGTAGCCATATTATTTGATCACTTCCACATCAATCGTCTTAGGAGTCCCCACAATATTCCCAGCCTGTCGTTGGACTCCGTCACTAGAATCCTGGAATTGGATGTTCAAGGCGAGGATGGTTCCAGCAGCGGGACCGTCAATCTTGACTGCCTGATGACTCTTAAAAAGGCCCATTCCTTTAGCAGCCTCAATAGTCATCTTAAGGCGATGGTTGTCTTCAGCAGTGGGTCCGAGGAATTCCTTGATGTTATCAACAATCCGTGATGGGAGTTCGTGCTCAAGACGGTCGGCTGGGAGGTCGAATTCTAGGAGGCCAGCCTTGGTTGCCTTGGCGAGGATAGAACTAAGTGTCGTGTGCCGGATACCCATCTTCTGGGCAATCTCAGCTTGTGTCATCCCCTGCTGGCGTCCGAAGATGTATTGGACAACCCGATCCCGTAGGGGCATCCTTGGGGCTCGAGGGGTGTCTGGTTCGTCGTCAGCGTTTAAGGGGCCTAGCGGGGCTTCTGGGACCTTTGCAATCTGGGTAAAGGTGGGAGTAACCGAAACCGAAGAAAGTGTCTCCTGGGGCGTTGTAGGCCGTTCTAGGGCCTCTGTGGTATCTTTTGTGGCAAGCTGAGCTGATATTCCTGCTGATCCATTGACGGCCGCTTTGGCCCGGTTGCGTGCGATCCCACATTGGATACATGCACAGCCTTGTCGGTGGCCTGATATTGTGCCTCTTTGAGACGAAGGGTTTGGTTCCAGCAAAATGTGTCGTATTCTTGGATTGACATGAGACGGTCGGAATAGTCTTGCACAGGAGGGGTTAGGGGGCGGGGGTTCCTGTCTCAGTCATGGCGGGTTAGGGAGAGGTGAGAAAATGTGGGACCGCTTGCCCCGGCTTCACCCAGCGGGGCTGGATGTCTATTTTTGCGGTCGCCCTGAATTTGCCCCACAACAGCAGGAGGGAGTGGGACTGTGTTGGGCGGGGCGGTGGAGATTTATGAAACTTTGGGTGCTCTTAGCATTTTAGCATACTTTAGCACAGTTTGTCAAGTACTTTCTTTAGCCTGCCCCCAGAGTGTGCCACTGGCCCTTGTACCAGACCCATAGTTCATGCACATAGTGGGTAGAAGCATCACCATTGACTTGGGGCTTGAAACGGCCAAAAAGCTGCTTTACTCCGCCTGGAGATTTGGTGCGTTTAATTTGGATACATCTAACTGGTTCAGTGCCCCGGACGGCGATAAGATCCCACAAACCATGACTTCCAGCTGCCCGAATAACGGTATAGCCATCCTCCTCAAGAACCTTCTTGGCTTTGTACTCGTAAGCTCGGCCAGTGAGATAGTTCTTGTTAGGCACCAGAGCTACGATGTGACATAGAACGGCATCCTAACCAGACCATTAAGACAAGAGCGATTAAAGGTATGATAGCCATAGTTGTGATTTTAACACATCTGCTTCGGAATTGTCAACCTTCCTGACCATAACTGCACATAGGTTTACAGAAATGACACAAGTGTGTCGCTTATCATAGATTTTGGGACCATCCGACACAGCAGTTTGGCCTTTAGAACCAAGCACTTACAGCAATTTGTGTCGGGTGTGTCAAACCCCCTATATATAAGAAGCGACACAGACGACGGTAGAGGGACCCCTCTGGCGGGGGTCCTCCCCGTCTAGACCGGCAAATCTGAGGCGAAATTAAGGAGAGCGACACACCAGGTAAGGTATTGTAGCTAAAGGGTTTAGGTGCCATTGCGGAGTGGGTGTGTCACATGCACCAGGGAAGGGTGACACAGTTTGTGCAAAAGTGTGTAGTTCGATATTTAATAAAATTTTCCCTCGCAGTGACACCACCCCGCCGGCGGTTGGCATGGTTGTTGCAGGGGGTCCCCACCCCTTCACAGTATTGCACATTGGCTCAGCCTTTGACGACGCAGCATTGTGCAACTATGTGGCCTCATAGGTATGTATGGGTAGCTCATTGATCTAGTGCAATTATGTGCAGGTATGCTCACGCTTTGGCACACTACATGATGCCGATGTTGGCTCAGTCCTTGATTGATGCGGCGGCGTGCATCGATAAGTAAGCAAGTGTCCTCATGAGCATATGTGTAGGCATCGCCGATTAGGTGCAATCATGGGCAACCTTGTGATGAGCTACAATGCGCAGGTGGCATGAAGATTGACCTTGACAATTGGCTCAAAGTGTGCATCGCAAAAAATGGCACGGTCCATGCCGACCCAGAAAGGTCGCGGTTCCGACACATGAAAGTACGCATCGCAGGCGACTTCGTCACGAAAATGCGCGAATTTGCCAGCAAAAACGTGTTGGCAGGTCGCGTGCTACAGGTCGTGTCACCAGGCGCACCACGGCCTAGGCCAAGTCTGGAATTGACAACCGGCTTGCCAGTTAGGCTCACCATCCGCGGAGTGGATGGTCCATGCAAACCTGGCCAGTCGTGGGCAATACAGCCCAGAATAGAAGAAAGACAGTGCAACAATGGCAACATTGAATGTTGAACAACCGAAAGTGGACAAGTCAGTCGCAACGGCCAGCACGAAGGAACAGCACGACATCTTGGCCGAGATTGCGTCACTGAGGGAAGCCAACGCGAAGCTTCTTGCTGATGCAGCAGTGAAGGCCAGCGGCCGAGGATTCGATCCCTCCGACCTTGCGGGGCGAAACATCCTCGCCACACTGGACGGGCCAATCCTCATGCTCAAGATCGATCTCTCACGGCGCATGGGACAGAGCAAGTCAGGGCGAAGCGAACTGGTCGCCACGACGGCAGGCAACAAGCGAATCGACACCGACAAGGGTCCGGTCTTTTTGGGCCTGAACGTCTACGCTCGGTAGGAGCCATACTCGGACCGAGACGGTTTGAGCAAACACGGGACGACCGGGACAGCCAACCGGTCGTTTTGCTTTTTTCGCAGGGTTTCACAGACTCAGCTACCAGGGCGGGGGATTGTGCAATCGTGTGAAGCAAGCGGAACCGGCAACCTGGGCTCGCAAACGGCGCCAACGACGACCGGCAGGATGGCCGCCAAACGCGCCACGATGGCTCAGAACGCACGATCAACCGGGCGGCAAAGG
>Ga0209640_10001066_pt1 | contig 22685 bp, 15 predicted proteins | sample RifCSP10_1_FD_184018 | JGI IMG/M metagenome (GOLD analysis project Ga0209640, IMG submission 184018) | Soil microbial communities from Rifle, Colorado - Rifle CSP2_sed 10_1 (SPAdes) (version 2) | ecosystem: Environmental > Terrestrial > Deep subsurface > Rock core/Sediment | place: Rifle...
CGGATCGGCGTCCGCAGGCGCGGAAACTTCCGCGGGCGCGCGCACACAAGCCAGCTACTAGGTGGCAGGCGCGAGGCTCGAAGCTTCACCCGCGCCCTCCCACTCGAGCCGCCGGGCATGCAACCCGGCGAGGCTCGAGCGGTGCCCGATCGAAACGATCGTGGTATCGGGCAGGCGCTCGCTCAGCAACCCATACAGATCGCCCTGCGCATCTTCCGGCAGTGCGGCAGTCGCCTCGTCGAGAAACAGCCAGTCGGGCCGGTTGAGCAGCGCCCGCGCGAACGCAAGACGCTGCTGCTCGCCCACCGAGAGTACCTGCGCCCAGTTGTCCTCGCGCGTGAGCTCGTCTGCGAAACGCGCGAGTCCGACCGCTCGGAGCGCATCGCGCGCCGTTTCGTCGTCGATCCGATCCGATTGCGCCGGATAGCAGACCGCCTGCTTCAACGAGCTGATCGGCAGATACGGCTTCTGCGGCAGGAAGAGCAGAGACGCGCCTTTGGGCAGCGCAATGCGGCCTTTCCAGTACGGCCAGATTCCGGCGAGCGTGCGAAACAGCGTGCTCTTGCCTGCGCCCGACGGCCCGCGGATCAGGACGGACTCGCCTTTTTTCAGCTCGAGCGTCGTCGGTCGCAGCAGCGTCGTGCCGTTCGGCAACCCGAGCGTGACGTCCTGCAGTCCAAGGCGTGCGTCTGAATCGCCTGGCTCGCGCTCGCAGTCGAGCCGCTCGCTCTCAGCGCGCGTGCGCCCGAGCGCCTGCGTGAATCCGGTGAGGCGATCGACGGTCGCCTTCCACCTCGCGAAGATCGTGTAGGAGTTGATGAACCAGGAAAGCGCGCTCTCCACCTGGCCGAACGCCGAAGCGATCTGGAACAGCTCGCCGAGCGGGACCCTGCCAGAGAAGTAGCGCGGCGCTCCGACGATGAACGGGAAGATGATCGCCAGCTGCGCATAGAAGGAGGTGAACCAGCCGAGCCGCTTCTGTCTCCTCATCAGGCTCCACCAGTTCGCGATCACGTTCGCGAAGCGCCTGCGGAAGTTGGCCGACTCGTCGGCTTCGCCGCCGTAGAGCGCGACGCCCTCGCTGTTCTCGCGCAACCGCACGAGCGAGAAGCGAAAGTCCGCCTCGAAGCGCTGCTGGTTGAAATTGAGCGGGATCAGCGGCTTGCCGATCCGGTGCGCAAGCCATGTGCCGGCGATCGCATAGGCGAGCGCGACCCACACCATGTATCCCGGAATTTCCAGGCCGGCGATCTGCAGCGCGCCGGACAGCTTCCACAGGATCGCGGTGAACGTGACCAGCGTGACGACGGCCGAGAGCAGGCCGAGCGACAGAATGAGCGTGTCCTCGACGAAGAGTCGCAGATCCTCGGCGATCCGCTGGTCGGGGTTGTCGGTGCCGCGATCCAGCAGTTGCAGCCGGTAATAGGCGCGCTCGCCCAGCCAGTCGCCGATGTATTTTTCGGTGAGCCAGGTGCGCCACTCGATCAGCAGCATCTGCTGGAAGTAGGCGCGGTACACGGACGTGATGATGTAGATCACTGCCAGCAGCCCGAACGTTCCAAGCTGGCGATAGAACTCCGCCTGGTCGCGCGTCTCGAACGTCGTGTAGAACTCCCGGTTCCACGTGTTGAACTGCACTTCGAGCCAGACGACCATCAGTGCGAGGCTGATCACGGTGAGCAGCAGCACCAGGCCTTTGGCGCGCTCTTCGGACACCCAGTAAGGGCGCGTGAGGCTCCACAACGTGGAGAAAAAACTCTTTTCGGGCATGGAGATACCTCGGGTGGCGCGACTTTTTGCGAAGGCAGTTTACAGAACGGCGCCAACGGCGAGAGAATGGCCTCCGATGCAGCAGGTCTACCGCTTCGGGCCCGCCCCGGAGCATCCGGCGAACCACCTTTTCGTGTTCCTGCATGCGAGCGGCGCAGACGCGCGCTCGATGATCCCGGCGGCGTTCAAGTTCCGGGCGCGCTTCCCGAGCGCGGCGCTCGTCGTGCCGAGCGGCTTCGCCCGCTACGATGCCGAGGCGCAGCAATGGTATTCGTCGCGCGGGCTGAATGATGACAACCGGCAGGATCGCGTCGCCGCCATCCTGCCGAAAATCGAGCGTCTGGTGCGCTGCGAGCAGGCCAGTTTTCGTGTGCCGTGCGAGCGCACGGTATTGATCGGGTACGCGCAGGGCGGCACGGTCGCGCTCGAAGCGGTCAAGGCGTTCACCGGCCTCGCCGGCGCGGTGGTTGCCTATTCGGCGCGCTTCGCGCATCTGCCGCGCACCGGCACGCACATCGACGCGCGAATCCATCTGGTGCACGGCGGCTACGATTCGGTGGTCTCGCGTGTGCACGCGGAGCGCGCCGCGCGCGTGCTGGCCGGGCTGCACGTGCCGGTGACGCTCGACATCATCGAAGACCTCGGCCACGCATTGACGCACGAGGCCATCTGCCGCGGCTCCTTGCGGCTGCTGCAGGGAATCTACGAGGGGCGGCGGGCAACCCTGCACTGAAGCGAGGCGAGCTTGCCGCGGCGTCTAGGTGGCGAGTTCGGGCAGGTCCCTGAACAGCTCGAGCGCTTCGGGGTTCGCGAGCGCGTCCAGGTTCGACACCGGCATGTCGTGCACCACCGCCTTCACGGCGAGTTCGACGACCTTGTGGTTCTTCGTGCGCGGAATGTCGGGCACCTGGAGGATTTTCGCCGGCACATGGCGCGGGGTCGTGTTCGAGCGGATGCGGCTGCGGATCTTTTCCTGCAGCGCTTCATCGAGCGTATAGCCCGGGCGCAGGCGCACGAAGAGCACCACGCGCGTGTCGGTCGGCTTGTCGGGCGGCCATAGCTGGCCGATCGCGACCGACTCCTCGACCTCGTCGATTTTCTCGACCTGGCGATAGATCTCCGCGGTGCCGATGCGCACTCCGCCCGGGTTCAGGGTCGCGTCCGACCGGCCGTATACGATCATCGTTCCGCGCTCGGTGAGCTCGCACCAGTCGCCATGGCACCACACGTTCGGGTACTTCTCGAAATATGCCGCGTGGTATTTCTCGCCGCCACGATCGTTCCAGAAGCCCAGTGGCATCGACGGAAACGGCCGGGTGCAGACGAGCTCGCCCTTTTCGCCGACGATGGAGTTTCCCTCCTCGTCGAACACCTCGACCGCCATTCCGAGCGAGCGGCACTGAAGCTCTCCGCGGTACACCGGCAGGGCCGGGTTTGCGTCGGCGAATCCGGCCATGATGTCGGTGCCGCCCGAGATCGAGGCGAGGCAGACATCGGCCTTGAGATTCGCGTAGGCGTAGTCGTAGCTCTCGGCGACCAGCGGCGAACCGGTCGAGATGATCATGCGCAGCGCCGCCAGGTCATGCGTTTCGGCAGGTGCGAGGCCGCGCTTCTCGATCGCGTCGAGATACTTGGCCGAGGTGCCGAAATGCGTGAAGCGCTCCTTCGCCGCATAGTCGAACAGGATGCTGCCGCCGCGCTCGAACGGCGAGCCGTCGTACAGCATCACGCTCGCCTCGGCGCCGAGGCCCGCGAACAGCAGGTTCCACATCACCCAGTTCGTCGTCGTGTAGTAGAAAAACCGGTCGCCCGGGCGCACGTCGAACTGCAGCTTGTACATCTTGAGGCTCGAGAGCAGCGCGCCGCCGGCACTGTGCACGATGCACTTCGGATTGCCCGTCGTGCCCGAAGTGAACAGGATGTACGCCGGGTGATCGAACGGCAGTTGCGCATACGGAATCGGCCCCGGCTGATGGCGCCGCAGCCATTCTTCGAGCAGCACCGCCTTCGGAATCTGGGTGATGTCGGGTTTCGGGCGCAGGTGCGGCACGACGACGACCTTGCGCAGCGTCGGCAGGCGCTGGACGATCTCGGCCACGCGTGCGAGCGAATCGTGCTCGCGCCCGGCGTAGCGGTACCCGTCCGCACAAAACAGGATCTTCGGCTCGATCTGGCCGAACCGGTCGAGCACGCCTTCGACGCCGAAATCCGGCGAGCACGACGACCACACCATGCCCTGCGAGAGCGCCGCGAGCGCGAACATCGCGGTCTCGGGCAGGTTCGGCAGGAACGCGGCGGCACGGTCCCCGGAGCGCAACCCCAGTTGCTGCAACGCCTGCACCGCGCGCGAGACGTTGCTGGTCAGGTCCGAGTAGCTGACGCGCCGTCGGAAGCCGGTTTCATCCCAGAATACGAGCGCATCGCCCAGATCGCCCCGCCGCAGCAGGTTCTCGGCAAAATTCAGCCGCGCTTCGGGAAACCATTTGGCACCGGGCATGCGCTCGCCATCGACCAGGGCCGTGGAGCCTTTCTTCGACGCCATGACCCCGCACCAGTCCCATACTTCGTTCCAGAATTCCTCCGGCTGCTCGATCGACCAGCGGTGCAATTCCTCGTAGCTGCCGAGCTCGCGCCGATAGCGACGCGCACAATGGCTCGCGAATTGCGTGATCTGCGCGTTCTCGACCTGCTCCTTCGTCGGTTGCCAGATGGGTGTCGTCAAGAGGGATGGCCCCGATCACGCCTGGAGCGTAGGATTTCCGCTGCGAATGGCGAATTATATGGCGAACTCCCGCGACGCCTTGCTTTGCGAGTTGAGACAGCGCCATCGCATGCCCGAAGCGGCGGCGCTCGAGCGGGTGCTTGCGCGGCAGATCGATTCGCCCCAAGTCGAACGGCGCGTCGCCACCCGGGCGCTTCGCCTGGCGGGTGCGGTCCGCGCTGCGCCCGGCAACGCGTGGAGCGCCGAGACGTTCCTGCGCCATCACGGTCTTTCGACCGCCGAAGGCGTCGCGTTGATGTGTCTCGCCGAAGCGCTGCTGCGCATCCCCGACCGGGAAACGGCGGACGCACTGCTGCGGGAAAAGCTCGCGAGCGGCCGCTGGGAGGACGCGCCGGACGATGGTTCGCTGATGGCGAGCGCCGCCGATTGGGCGTTGATGCTCACGGGCACGCTCGCGCGTTGGGCCGACGAGGCCGACGGCGATTTCGCCGTACGCATCCGGCGTGTCGTCGCCCGCCTCGGGGAGCCGGTGGTGCGCGGGGCAGTGCGCCAGGCAATGCGCCTGCTCGCCGAGCAGTTCGTGCTCGCCGAAACGATCGAGCGGGCGACCGACGCGGCGGCGGCCCGGCGCCCATGGCGCTTTTCCTACGACATGCTGGGAGAAGCTGCCCGCACGGCCGAGGACGCCGAAGGGTACCTGCAGTCCTACGCGCATGCCATCGCCATCGTCGCTGCGCGCACGCCCGCCGGCGCGGTCGCCGCGCGCGACGGGATCTCGGTAAAGCTCTCGGCGCTTCATCCGCGCTTCGAGGAAGCCAAGCGCTCGCGCGCATTCGCCGAGTTGCTGCCGCGAGTGGCCGCGCTTGCGCGCGCTGCGCGCGACGGCGGGATCGGGCTGACGCTCGACGCCGAGGAAAGCGAGCGGCTCGAGCTGACGCTCGATCTGGCGGAGGCGCTCGCCCGCGATCCGCAGCTCGCCGGCTGGAACGGGCTCGGCCTCGCAGTGCAGGCATACCAGAAGCGCGCCCCGACGGTATGCGATTGCGTCGTGGCACTCGCCCGCAGCGCGAAAAGACGCCTTGCCGTGCGTCTGGTGAAGGGCGCGTACTGGGATAGCGAAATCAAACGGGCGCAGGTGCTCGGCATGGCCGACTATCCGGTGTACACGCGCAAAGCGGCGACCGACGCATCCTACGTCGCCTGCGCGCGCACGCTGCTCGACGCCAGGGACGCGATTTACCCCGCGTTCGCAACGCATAACAGCCGGACCGCGGCGACGATCCTCGAACTCGCCGGCGACCCGGCCGAATTCGAATTCCAGCGCTTGCTCGGCATGGGCGAAGCGCTCCACGAGGCGCTCGCCGCCGAGGGCACCGCGCCGTTGCGGATTTATGCACCGGTCGGCAACTTCAACGAACTGCTTCCCTATCTGGTGCGGCGGCTGCTGGAGAACGGCGCCAATACCTCGTTCGTCCACCAGATTGCGGATCCGGGCGTCCCGCTCGAAGCACTGGTCGCGGACCCGATCGCGGCGCTGCCTCGGCCGTACCAGCCGCATCCGCTCATCCCGCTGCCGCGCGGGCTTTTCGGCGAACGAAAAAACTCGCTTGGCATCGACCTCGCGCGGCGCGACGAACTCGACCGGCTGTCGGCAGGCATCCAGGCCGATCGGGAACGCGCCCAAGCCGGCGGCGGCGCAGGGGTCCAGGTCGTCCGCGAACCGGGCAACCTCGGTTGCGTGGTCGGAGCCGTACGCCTTACCACGCGGGAAGAACTGCGCCACGCCGTCGATCTGGCGTCGGCCGAATTCGAGCGATGGTCACGGCGACCCGCGAGCGAGCGCGCCGCGATTCTCGAGCGCGCGGCCGACGCGCTCGAATCCGAGATGCGCGCGCTCGCCTCGCTCGTCGTGCGCGAAGGCGGCCGCACCTGCGGCGATGCGGTCGCGGAAGTGCGTGAAGCGGCCGACTTTTGCCGCTACTACGCGCTACAGGCGCGCAAGCAATTTGGCGATCCGCTCGAGCTGCCCGGGCCGGCCGGCGAGCGCAATACGCTTGCGCTGCATGGGCGCGGGGTCTTCGCCTGCATCAGCCCCTGGAATTTCCCGCTCGCGATCTTCACCGGACAGCTAGCGGCTGCGCTCGCCGCAGGCAACACCGTGCTGGCGAAGCCGGCCGAGCAGACGCCGCTCGCCGCCGGGCGCGCACTCGCGATCCTGCACGGCGCCGGGGTGCCGGCCGACGCGGCGATCGGCGTATTCGGCGATGGCGAATCGCTCGGCGCGCCGCTCGTTGCCGACGCGCGGATCTGCGGCGTGGCGTTCACCGGATCGGTGGAAACTGCGCGCGCGATCGAACGCGCGCTTGCCGCGCGCAGCGGGCCGATCATTCCCTTGGTCGCCGAAACCGGCGGGTTGAACGCGATGTTCGTCGATTCGTCGGCGTTGCCGGAGCAGGTCGTCGACGACATCGTGATTTCGGCGTTCCACAGCGCGGGGCAGCGCTGCTCGGCGCTGAGGATCCTCTTCGTCCACGAGGGCTGCGCACGCCGCGTGCTCACGCTGCTCGCGGGCGCGATGCGCGAGCTCGAGGTTGGCGACCCGGTCGAACCCGGCACCGACGTCGGGCCGATCATCGACGCGCCGGCGAGGGCCGCTCTCGTGTCGCATAGCCGCAAGCTGCACGCGAGCGCCCGGCTCATCGGCGAGACTGCGCTACCCGCCGGGCTGCCGCAAGGCCACTGGTTCGCTCCGGTCGCTTTCGAAACCGGGTTCGACGGCCTGCCGCACGCCGAAATCTTCGGCCCCGTGCTGCACGTGTGTGTGTTCGGCCAGGGCGAACTCGAGCGTGCGCTCGAATGGATCCGCGCAACCGGCTACGGGCTCACGCTGGGCATTCACAGCCGCGTGCAGAGCTTCGCCGAACGCGTGGTGGGCGCCACGCGCGTCGGCAACGTGTACGTCAACCGCAGTATGATCGGTGCTGCAGTCGGAGTGCAGCCGTTCGGCGGGGAGGGGCTGTCCGGCACCGGCTTCAAGGCAGGCGGGCCGCACTACCTGCTGCGCTTTGCGACCGAGCGCTCACTGACCGTGAACACGGCAGCGTTCGGCGGCGTCACGGAGCTGCTGCAACCCGCTGCGAGGTCCGCATGAACGAACCGATCGTTTCCACTCCTACGAGCGCCCCGCGCAGATCGATCATGTCCGCCATCCCCAAACCCGAAGCAACGCAGAAGACCGGCCAGATCGACAGCGTCCTCGAGTACGGCCGCACCCGGCTCACCGGCGAGCAGCGCGAGCAGGCCGAACCCTGGCTGCGCACCTTTTATGGCGAGGTCGATCCTGCCGAACTTGCCGAGCGCAGCGTCGCCGACCTCTATGGCGCGGCGCTCGCGCACCTGAAGTTCGCGCGGCGCTTTGCGCCCGGCGCGCCCAAGATCCGCGTCTACAACCCGGTGTTCGCAGAGCACGGCTGGCAGTCCACGCACACGGTGGTCGAGATCGTCAACGAGGACATGCCGTTCCTCGTCGACACCGTGACGATGGAAGCAAACCGCCTCGGGCTGACGCTGCACCTGATGATCCATCCGGTGTTGAGGGTGCGGCGCGATGACACCGGCAACCTGATCGACCTGAACCCCGATCCGGAAAAAGGCGGCCGGCTCGAATCGTTCATCCATATGGAGGTCGATCGCCGCACCGACCGCCAAACCTTGCAGCAACTGCAGGATGGCCTCATCCGGGTGCTGGGCGATGTGCGCGTCGCAGTCGAAGACTGGGGGAGGATGCGCGAGCGGATGGCTGCCGCGAGCGGCGAAGCCCAAGCGCAGCAGCCTGCCCCGGGAGAGCCCGAGCAGGTGCGCGAGGAAATCGAGTTCCTGCGCTGGCTCACCGATGGCCATTTCACCTTTCTCGGCAGCCGGACGTATGACCTGGTGCGGGAAGCCGGCGAAGATGCGCTGCGCATCGTGCCCGGCTCGGGCCTCGGCATCCTGCGCACGTCGACCCGCTCGGTGTCGTCGGCATTCGCTTCGCTGCCGAGCGAAGCGCGCGCGCGCGCACGGGCCCGGGACCTGCTGATCCTGACGAAGGCCAATGCGCGCTCGAGCGTGCACCGTCCCGGCTACCTCGACTATGTCGGCATCAAGCGCTTCGACGCCGCCGGCGAAGTCACCGGCGAGACGCGCTTTCTCGGGCTCTATACGTCCACCGCCTATCACGCCCATCCGTCCGACATCCCGCTTCTGCGTCGCAAGGTGCAGCGCGTGCTCGAGCACGCGGGGTTGCTGCCGGGAAGCCATTCCCACAAGAGTCTCACGAGCGTGCTGGAGACGTACCCGCGTGACGAATTGATCCAGACTTCGGCGGACGAACTGTATGACCACGCGATGGGCATATTGCGGCTCGGCGAGCGGCAGCGCACGCGCCTTTTCGTGCGCCGCGACTTCTACGGGCGCTTCATCTCCTGCCTGATCTATGTCCCTCGTGAAAACCACAACACCGAGCTGCGCATCCGCGTGCAGCAGATACTGAAGCAGGCGTTCCAGGGACTTGCCACCGAGTTCACCGTACATCTCTCCGAATCGGTGCTGGCACGCATCCACCTGGTCGTGCGGACTTCGCCGGACAGCATTCCGGACTACGACGCGCGCGAGCTCGAGGCGCGCATCGTGCGCGCGACGCACCGCTGGGAGGACGATCTCGGGCAGGCGCTGCGCGAGCGCTTCGGCGAAGAACGCGGCAACCAGCTCCTGCGACGCTTCAGCGCCGCATACCCGCCGGGCTACCGCGACGATCATGCGCCGTTGAATGCGGTCGATGACGCCGAACGGATGGCGCGCCTGGATTCGCCGGACCGGCTCGGCATGAATCTTTACGCGCCGCCCGAGGCCCCGCCGGGGAGCCTGCGTTTCCGGATCTATCACGCCGGCGAGCCGGTGTCGCTCTCGGAGAGCCTGCCGATGCTCGAGCACATGGGCGTGCAAGTACTGCAGGAACGCCCGTATCGCATCGCGCAGCAGGGCGCGCTGCCGATCTGGATTGCCGATTTCGCACTGACGTACGCCGCCGAGCCGGAGCTGCAGCTCGATTCGGTGCGCGAGCTCTTCCAGCAGACGTTCGAAGGCATGTGGAACGGCACGATCGAGTCCGACGACTTCAATCGGCTGGTCTTGCGCGCGCGCCTGGGGGCGCGAGAGATTCTCGTGCTGCGGGCGTACGCCAGGTACTTCCGGCAGAGCGGCTTCAACCTGAGCGAGTCGTACGTGCAGGCCGCGCTCGCCGCGCAGCCCGCGATCGCGCGGCTCCTCGTCGAGCTGTTCCAGCGGCGTTTCGATCCAGCGCCGCTAGCCGATCGCGGTCTGCGCTGCGCGGAAATCTCCGCGCAGATCGAGACCGCGCTCGACTCGGTCGCAAGCCTGGACGAAGACCGCATCCTGCGCCAGTACCTCGCGCTGATCCAGGCGAGCCTGCGCACGAATTACTTCCAGCGCGCGGCCGATGGCTCGCCGAAACCGTATCTGTCGATCAAGTTCGATCCGGCGAAGGTTCCCGGGTTGCCGGAGCCAAGACCGAAGTTCGAGATCTTCGTCTATTCCCCGCGCATGGAAGGCGTTCACCTGCGTGGCGGCAAGGTCGCGCGCGGCGGCATCCGCTGGTCCGATCGGATGGAGGACTTTCGCACCGAGATCCTCGGGCTGATGAAAGCGCAGATGGTGAAGAACGTCGTCATCGTTCCGGTCGGCTCGAAAGGCGGCTTCGTCGTGAAGCGCCCGCCCGCGGGCGGCGACCGCGAGGCGCTGCTGAAGGAAGGCATCGCGTGCTACCAGACGCTGCTGCGCGGGCTGCTGGACCTCACCGACAACCTGGTCGGCGGAAAGGTCGTGCCGCAGCCGCACCTGGTGCGCCACGACGCGGACGATCCGTACCTCGTCGTCGCCGCGGACAAGGGCACGGCGAGCTTTTCGGACATCGCCAATGCGGTGGCGCGCGAGTACGGCTTCTGGCTCGACGATGCGTTCGCTTCGGGCGGATCGGCCGGGTACGACCATAAGAAGATGGCCATCACCGCGCGCGGCGCCTGGGAATCGGTGAAGCGGCATTTCCGTGCGCTCGGCATCGACACGCAGAGCACCGATTTCACGGTCGCCGGCATCGGCGACATGTCGGGCGACGTGTTCGGCAACGGGATGCTGCTTTCGCAGCACATCCGTCTCCTCGCCGCGTTCGATCACCGGCACGTTTTTCTCGATCCCGCGCCGGACGCGCCTGCGAGCTTCGCCGAGCGCGAGCGCCTGTTCGGCCTGCCGCGCTCTTCGTGGGCCGACTACGATGCGCAGCGAATCTCGAAGGGCGGCGGCGTGTGGCCGCGCAGCGCAAAGTCGGTGCCGCTCACGCCCGAAGCGCGCGCGGCGCTCGGCCTCCAGGCCGAGGCGTTGACGCCGAACGAACTGATCTCGGCGATCCTGCGCGCGCCGGTCGACCTCGTCTACAACGGCGGCATCGGCACGTATGTGAAGTCGAGCCGCGAATCGAACGCCGAAGTCGGAGACCGGACGAACGATGCCATCCGGGTGAATGGCGCGCAGCTGCGCTGCAAGGTCGTGGCCGAGGGCGGCAACCTCGGCTTCACGCAGCGCGGCCGGATCGAATTCGCGCTTGCGGGGGGGCGCATCCACACCGACGCGATCGACAATTCCGCGGGCGTGGACTGTTCCGACCACGAAGTCAACATCAAGATTCTGCTCGGCGCAGTGATGCACGACGGCGAGATGACCGAAAAGCAGCGCAACAAGCTGCTCGCCGAGATGACCGACGAAGTGGCCGCGCTGGTACTGCGCGACAACACGTTCCAGACGCAGAGCCTGTCGGTAGCCGCCGCGATGGCTCCCGGCCTGCTCGATGGGCAGCAGCGGTTCCTGCGCGCGCTCGAGCGCTCGGCCCGGTTGAATCGCGCGCTCGAATTCCTGCCGGACGACGAGGAACTCGCCGAGCGCCGCGCGGCCAAGCGCGGGCTCACCGCGCCCGAAGCCGCAGTGCTGCTCGCCTACAGCAAGATCGCGCTCTACGACGAGCTGCTCGCCTCCGACGCGCCGGAGGAGCCGACGATCGCGACTGCGATCGAGCGGTATTTCCCTCGGCCGCTGCGCGAGGCGTATCGCAAGTACATCGCCGCCCATCCGCTGCGCCGCGAGATCATCGCTACCCACGTCACGAACAGCATGGTCAACCGCGTCGGCAGCACGTTCGTGCACCGCATGCACGAGGAGACCGGCGCGACGAGTCCGGACGTCGTGCGGGCCTACATCATCGCGCGCGAGGCGTTCGGCATGGTCGAGCTGTGGCGTGCGGTCGAAGCGCTCGACTACAAGGTTCCCGAGCGGGTGCAGACCGACCTGGGGATCAGCGCCGGGCGGCTGCTCGTGCGAGCCACGCTCTGGCTGCTGCGCAATCGCACGCACCTCGCCGACGTTGCAGCGGCGATCGCCCGCTTCGAGCCCGGCGTGCGGGCGCTCGCACGATTGCTGCCCGAGGCGCTTCCCGAGGCCGAGCGAAGCGCGTGCCGCCAGGCGCAGGCGCGCTTCGTCGCAGCGGGAGTTCCCGAGGGGCTCGCGGCGCGGGTCGCGGTGTCCGATTCGCTGTTCGCCGCGCTCGATGTGGTCGAGGTCGCGACGGCGCTGCATTGCGAGCCCGAAGTGGTGGCGCGGCTGTATTTCGCGCTCGGCGGCCGGCTCGAGTTTCCGTGGTTGCGCTCGCGCATCGATCACCTCGCCAGCAGCAGCCACTGGCAGGCGCTCGCCAAGGCGGCGTTGCGCGACGATCTGGCGAGCATGCAGCGCCAGCTCACTGCGGTGGCGTTGCGCGCGGCGCCGGGCGAGCGCGATCCCGCGCGCCTTGCCGCGCTCTGGGAAGCCGCGCACCGGATGCTGCTCGAGCGCTTCGGCCAGGTGCTTGCCGACCTGCGCACCGCCGAAGCGCCCGATTTCGCGATGCTCTCGGTCGCGATGCGCGAGTTGCGCAACCTTGCGGCACGCTCCTAGGCGTGCTTGACACCCTGCAGCCGCGCCGCCGAGAATGGCCGCCTTTCAGAGGAGGAAGTCGATGAAAACCATGAGCATGCTGTGCGTGGCGGCGACCGCGTTCGCGCTTGCCGGCACGGCCGTCGCCCAGGAAGGCACGCTGAAGAAAATCAAGGACGGCGGCGCCATCACGATCGGACACCGCGACGCTTCGGTACCGTTCTCGTATTACGACGACAAGCAGCAGCCCGTCGGCTACGCGATGGACCTGTGCATGAAGATCGTCGACGCGGTGAAGGCCGAGCTGAAGATCCCGAAGCTCGACGTCAAGTACCAGCTCGTCACGTCGGCGAACCGCATCCCGCTGATGGCGAACGGCACGATCGACCTCGAGTGCGGCTCGACGACCAACAACCTCGAGCGCCAGAAGCTGGTGTGGTTCACGATCACCCACTTCGTCACCGCCAACCGCTGGGTCTACAAGAAGTCCTCCAAGGTCGCCAAGCTCGCCGACCTGAAAGGCAAGACCATCGTCTCGACCGCCGGCACGACCAACATCAAGGGCATGACCGAAATCAACGCGGCGCGGAACCTCGGCATGAACATCATTTCCGCCAACGGCCACCCGGAAGCCTTCCAGATGGTCGAGACCGGCCGCGCGGTGGCGTTCGCCATGGACGACATCCTGCTCGCCGGCCTCGCGGCCCAGGCGCGCAACCCGTCCGATTACGCGATCTCGGCGGAGGCGACCTCGGTGGAGCCCTACGGCATCATGCTGCGCAAGGATGACAAGGCCTTCAAGGCGGTCGTCGACAAGGCGATGACCGGCGTCTACAAATCGGGGCAGATCAACGCCATTTACTCGAAATGGTTCGAAAAGCCGGTCCCGCCGAAGAACATCAACCTGAAACTGCCGATGGGTGCGGCGTTCAAGAAGGTGGTCGCCAAGCCGACCGACTCGGGCGATCCCAAAGCCTACGAATGAGCTGAGCGCGTGCAACGACGGGGAACCCAGGTTCCCCGTTTTTCGTTGAGGACCCGCTGAACTACAACTGGAACTGGGGCATCCTGCTCTCGGCCGAGCCGGGCGGCACGGGGACGTACCTGCATTACCTTATCGTCGGCCTGGGCTGGACGCTCGCCACCGCCCTTGCCGCCTCGGTCATCGCGCTCGCGGTCGGGGCGGTGATCGGAACCCTTCGCACCACGCCGATGCCGTGGGTCGTGCGCCTCGGCAACGCCTATGTCGAGATCTTCCGCAACGTGCCGCTGATCGTGCAGATGTTCCTGTGGTTCTTCGTGGTGCCGGAATTCCTGCCCAAGGCGCTGGGCGACTGGATCAAGCAGGTGCCGCCGCCCTGGGGTTCGTACATCCCCGCGGTCTTGTGCCTGGCGATCTACACGTCGGTGCGCATCGCCGAGCAGGTGCGCGCCGGCATCAACTCGCTGCCGCGCGGGCAGCGCATGGCCGGCACGGCGCTCGGCCTTTCCATGGCGGAGACGTACCGCTACGTGATCCTGCCGCAGGCGTTTCGCATCATCATGCCGCCGCTCACCTCGGAGTCGATGAACATCGTCAAGAACTCCTCGGTCGCGCTGACGATCGGCCTGCTGGAGTTGACCGGTCGCGCCAAGGCGATGCAGGAGTTCAGCTTCCACGTGTTCGAGGCGTTCGCCGCAGCCACGGCGATCTATCTGCTCACCAACCTCGTCGTCGTGATGGGCATGCGCGCGCTCGAGCGCAAGGTGCGCGTGCCGGGGCTGATCGCGGCCGGCGGCGCACCGCAGGCGGGGCACTGATGGACGGGTTCGATTTCGACGTCATCCAGCGCTCGTGGGGCTATCTGTTCCGCGAAGGCATGACGTTCACCGTCACGCTCACGCTGATCGCGATGACCGGAGGCATCTTCTTCGGCACGCTGCTCGCGATGATGCGGCTGTCGAGCTTCCGGCCGCTTTCGTACCTCGCCGGCGGCTACGTGAACCTGATGCGCTCGGTGCCGCTGGTGCTGGTGATCTTCTGGTTCTTCTTCCTCGTGCCCTACATCGGCGCGTGGATCCTGCGCGAGCCGAACCCGATCAAGGTCGGCGCCTGGATGTCGGCGGTGATCACCTTCACGATGTTCGAAGCGGCCTACTACTGCGAGATCATGCGCGCCGGCATCCAGTCGGTCGCGCGCGGACAGGTCTGGGCCGGCTACGCGCTCGGACTGGACTACTGGCAGACCATGGGGAAAATCGTGCTGCCGCAGGCGTTCCGCAACATGCTGCCGGTGCTGCTCACGCAGACGATCATCCTGTTCCAGGACACTTCGCTCGTGTACGTGATCTCGGCGACCGACTTCCTCGGCGCGGCGTCGAAGGTCGCCAACCGCGACTATCGGCTGGTCGAGATGTACACGTTCGTCGCGGTGGTGTACTTCGTCATCTCGTTCGGGCTGTCGAGCCTCGTCAAGCGGCTGCAGGACCGCGTCGCCATCCTCCGGTAGGGAGCCATGATCTCGATCAAGAACTTGAGCAAGTGGTACGGCACCTTCCAGGTGCTCGCCGACTGCACGACCGAAGTGAAGAAGGGCGAGGTGGTGGTCGTCTGCGGGCCCTCCGGCAGCGGCAAGTCGACGATCATCAAGTGCGTGAATGCGCTCGAGCCGTTCCAGAAGGGCGAGATCACGGTCGACGGCATCCCGGTCGGCGACCCGAAGACGGACCTGCCGAAGCTGCGCGCGCGCATCGGCATGGTGTTCCAGAACTTCGAGCTGTTCCCGCACCTTTCGGTGACCGAGAACCTGACGCTCGCGCAGGTCCGGGTGCTGAAGCGCTCGGAGCAGGCGGCGCGCGAGAAGGGACTGAAGCTGCTCGACCGCGTGGGGCTCCTCGCCCACAAGGACAAATTCCCGGGGCAGCTCTCCGGCGGCCAGCAGCAGCGCGTCGCGATTGCGCGCGCGCTCTCGATGGACCCGATCGCGATGCTGTTCGACGAGCCCACTTCGGCGCTCGATCCCGAGATGATCAACGAAGTGCTCGACGTGATGGTCGAACTCGCCCAGGAAGGCATGACCATGATGGTGGTGACGCACGAGATGGGGTTCGCGAAGAAAGTCGCGCACCGCGTGATTTTCATGGACTCGGGCCGCATCCTCGAGGATGCGACGAAGGCCGACTTCTTCGGCACGCCGCGCTCAGAGCGCGCGCAGCTTTTCCTCTCGAAGATCCTGCACCACTGACGTCCCGGCGATCGCCGGACGAAGACAACGCTCGAACGCGAGCGAGCTCAGCTCGGCCGGCGCGCGATCATGCGCCGCAGCCGGTCGGCCATCGTGCGCATCACGAGCAACGCGAAGATCGGCGTCTGGTGCACGAGAAGCAGGAAGCGCTTTTCGTCGATCGGCACGAGGCGGCAATCGGTCTTCGCGACCACGGTCGCGCTTCTCTCCCTGGTGTCGATCAGCGCCATTTCCCCGACCACGTCCCCGGGTTTCGCCACCTCGATCAGCCTGCCGCCGGCGCTCACTTCGAGCTCGCCGTCGAGCACCACGAACATGGCATCGCCGGCGGTTCCCTCCTTGCAGATCGTCTTGCCGGCCTTGTACTTTTTCGCGTCCTTCGGATCCTTGAACAGGCCCCGGATGTCCATGCGCCCTCCCGTGCTGTCGGCTCGAATGCGGATGCTAGAAGGAACCCTCGCGCGATGCAAACGGCCACTCGGGCGGCCGGTTGCAGCGCACCGGCTCGCTATCAAGCCGCAGAAAACACGAGGTAAGCGGCGAGCAGCATGCCCAGAAAGCCGATCGCGGCCGAAACCGCCACCGCGAAGATACGGTTATAGGAAGCCGGCAAATCGGACGCCCGCAGCGTCGCAACGAAGCGCCGATGCTGCATCGTCGCGACGAGGATCGAAACCGAACCGGCCAGCACGAACAGCACCCCGAGTGCGGCCGAGAAACTCGTCTCCGGCAGCGCTCCGCCGGACTGCTGCGACAGCAGCCGGACGAACAGGCCGAATCGCGCAACGACGAAGCCGACGACGATCACGGTGAGCCCCGTGCGCAGCCAGGCGAGCAGCGTTCGCTCGGCGGCAAAGAAGACGCGGGGATCCTGGAGCGATTGCGTACTCATCCAACCCTAGCGGCCGATCCGGCCGACGATCCGTCCAGCGTCATTGATGAGGAAGATCGCGGGAGCATTCTTCGCAGCGGCCTTCCCGGCCTGCATAGCGCCCTTCGCGAAATCGACGCGTACGCGCCATTTTCCTTCGACGCGGGTTGCATCGAACCTGCATGCGTCCGCCGTGGCGCACCGTTCCCCGAGCGCCTTCCTGGCCGTTTCGATGGCCCGGCTCCGATCGAGCGCGGCCGCGCCCGGCGCCCAGCCGCCGAGCAAGAGCGCCAGCAGAAAAGCGACCGTACGGCTTGGCGAGTTATGCAATTCGGTATTCGACGTCGATCTCGACGATGATTATAGGGGACGCGCCATGTAAGAATACGCGCCGGCACGACGACCCAGGGAAAGAACAGCGATGAGCACGGTGGCATTCGTGGGACTGGGCGCGATGGGCTCGCGCATGGCGATGAACCTGCATGCGGCGGGACACAAGCTGCGCGTGTTCAACCGCGATCGCGCGAAGACGAAGCCGTTCGCCGAAAAAGGCGTCGAGATCGCCGACTCGCCCGCGGCCGCGGCGCGCGGCGCCGAGTTCGTGGTTTCGATCGTCTCCGACGATGCGGCGACCCGCGACGTGATGCTCGGCGCCTCCGGGATCGTCGGCGCGGCGACCTCCGGCACCGTGATCGTCGATTCGAGCACCAACACGCCGGCAATGGCGCGCGAAGTCGCGCAGGCAGCGGCGGCGAAAGGCTGCCGGTACCTCGATGCTCCCGTGTCGGGCTCGATCCTTCAGGCCGAGGGCAAGGAACTCGTGTTCATGGTGGGTGGCGACGCGGGCGCATTCGGGCGCGCGCAGCCGCTCCTGCAGGCGATGGGCCGCATGGCGCGGCACATGGGAGGTCCGGGCAGCGGCGCGACGATCAAGCTGATCAACAACATGCTTTCCGCAAGCGCGACCGCAGCGCTCGCGGAGGCAGCGCAGGTGGCCGAGGCCGCAGGGCTCGAGGCAACCGCAGCGCTCGAGATCCTGGGCGAAGGAGCCGCCGGCTCGCGCATCCTCAAATCGAAGCTGCCGAAAATGCTGAAGCGCGATTTCTCGCCGCAGTTCGCACTCGAGCTGATGGACAAGGATCTGCGCTATTTCCTTGCGCTCGCGCAGGAACTCGACCGGCCGGCGCCGATCGCCGCGCTCGTGCGCAGCCAGTACCACGCGGCGCGACGGGCCGCGCTCGGCAAGCTCGACTCGTGCGCCGTGTTCCTGCAGGCGGCGGGCGAGAAGCCGCGCGGCTGAAACGCCAGCACCAGGCCATTCGTTCCCTCGTGTCCCGCGTGGATGTCAGGGTGCTCTTTGCCCTGTTCACGCTCTCGGGCTTCACCGGGTTGATCTACGAGTCGTTGTGGACTCACTACCTGAAGCTCTTTCTCGGTGCGGCGGCGTTCGCCCAATCGTTCGTGCTCGCGACGTTCATGGGCGGCATGGCGCTCGGCGCCTGGCTCGCCAGCCGCTGGAGCGCGCGCGTGAAAAACCTGCTCGCCGCCTACGCCTGGGTGGAAGTGCTGATCGGCGCCGCTGCGCTCGCGTTCCATCCGTTGTTCGTGTTTCTCACGCAGGCATCGCTCGATCACGTCTTTCCGCTGCTCGGCTCGCCAACGGCGGTCGAGGCCTACAAGTACGGCGTTGCGACGCTGCTGATCGTGCCGCAGACGCTGCTGCTCGGGCTGACGTTTCCGCTGATGAGCGGCGCCGTGCTCCGGCGCGAACCCGAGCGTAGCGGGCACCACCTCGCGCTGCTTTACTTCACCAATTCGATTGGCGCCGCCGCAGGCGCACTCGCGGCAGGCTTCTGGCTGCTCGGCTGGCTCGGCCTGCCCGGAACGATGCGGCTGGGCGGTGCACTCAATCTTGCGCTCGCCGCGATCGTGCTCTGGCTTGCACGCGAACCGGAGCCGAAGCCGGCGCCCACGGCAGCGGCCGACGCAAGCCTCGGCCAGCGGCGCGCCCTCGGGCTGTTGCTCGCGGCGGCCTTTCTCACCGGCGCGGCTTCGTTCGTCTACGAAATCGCCTGGATCCGCATGCTTTCGCTGGTGCTCGGCGCATCGTTCCAGGCGTTCGAGCTGATGCTCTCGGCGTTCATCGCGGGGCTTGCGCTCGGTGGCCTGTGGATCCGCAAACGGATCGACCGCGTCACCAACCCCTTGCGCTTCGCGGGCCTGGTGCAGCTCGCGATGGGACTGGCGGCGCTCGCGACCATCCCGGTCTACCACCTGAGCTTCGACTGGATGCAGTGGGCCATGAGCATCCTCAAGCGGGAAGATGCCGCCTACCCGCTCTTCAACGTGTTCAGCCACTCCATTGCGTTCGCGGTGATGCTGCCGGCGACCTTCTTCGCCGGCATGACGTTGCCGCTCTTCACCTATGCGTTGCTGAGGAACGGCCACGGCGAGCGCTCGATCGGTCAGGTCTATGCGGCCAATACGCTCGGTGCCATCGCCGGCGTGCTGCTCGCCGTGCATCTGCTGATGCCGAATGCGGGCGTCAAGATGGCGCTCGTCGCGGGCGCGGCGCTCGACATCCTGCTCGGCGCGTGGCTGCTGCGCTCCTCGGGCGCGCGCTTGCAGCGGGCCGAAGCGTTTGCCGCGATCCTGGCGGGGCTGCTTGCCGTCTCGCTCACCGCGCGCGCCGACATTCTCGATCCGCGCCGCCTCTCTTCGGGCGTGTATCGCTATGGCAAGGTGCCCTACGAGAACCGGCCGGTCAGTTTCTACGCCGATGGCAAGACGGCGTCGGTCGCGGTGTACAGCGCGCCCGGGGGCGTGGTGACGATCACGAGCAACGGCAAGCCGGACGCATCCATCCGCTTCGATCCCACGCTGCCGCCGCTCGAGGACGAATATACGATGTCGATCCTCGGCGCGTTGCCGCTGCTGATGAAGCCCGAGGCGAAAACGTTCGCGAACATCGGCTTCGGCTCCGGGTTGAGCGCCGAGGTCGTGCTCTCCCACAGCGGCCCGCGGCGGCTCGACACGATCGAGATCGAGCCGGCAATGGTCGCCGGCGCGCGCAGCTTCTTCCCGCGCGTCAGCCGACCGTACAAGGACGCGCGCAGCCACGTGCACATCGAGGACGCGAAGAGCTTTTTCGCGCGCCAGGGCCGGCGCTACGACGTGATCCTGTCGGAGCCTTCGAACCCCTGGGTCAACGGCGTCGCCGCGCTTTTCAGCACCGAGTTCTACCGCGACACGAAGCGCTATCTCGCGCCCGGCGGGCTGTTCATCCAATGGATCCAGAACTATGAGTTCGACGACCGGCTGCTCGGCTCGGTCTTGGGCGCAATGGCCGAGAACTTCGCCGACTTCGAGGTCTACGAATGCAGCGTCGGCGACATGTTGATCGTCGCCGTCGCCGAAGGAAAGGTGCCGAAGCTCGGCGAACTGCCGTCGAACGAGCCGGCGTTTCTCGAGCAGTTGAAACGCGTCGGCATTACCGGGCGCGAGAACGTCGCGGCGCGCCTGATCGGTGGCAAGCGCGAGCTGCTTCCCTACCTTGCGCCGCTCTCGCCGCCGGTGAACTCGGACTTCCGGCCGTTCGTGCAACTCGAAGCGACGCGCGCCCGCTTCGCCAATCGCACTGCGTTCGCCACGCTGCAACTTGCGCTTACGCCGCTGCCGTTGAACGAGATGCTGTCCGGTCGCGAGCCGGCGTTTCTCAAGGAGCCGCCGCTTGCGGGCGGCGCGAAGCAGCTCGAGCTGCAGGGGCATGCCCTGAAGCTGCAGCGTGCGCTGCTCGATCCGGCTGCCGATCCACTGCGCATCGAGAGCGCCGAATTGCGCACCGTGCTGCTTGCATTGAAACGCCCGGGCGCTTTGTGCGGGGGAAAACCCTCTGCGTTCGCGCTCGAGCAACTGCATGCCGCGGCCGAGCTGACGCTTGCGCGTCTCGCGCCCGGCAAGCGCGAGCCGCTGTGGATCGAACCGCGCTGGATCGGCTGCGAGGTGCAGGACATGCATCCCTCGGTGCGCGAGCGGCTGGCGGTCTACCGCGCGATTGCGCTGCGCGATGCCGGACGCATGTACGAGCTGTCCGCAGCCACGCTCGACGGCGGGCCGGTGGAAGGCTTTGCCTGGGCCCGGTTTCTGCTGACCACGGGAATGCTCGGCGCGCATGCTTCCGGCCGCAGCGATCACGCCCGGCGGCTCTGGCTGCGTCACGGGACGGCGCTCTACGCCGACGGCAGGATCCCGCCGGAAGTGGTCTACGTCGCGAACTGGAGCGGCTAGCGCGGCAGGACTTGCTCGCGTATCGGTTCCGGAATGCGGTACTCGGGAAAGCGTCGCCTGAACTCGGCGTACAGGTCGTCCGCTTCCTTATGCCGGCCCTCGCGCCGCAGCGCTGCAAGGCGCTCGAGCATCCGCTCGGGTGTCTCGGCGAGATCGGCGCGTTTTGCGGCCGAGCCAAGTTGTGCTCTCGCGCGATTGGCGTCCACGAGCGCATCGCGTTCGGCGGCGGGTGGCGCCGAGCGGGCCGCAATGGCCGCTTCGGGCGCGCGCGGCGCGGCCGCAGCCGGCGGCGTTGCCGGCGCCGGGTCGGGAGCGAATTGACGCGCTTCACCAGCCGGCCTGGAGGGTGCTTCCCGCGACGGCGTTTCCATGGCACGCGGCACCGGCGAAGGTACGGATAGAGGCGGTTTCGCACGTGACTGCAGCTCGGCCTGGCGACGTTCGCGCGCAGGACCAGCCGCCTCCTTCCGGCCGCTCGCTTCTTCTTCGCTTTGCTTCGGCAGCGCATTCCCGGTCGGTGCTTCGACACGCGGCTGGGGCGACGCAACCCCGTCCTTTCTTGGCGTGGCCGGCGATGGTGGGGGTGCGGTAGCCAGCTCCAGATCGGTTTGCTCGCGCTGGATGTGCAGCGTGACAACGGCGGAAAGCACGATGACCGCGGCGGCAGCGACCGGGAACATCCAGCGGCGGCGCCCGGTCGGCGCGACGAGCGGCGCGGGACGCGTTTCCAGCTCGCGCCGAGCGGCCGCGAGGATCGCATCGTCCACTGCGCGCGGCGGCTCCTCGCGTGCAAGCTCGCGATAGCGCTTGCCGATCTCGTCGTCGTGCTCGTGCTCAGCCATCGAGCGCCTTCCTCAGCTTCGCAAGCGCATAGCGCAGGCGGCTCTTCGCGGCCTCGGCGTTCGTGCCGGTCGCCTGGGCGATTTCCTCGACCGAAAGTCCGGCCTCTTCGTGCAGCAGGAACGCCTCGCACTGCGCCGGCGGCAGCGCAGCGACCGCCTCGAGGAGCCGCGCGAGCCCCTGGCGCGCCTCGGCCTGCCGCTCGGGGTTGTGGCCCGGATTCGCATGCGGCTCCTCGATCCCGGCTTCCTCGTCGTCGAGCGAAACGACGCGCAGGCCGCCGCGGCGCCAATGGTCGACAAGGCGGTGGTGGGCGATCGTATAGAGCCAGGTCGTGAAGCGCGCCTGCGGCTGGTAGCGTGCGCGCGCCTCGATCACGCGCATCCAGATGTCCTGATGCAGCTCCTCGGCCTTGCCGCGCTCGTGCACGCTGCGCAGCACGAAGCGAAACAGCGGTCCCTTGTGGCGTGCGTAGAGCGCTTCGAACGCCGCGACGGCGCCGTCGCGATACTCGAGCATGAGCTGCTCATCCGAAGTCTCCACGCGCGCATCAGTTTACCCCTGGGGATCGGGCGCGAACCCCGGGAATGGACGCGGCGCCGGATCGTACGGACGAGCGCCGCGGATCACGCCGCGCGCGACGAGGTTGCGGTAGCTGTCGTAGTAGACCGTGATCGTTTCGGCGGGCGCGCTCGATGCGCGCTCGAAGCTCGCATAACGCGCGTGCGAAGTCTCGCTGCGTCCGTGCCCGGTTCCGAGCTTCGCGTCGCGCTCGGCGCTGTAGGGCGCGGATTCCGCTCGCGCGCCGGCGGCCTCATCTGCGGCCTGCGGCGCCGAGCGGCGCGAGTACGGCACGATGTCGTAGGGCGGCGGCTCGTAGCGCTTGCGCTGGAAGAGCGCGACGCCGATCACGCCGACGTGATCCGGCCGGCCGGTGCGCGCGGCATACGAATCG
>Ga0209640_10001067_pt1 | contig 22682 bp, 21 predicted proteins | sample RifCSP10_1_FD_184018 | JGI IMG/M metagenome (GOLD analysis project Ga0209640, IMG submission 184018) | Soil microbial communities from Rifle, Colorado - Rifle CSP2_sed 10_1 (SPAdes) (version 2) | ecosystem: Environmental > Terrestrial > Deep subsurface > Rock core/Sediment | place: Rifle...
CGAGACCCGGCCCCGATAGCGCCCGTTCCGCCGAGCAGTGTCCCATCTCGTCGCGAATGAGCTCGATGACGTCCGCTTCTTCGCGCGTCGAGGCCGCGAGCGTCACGTGACCCCCTTCGCCGGCGACGGCCGTCCAGCCGTCCGTGGTCGGGATGAGGGTCGCGACGCCCAGGCCCGTTCCCGGGCCGATCACGGCGAGCGGCATGCGGGTGGCCGGAGAGCCTGTACCGATCTGGACGCGATCTCCCGGCGTCAAGCTCGGCAGCGCCCAAGCAAGAGCCGCAAAATCGTTGACGACCGTGAGCCGGTGGAGCCCGAGCTGCTCCTTGAGCCGCGATTGAGCGAATCGCCAGCCGATGTTGATCATCTCGACGTCGTCGGCGAGCACGGGGGCCGCAACGGCGAGCGCCGCGCGCTGCGGACGGTCGCTCGCGCGTCGATGCTCGAGATAGACGCGCAATAGCCCCTCGAGGCTCGTGAACGTCTCGTTCTGAAAGACTTCCGTGGAGACGAGGTGTCCCTTGTCGTCGAGCAGGGCACAACGCGAATTGGTTGCACCGATGTCCGCGATGAGATCCATATGACGGCGCCGGCCTTGTGTACGGCAAATACTACCAGGCCGTACCGGCACTGCGCCGGAAACGAATCACCTCGTCAGGCGGACCGCCCTTTCCATTCCGGCAGCCGACCGGCTGGTGCCAACGCCGCTACGCTCCGGTGTCAGGCGTTGAGATCGGGGATACGGGCGCTCTCAAGCTGCGTGATCATGTCCTTGAGCATGAGCTTGCGCTTCTTGAGTCGACGGAGCATGACCTGATCCACGTGTGGATCGACCACGAGCCGGCTGATCGCCTGATCCAGATCCTGATGCTCAACGCGCAACTCCTTGAGCCGCGCTATGCTTCTGAAAACTTCGGTTTCGATCTTCAAGTCCACTAGTTGCGTTTTACCGGCGCCAGCCAATCCCGCCGGTTGTCGCCAATCGCAAGAAAATGAGGGTTGAGCAAGCCCTCTTTTGAGTTGTACGTGACTGGCCGGCCAACGAGGTCAATCATACTCCCTCCGGCGCTCTCGAGGATAGCCTGCGCCGCCGCCGTATCCCACTCCGATGTCGGCCCCAGGCGCGGATAGATGTCCGCAGCACCCTCTGCGATGAGACATATCTTGAGCGAGCTCCCCATCGACTTCAAAACATGCGGGCCGAGCCCCGCGAGGTAGCCCGTGAGCGAGTCGCCTGCGTGGCTGCGGGATCCGACGACACGCAACGGAAAAGCGGGCGGGCGCGCGACCGCGATGGGTTTGAGCGCCTCGCCGCCGGTGCGCTTGAACGCGCCGTAGCCGGCTGAGCCGCAATATTCGAGATCGAGCGCAGGCGCGCCGACCACGCCGAGCACCGCCTTGCCGTCCTCGACGAGCGCGATATTGACGGTGAATTCACCGTTGCGCTTGATGAACTCTTTCGTGCCATCGAGCGGATCGACGAGCCAATAGCTCCGCCATTGCTTCCGCACTCCGTAGTCCACCTCGCTGTCTTCTTCGGATAGCACCGGAAGCCGCGGCTCGAGATTGGCGAGCCCCTCGACGATGAGGGTATGCGCGGCACGGTCGGCTTCGGTGAGCGGCGAGCGGTCATCCTTGTGCGCTACCTCGAACTCGCGCCCATAGACCTCGAGGATCGCTTTGCCCGCGAGGCGCGCGATCTCGCGAACGGGCTCAAGCAATGCTCGACGCGTGGACATCTCCATCTCCATGCAAGAGGCTCCTGTATCATTGAGTTAGATGATGCCTGCAAAGACCCACATCCCGTGGACAAAGATCGATACGGTCCTCGTCGATATGGACGGCACTTTGCTCGATCTGTCCTTCGACAACTTCTTCTGGCTCGAGCTCGTCCCGGCCAAGTACGCGGAGCTCAAGGGTCTCGACGAGACGACGGCGCGGGCGACGTTGTCACGCAAGTACGCGAGCGTCCTCGGCACGCTACCGTGGTATTGCCTGGACCACTGGAGCAGCGAGCTCGGTCTCGATATCCGAGCGTTGAAGCAGCAGCACCGTCATCTCATCCGCTACTTGCCCATGGTACCGGAATTTCTGCTGACGGTACGCGCCCGCGCCAAGCGTCTGCTCGTCGTGACGAACGCGCATCGCGATACGCTCGCGATCAAGATTGCGCAAACGGGGCTCGACCGGTACGTTGATGATTTCATTTCTTCGCATGACGTTGCGGCGCCGAAGGAGAGCGCCGCATTCTGGTCGGGGCTCATGGAACGCCGGCCGTTCGATGCCGAGCGGTCACTGTTGCTCGAAGACAGCGTGGCGGTGCTCGCGGCGGCGCAAGCTTTCGGTTTGCGTCACGGCATCGCCATCCGCCGGCCGGACTCGGGCCGGCCCGCGCGCGACATCGAGGGCTTCGCGTGCGTGGACGGCGTCGCGGATCTTACCTAGGCCTCGATCGCTGAGGCGGCCGGCGCTGGTCTCTGCGGCCGCCCGGCCGCTTGTCGCGCCGTCCGGGCCCGGATCGCTCGCCAGACCTCGGCGGTGCCTTCTTGAGCGACGCGATGAGCTCGTCGAGCCTAGCACGGTCCGGTGCGGCGACCGGAATCTTGTGACCGATAAACGCCTCGATATCGGGCAACGAAGTCACATAGTCCTCGCAGCCGAAACTGATGGCATCGCCGGTGGCGCCTGCGCGCGCCGTTCGGCCGATGCGGTGCACGTAGTCCTCGGCATCCTGTGGCAGATCGTAATTGAACACGTGGCTCACGTCCGGCACGTGCAGACCGCGCGAGGCGACATCCGTCCCGATGAGCACCGGCAGCAAGCCGCGTTGAAAGTCACGCAGCATGCTGAGCCGCTTACGCTGCGGGACGTCGCCTGAGATCGCGGCCGCATGAATCCCGTTGCGCCCCAATTGATCGCGCAACCGATCCGCCTCGCGACGGGTGTTCACGAATACCATGGTCCGGCGGGCATCCATTTGCTTGAGCAGCATGATCAATAGCGGCGCTTTTTCCTCGTTCGACGGAAAATAGATCGATTGCCGCACGCTATCCACGGTGACTTTGTCGGGCTCCACGCGTACGAGCTCGGGATCGTTCATGTGCTCGTACGCCAATTCGAGCACGCGATGCGATAGCGTCGCGGAGAACAGCAAGTTCAACCGCTGGTCCCGTTCGGGAAGGCGACGCAACACGAAGCGGATGTCGCGAATGAAGCCGAGGTCGAACATCCGGTCGGCTTCATCGAGCACGAGAACCTGAACGCGGCGAAAACCGAATACGCCTTGCCTGAAGAAATCGATGATCCGGCCCGGTGTGCCGATCAGAACATCGACGCCTTCGGCGAGCTCCCGGCGCTGTTTGTCGTAGTCGGTGCCGCCGTAGGCGAGACCGAGTCGGTACGGCAGATGCCGGCCGAGCGCGGTGGCATCTTTGTGAATCTGTACGGCGAGCTCCCGTGTTGGCGCGAGTATCAGCGCGCGCGGACCTGCCTGTTTCGCCGGCAGCGCCGCTCGCGTATCGAGCATGTGAAACAGCGCGATGAGGTAGGCGGCGGTTTTGCCGGTGCCGGTCTGGGCCTGGCCCGCGACGTCGCGTCCCTTGAGCGCGAGCGGCAGCGAGCGACTCTGGATCGGCGTGCAAGCCGTGAATCCCGAATCGACGATGCCCTGCTGTAACGCAGCCGAGAGCGGCAATTCGACAAAACGCAGGGGTAAAGCGGCGGCATGCGCGGGTGTCGCCGACGCCGAATGTGACTCCAATACTTGCAAATTATGTTTCCTGCGGTTCAGAATAGGGCCATCAGGCGAGGACTCTCGCTCTTCCAGACACCCACTTGATTCCCGCGAGCCTCGAAGAAAGCGACCAGCAGCGACATTTTGCCTGAGCGGCGGGGCTCCGTCACTTTCAGTTTTTCCGCGGCGTTACTAGGGTACATACCGTTTCACCGCTGGAATCTTAGCAGGGGATACGTAGGACCGGAGGTTTATCGACCGTGAGTGATCAGATCGTTCATACGAGCGACGCCAAGTTCCAAGCAGACGTCATCGAGTCGGACGTGCCCGTCCTGTTGGATTTCTGGGCGGAGTGGTGCGGTCCTTGCCGCATGATCGCCCCGATACTCGAAGCGATCGCCACCGAATACGCAGGTAAGGTGCGCGTCGTGAAGCTCAACATCGACGAGAATCCCCAAACGCCTCCCAAGTACAACATTCGTGGTATCCCGACGCTGTTGCTGTTCAGCGGCGGCTCGGTCGCGGCACAACAGGTCGGTGCAGTCTCGAAGGCGCAATTAGAATCATTTCTGAGCGCGCATCTGACGCCGGCGCGTCGCAACACGGCTTAAATTCTTCCAACACAAGCGGTAAACATTCGTGAGGGGATATTTGGGTAATTCAGCACGTGCCCGCGTCAAAGGCGGCCAAAGGCAACCACGAGACGGAAACGGGAAGAGGGGGCCGGGGCCGCGTCGGGACCACGAAGAATTTCCGGACGATGAGGAGTTTGATGTGATTCCTGCCGCCGAGCTCGAGCTCTCCAAGAACGCGATGAAGCTGTCGGAGCTCAAGAATCGGCCGGCGACCGAGCTCGTGGCGCTTGCCGAGTCGATGGGCCTCGAAAACCTCGCACGATCCCGCAAGCAAGACATCATTTTCTCCATTCTCAAAGCCCACGCACGCAACGGCGAGAACATCTTCGGCGACGGTGTCCTCGAGATCCTGCAGGACGGCTTCGGCTTTCTGCGGTCTGCGGACGGGTCGTATCTCGCGGGGCCCGACGATATCTATGTGAGCCCAAGCCAAATTCGCCGCTTCAACTTGCGCACCGGCGACACAGTGTCCGGGTTGATCCGCCCGCCTAAGGACGGAGAGCGCTATTTCGCGTTGCTCAAAGTCGGCGAGATCAATCACGATGCCCCGGAGAATGCGAAGAGCAAGGTCCTGTTCGAGAACCTGACGCCGCTTTTCCCACGGGAGCGGCTCAAGCTCGAGCAGGGCAACGGCAGCACCGAGGATCTCACCGCCAGAATCATCGATATGGTCGCGCCGATCGGCAAAGGTCAGCGTGGCCTCATCGTGTCGCCGCCCAAGGCCGGCAAGACGATGCTGCTGCAGAACATCGCCTCGGCCATCGCGGCGAACGATCCCGAGTGCACTTTGATCGTGCTGCTCATCGACGAGCGTCCCGAGGAAGTGACCGAGATGGAGCGCACGGTGCGCGGCGAAGTCGTTTCGAGCACTTTCGACGAGCCGGCGACGCGTCACGTGCAAGTGGCCGAAATGGTCATCGAGAAGGCGAAGCGCTTGACCGAGCACAAGCAGGACGTGGTCATCCTGCTCGATTCCATCACGCGCCTCGCGCGCGCCTACAACACCGTTGTGCCGTCCTCGGGCAAGGTGCTGACGGGCGGCGTCGACGCGAATGCCCTGCAGCGTCCGAAGCGGTTTTTCGGCGCGGCCCGCAACATCGAGGAGGGCGGCAGCCTCACTATCATTGCGACCGCGCTCATCGATACGGGCTCGAAGATGGACGACGTGATCTACGAAGAATTCAAAGGCACGGGCAACATGGAGATCCATCTCGATCGCCGCATCGCCGAGAAACGCTGCTTCCCGGCGATCAACATCAACCGTTCCGGCACGCGCAAAGAGGAGCTGCTCACGCAGCCTGATGAGCTCCAAAAAATGTGGGTGTTGAGGAAAGTCCTGCATCCCATGGACGAGCTCGCCGCCGTCGAATTCCTGCTGAGCAAGCTTCAGGATACGAAGACCAACGCCGAATTCTTCGAGGCGATGAAGCGCTAGCAGGCGCTTTCTTTTGCCCTGTAGGAGCGAGCTTCGCTCGCGATCTCTAGAAGAATCGCGAGCGAAGCTCGCTCCTACAACATCTAGCCGCGCCCGAGCGCGCGATGACCGATATCCGTGCGCCAGAAGGCGCCTTCCCATTTGATCCTCGCAACGCCGCGATAGGCGCGCTCACGCGCTTGACGCACGTCGTCGCCGAGCCCGACCGCGCACAGCACGCGGCCGCCGTCGGTCACGATCGCCTCGCCCCGACGACGCGTGCCGGCATGAAAGATCTTGAGCGACTCGGCGTCGGCTTTGTCGAGACCCGAGATCGGCCGCCCTTTCTGATAGGCGCCCGGATAGCCGCTGCTCGCCATGACGACGCCGACGGCCGCGCGGCGATCCCACTCGATCGGCGTCGCCTCGAGCCGGTTCTCGAAGCATGCGAGACACAAGTCGACGAGGTCGGAGCGCAAGCGGCACAAGATGGGCTGCGTTTCCGGGTCGCCGCCGCGGCAGTTGAATTCGAGAACTTTGGCTCGGCCCGCAGCGTCGATCATGAGGCCGGCATATAGAAAGCCGCGGTACTCGATGCCCTCGGCTGCGAGGCCTTCCACGGTCGGCCGCATGATCTCGCGCATGATCCGGTCGTGCACGGCCGGCGTGACGACGGGCGCCGGCGAATAGGCGCCCATGCCGCCCGTGTTCGGCCCGCGATCACCGTCGTCACGCGTCTTGTGGTCTTGCGAAGTCGCGAGCGGCAGGACTTGACGTCCGTCGACGAGCGCGATGAAGCTCGCTTCCTCGCCGCGCAGAAACTCCTCGACGATGATTTCGCGCCCGGCAACACCGAACTCGTGCCTTTCGAGCATGCTGCGCGCAGCCTGCTCCGCGGCTGTGCCGTCGTCTGCAACGACGACTCCTTTGCCCGCGGCCAGCCCATCCGCTTTGATCACGACCGGGAAGTCGTGCGCGCGGAGATGCTCGAGCGCCGCGTCGATCGCCGTGAAGCGCGCATACCGTGCCGTCGGTATCGCGTGGCGCTCGAGGAATGCCTTCGCGAACGCTTTCGACCCTTCGAGCCGTGCCGCCGCCGCGCGCGGTCCGAAACAGCGGAGCCCCGCGTACTCGAAGCGGTCCACGATGCCGGCCACGAGCGGTTGCTCGGGGCCGACGATCGTGAGATCGATCGACTCGCGCACGGCCAGTGCAACCATGCCGTCCAAGTCGTCGACGGCGATCGGAACGTTCCGTACCTTGGGCTCGGCCGCCGTGCCGGCGTTGCCGGGCGCGACGAGCACCTCGCCGACGAGCGCCGACTGCGCAGTTTTCCACGCCAACGCGTGCTCACGGCCACCCGCGCCGATGATGAGGATCTTCAAGAGTGACCGCTCCCCGTGGACACTTAGTGCCTGAAGTGCCGCATGCCCGTGAAGACCATCGCGATACTGTGTGCGTCGGCTGCCGCGACAACTTCGTCATCGCGCATGGAACCCCCAGGCTGGATCACCGCGCCGATCCCGTTTTCGGCGGCGACGTCGATGCCGTCTCGAAACGGAAAGAATGCATCCGAGGCCATCACGGCGCCCGCCGACGCAAAATCCTGCTCCGCGGCTTGCATGGCCGCGATCCGCACGCTCAAGACGCGGCTCATCTGACCCGCGCCGATGCCGAGCGTTGCGCCGTCGCGAGCAAATACGATCGCGTTCGACTTGACGAAGCGCACGACGCGCCATGCGAACCGCAAGTCGCGGAGCTCCGAGGCATTCGGCTCGCGGCGCGTCACGACCTTGAGCTCAGTCTCGATGAGGTCGGCCGTATCGCGCTCTTGGACGAGAATGCCGCCTTCGAGCGATTTCAACTCCCATTCCGTTGCGCCGCCGGTGGCGACGCCGCACTCGAGCACGCGCATGTTGGGCTTCCTCGCAAACACGTCGCGCGCCGGATCGGCGACGCGAGGCGCGGCGATGACCTCGGCGAACTGATTGTCGAGAATCGCTTCGGCGGCCTCGGCGTCGACGACGTCGTTGAACGCGATCACGCCGCCGAATGCCGACGTCGGATCGCAGGCGTAGGCCTTCTCGTAGGCGCTCGCGAGATCCTTGCCGGTGGCGACGCCGCAGGGATTGGCATGCTTGACGATGACGCAGGCGGGCTCCTTCCAAGACCGCGCGCACCGCAGCGCCGTGTCCGCGTCGACCAGGTTGTTGTAGGAAAGCGCCTTGCCCTGTAGCTGCGTTGCGGCCGCGACGGAGCCCGGGGACGCCGCCGCATCGACATACAGTGCCGCGGACTGGTGAGGATTCTCGCCATAGCGCAGCAGTGTCTTGCGCTGCCAGCCGAGCGCGAGGCGCTCGGGGTACGGCAGGCTCGAAGCGAGGCGCGAGCGCAGATAGCTGCTGATCTCGGCGTCGTAGGCGGCCGTGTGCGCAAAGGCTTTGGCGGCGAGATGACGCCTGAAATCGGCGGACGGCTCGCCGGCGCGGTAGTACTCGAGGATGCGCTCGTAGTCGGTGACGTCCACGACGACGCTGACGCGCTCATGGTTCTTGGCCGCGGCCCGGAGCATCGCCGGTCCACCGACGTCGATATTTTCGATGGCGTCGATCTCCGTGCTCGCAGGATTCGCGGCAACTTGCTCGAACGGGTATAGGTTCACGACCAACAGGTCGATGAGCTCGATGCCGTGCGCGATACGCGCAGCGTCGTCGACATCGTGGCGCGCGAGCAGGCCGCCGTGAACTGCCGGATGCAACGTCTTGACGCGCCCATCCATGATTTCCGGGAACCCGGTGAGCGTTGCGACGTCAGTGACCGGGACTTTGGCCTCGCGGAGCAGTGCGGCCGTTCCGCCCGTCGAGATGACCTCGAAGGACAGGGCGACGAGCTCCTCGACAAACGGTACCAGACCCTTCTTGTCGGACACGCTCACGAGGGCCCGACGTTTGCTTCGTTTCCGGCGGCTCATCCGCCGGTCAGCTTATAGGACTTGAGCTTTTTTCGTAGGGTTCCGCGATTAATGCCAAGGATTTCAGCGGCTTCGCTCTGGTTGCCGTTCGTGTATTTGAGCACGGCGCTGAAGAGCGGCTTCTCGACTTCGCCGAGGACGAGCTGGTACAGGTCGCCGCCCGGCTTGTGGCCGTTGAGATGTGTGAAATAAGTGCAAAGAGCCTCGTCCGTCAACATGCAAAGGGATTTGTTCCTTATGCCTACCTTCGTTGTCTTGACGAGAGGTTTTTGTGATCTTTTCGCTGTCGGTTTCTTTCGGCTGCTTGTGCTAGTCACGACGTTCCCCCCTAGAACGCGCATCACCCAATTTCAAATCGCGTATCGTCCCCCACGATTTACGCTACCGCTCTTTGTGAAAGCAACTTGTCCCGACTGTCGGTCGGAACAACCTGCGCAACACTGGCCCCGTTTTAAATTTTCGGCAGAGGTACCGAGAGCGGGTGACAAAATCATAGCACGGAACGGAGCGGAATTTTCACGCTATCGAAACACGTCGTCGGCCGCACAGATGAGCGCGGATTCCGTCTGCACGCAGACGTCGAGCTCGAATCCATAGGCATCGGGTCCCGGATCGACGACGACCAGTTGCGCTTCGGCGGTTGCGCCGGCTCGCATCATCGCATTCGCGTCGGTTGCCGCGACGAGATACTCGGCGGGGGCGAACACGCGCCTGCCGACGGCGGCTTCCCATCGATCCAGCAATTGCAGTTGGACCTGCGGGTAAGGTTGCGCTTGCGGGCCGCGATTGTGAATGCGCGCCGTGATGACAAGATTGCCTTTGCCGCTCGCGTTGGGCTCGGCCGCGGCGACCCAGTCGACGAGCTCGTATTGCTCGACGTTCCACCGCGGCGTAATCGTCATGCCGAGCAAAGCATAGGTGCGCTGAATGACGGGACCAACGCTCGCGAGCGTCGCAAGCTCCGCGCTGAAATGGTGCAGCACCTGAGCCGCCAGCACGAGCACCGCAAGCCCCGCTCCCACGTGCCACTTGAGCGTACGCGGCTCTCGCACCTCGTCGACCAATTCGAGATCCCACGCCGACAGCATGTGCGTACTGCGGTCCGTGTTTTCGAGCACGGCGTCGACCTCATCCGCGCCGATGCCTTCATCGGGGCGTGCCTCCGGCGGCGGTTCCAAGCTTGGCGGGGTCAGCGGCGGCTCAGTGGCGGGCAGCACCTGCGCGGACGGGGGTGCCGCCGCGGGTTCCGCCGCGGGTTCCGCGGACGCTGCGTCCGGGCGCTCGTGCAAGTCCGCGTAGGCGTTGAACACGTTCGAGCAGCGGCCGCAGCGAACTTGACCGTCTGCTTTGTGGAGCGCTTCGTTGGTTATCCGAAACGTCGTGTGGCAGTCGGGGCAGCGCGTGAACAACATGGGGGCGGTGGGTGCTCGTTCGCTCTCATTCTACTCAGATGGTCGAAAAAGCTCGCGCGTTGCGTCGTGCCACGATGCATATCCAGCCGTCGCGCTGCATGTGGCGAAAATCCTCGAAGTACGCAGCGTACGCGGATTCTACGTCGTTGCGTCGCTCCGCGAGTATGCCACTCAGGACGATTGCCGCGCCGCGCACCGCACACGCGGCGAAACGCTCGACGAGTGCGGTGAGGGTGCCGGCGACGATGTTTGCCAAGATCACATCCGCTTGCAACCGCGGCAGGGACCGTGGCTCACCCACCCACAAAGCTCCACGCAAGTCATTGAGACGAGCGTTAGCGTCCGTTGCCGCGAGCGCTTGTGGGTCGTAGTCGCAGGCATAGGCTCGGGCGGCGCCGAGCTTGAGCGCCGCGAGCGCCAGAATCCCGGAGCCGCAGCCGAAATCGAGAACCGTCAAGCCGTCCAGGCGCAGAGCCGTGAGCCATTCGAGGCAGAGCGCCGTCGTTGCGTGTTGGCCGGTGCCGAAGGCGAGGCCCATGTGAAGCTTCAAGTGTCGCGGCGGCGCCGCTGGCGATGGCGTGTCGGCCGGAATCACCGTGAAGCCTGCGCCGAGCTCGCGCACCGCGATGTGCTGGCGCCAAGCGTCGGTCCAGCGCTCGTCCGCTAGCACCTCGATTTGGGGCACTCGTTCGGTATGGAGCGTCTCGCGCAACACCGTGCCGAGTCGGCGGAGGTCGCTATGCTCGCCGAATAAAGCGCGCACCACGACCTGGGGCCACAACGGCGTTTCGCCGGGCGCCGGCTCGAGCAGGGGATGGTCGGCGGCGTCGCCGACGGAGAACGCCAGCGCGCCTGCCAGCTCGAGCAGCGCTTCGGCCTGCGGCAATTCCTCTCTGCGCACATGCAGAATGAGCTGCTGCCAGGCCACGGCGGTTACTTGAGCCCGAGGCGCTTCTCGAGATAGTGGATGTCCGTGCCCCCGGCTTTGAACGCCGAATGCAGAAAGATCTCCTGATGCAGCGGCACGTTCGTATGAATGCCTTCGACGACGATTTCGCTGAGCGCGGTGGTCATGCGCGCGATGGCGGCGTCCCGGTTCTCGCCGTGGGCGATGACTTTGCCGATCAACGAATCGTAGTACGGCGGCACCACGTAGCCGCTGTACATGTGACTGTCGACGCGAATGCCCGGGCCCCCCGGCGGATGCCACAACGTTGCCGTTCCCGGCGAAGGCATGAGCGTTTTGGGGTGCTCGGCGTTGATGCGGCATTCGACGGCATGGCCGGTCCAGCGGACGTCATCTTGCGTGAACGGCAAGCGCTCGCCGGCGGCGATCGCGAGCTGAGCTTTGACGATATCTAGACCTGTGACCATTTCCGTGACGGGGTGCTCGACCTGGATGCGCGTGTTCATCTCGATGAAATAGAACTCGCCGTTCTCATAGAGAAATTCGAACGTCCCGGCGCCACGATAGCCGATCTGGCGACACGCTTCGACGCAGCGGATACCGATTTTCTCACGCTCCTCGACCGTGATGCCCGGTGCCGGCGCCTCCTCGACGACTTTCTGGTGGCGCCGCTGCATCGAGCAGTCGCGTTCCCCAAGATGAACCGCGTTGCCGTGCTTGTCGGCGAGCACCTGAAACTCGACGTGTCGCGGACGCTCGAGAAACTTCTCCATGTACACCTGGTCATTGCCGAACGACGCTAGCGCTTCCGTCTTGGTGATGGAGATGGCATTGAACAACGCGGCTTCGCTGTGCACGACGCGCATACCGCGTCCGCCGCCGCCGCCGGCCGCTTTGATGATCACGGGATAGCCCAAGGACCGTGCGAGACGTGCGTTCTTCTCGGTGTTGTCGTCGAGCGGCCCGTCCGATCCCGGCACGCAGGGCACGCCGGAAGCGCGCATGGTGCGAATCGCCGATACCTTGTCGCCCATGAGCCGGATCGTCTCGGCTCGCGGCCCGATGAATTCGAAACCGCTCTCTTCGACGCGCTCGGCGAAATCGGCGTTCTCGGCCAAGAATCCGTAACCGGGATGGATTCCGACGGAGTCCGTGACCTCCGCCGCGGCGATGATCGTCGGCATGTTGAGGTAGCTCTCCTGCGACGATGCCGGGCCGATGCAAACGGTTTCCTCGGATAGGAGCACGTGCTGGAGATTGGCGTCGGGCACGGAGTGCGCGGCGACGGTCTTGATGCCGAGCTCGCGGCACGCGCGCAAGATTCTGAGCGCGATCTCCCCGCGATTGGCGATCAAGACTTTATCGAGCATCGCAGATTTAGGTGTCTATGACGAAGAGCAACTGGCCGTACTCGACGGGACTGCCGTTCTCGGCGAGGATGCTCACGACTCGACCGCTGACGTCGGAGTCGATCTGATTCATCATCTTCATCGCTTCGATGACGCACAGGGTGTCTCCGGCATTGACGACCGTGCCGATCTCGACGAACGGCTTTGCTCCGGGGCTCGGCCCGGCATAGAACGTGCCGACCATCGGCGCAGTGACCTGGTGTCCGGACGGCGCGCTTTCGACCGGGCGGCCGGGCGGCGCGGGAATCTGTGCCGCGGCGGGGGGAGCGGCGGCGGGCGGAGCGTGTATCACGGTCGGTGCCGTCGTAGCGACAACCCCGCCTTGCGGATAGCGGCTGATACGCACGGACTCTTCGCCCTCGGAGATCTCGATTTCCGCGATCCCGGATTCTTCGAGGAGCTCGATGAGCTTCTTTACTTTGCGTATGTCCACTAGTCCCCCCCTCGGGCCAACCAACGGTTCGCGGCCGTGAGCGCGAGCTCGTAGCTCGTCACACCAAAGCCGGCGATCGTGCCGACTGCGATGTCGGCGAAGTAGGACTTGCGCCGAAACGTCTCACGTGCGGCCACGTTCGACAGATGGATCTCGATGAAAGGAATCCGCACGCTCAGGAGCGCATCGCGCAGCGCGATGCTCGTGTGCGTGAACGCGGCCGGATTCAGCAAAATGAAATCGATTTGCTCGCGCGCGGCATGAACGCGCTCGATGAGCGCGTGCTCGGCGTCGCTCTGAAAGGTGACGAGGTCATGGCCCAAAGCTTTCGCCTGGTGCAGAAGCAGCGCCTCGATGTCGGGGAGCGTCGTGCTGCCGTAAAGCTCGGGCTCGCGCTTGCCGAGCTGACCGAGGTTGGGACCGTTGATCAACAGAATCCGCGCCATTGCCGCCTTCCCGCAAGATATGCGCGAGTTTACCTCTTTTCGGCGCAAATGGCGGCATTTTCCCGCTTTTGGCGGCCGGCCGTCCTGTAGGAGCGAGCTTCGCTCGCGATCGTCGGTCGGCTAAAGAGTACGTGCGAGGCGCGCGCGAGCTTCCGCGCGATCGAGGTTCCCACCCTCGAGGTCCGCGAGCACGCTCACGTAGTACTCGAGCTGCTCGGCGTGCAGCTCGCCGGTTCGAACGCCGAGGACCGCGCCCGCGGAATCCGTGAATACGGTGATGGGCAGCGCGACCACTTGGATGCCGAAGGCGGCTACGGCTTCCATGGCGTCGGTCTGGCCGACGAGAATCGGATAATTGAAGTCCATTTCGGCGGCGAACGACAGCACGGGGTCGACGCGATCGACGGCGATGCCGACGACCTGAACGCCGGCGTGCTCGGTCTGGAACTCCTCGAGCATCGGAATCTCGCGCAAACAAGGCGCGCACCAAGTGGCCCAGAAATTGACGATCATCGGCTGCCCGGGCCAGCTGCCGATCGAGGTCGGCGCACCCTCGAGGTTGTCGAGGACGATTTGCGGCAGGCTGTCGGCGAGCACGCGGTCGGCACTGCTCGCTTCTTCGACCGCGGCCGATGGAATCGCCGGTGCCGGCGCCAGGAACCGATAGCCGAGATAGCCGCCTGTCGCGACTACCGACAGCAACAGCACGACCAGTGTCGGTTGCGAGGGTCGACCCATGCCGCCAGATTCTACAGGGCGGCGACGCGTTCTACATGGCTTTTGAAATCGGCGGCGGGAACGTAGCCGACGAGCTTGAAGGCCGGTTGCTCACGCCCGGCGGAGTCGAAAAAGGCGAGCGTGGGCGGGCCGAAACTCTTGAAGCGGGTGAGCAGCGCCTGATCGTCCGCGTCGTTCGACGTGACGTCGGCACGCAGAAGCATGAACGGCTCGAGCGCGGCGATGACGCCGGCATCCCGGAACGTGTACTCCTCCATTTCCTTGCACGACACGCACCACTCGGCCGTGAAGTCGACCATGACGGGCCGTCCCGCGGCGCGTGCTTGCCCGAGCAGCGCATCGAGTGCAGCGACGCTTTCGACGGCCGTGAACGCGGGCTCGGCGACGGCGTTCCCGGCGGCGCCGCTCGCAAACAATCGTCCTTGCGGCAGCGGCCGCAACGGATCGTCGCCGCCGAGCGTCGCGCCGATCAAGAGCAGCGCACCATAGAGGCACGCGAGCACGCCGACGCCTTTGGCCAGACGCCGCGTCGCGGTCGCTGCCGGCGGCAGCGGCTCGAACGCACCGAGGAAGACGCCCGTCAAGAAAACCAGCACGGCCCAAGACGCGAGCGTGACGGCGCCCGGCAGCACGCGTTCCATCATCCAGATCGCGATGCCGACCATCATGACGCCGAAGGCCGCTTTGACCGTATTCATCCACGGGCCGACTCTCGGCAACAGGCGTCCCGCCGACGCGCCCACGAGCAGGAGCGGCGAGCCCATGCCGATGCTGAGCGCAAAAAGTGCCGTGGCGCCGCGCGTGACGTCGCCGCTTTGTCCGATCACGGCCAGCGCGCCGACGAGCGGCGGCGCGACACAAGTCGTGACGATGAGCGCCGACAACGCGCCGATGATCGCTGTGCCGACGAACGTGCCGCCTTTCTGGCGATTCGCGAGATTCGCGAGCCGCGACTGTACGGCCGCGGGCATTTGCAGTTGGTAGACACCGAACATGCCGAGCGCGAGCACGACGAACAATCCCGCGAACAGCGTGATGATCCAGGGTTTCTGGAACATCGCCTGAATCTGCCCGCCGGCGATCGCCGCGAGCGCGCCCGCGGCCGTGTAGGTCACCGCCATGCCCAAGACGTAGGCGAGCGACAACAGAAAACCGCGGCGCGTGGAGACGTTTCCCTGTCCGGCGATGATGCTCGAAAGAATCGGGACCATCGGCAGGACGCACGGCGTGAACGCGAGCAGCAACCCGGCGGCGTAGAATCCGCCGAGGAAGGTCCACCAAGAATCGCCGAGAATTCGCGCCGACCATCGATCCTGCTCGGAGATCATGACGTCGCCCGTGGCGGAGGCAAATTCGCTCGTCGCCGGCAACGTCATCGCCATCGAGTACTCGGACGGCGGATAGCATACGCTGGCTTCCTTGCAACCTTGGAAGACGGCGCGGACAGTGACCGGAATCTCGTCGGGGCTCGCGCGCGAGAACGGCACGACTCCTTCGACGTAATCGTAGAAGACTTCCACGTCGCCGAAGTTATCGTCGTAATGAGCGACGCCTTCGGGGAAGCGGGCAGTGCCGAGCTCGATGTCGCCGTCGGCCGTGATCTCGAATTTCTCGCGATAGAGATAGTAGCCGGGCTCGATTTGCCAGCTGATGGTCAATTCGTTGGCGCCGTCGAAGCGCGCGTTCGGCACAAATGCTGCCTCGACAGGCAAGAGTGCACCGGCATCGCCGCCGGGGAGAAATGCGCTAGCCGACGCCGATCCGGCAGCCTCGGCGGGCAGCGCTACGGCGCTCGTCCAGGTTTGCGGCAGATAGCACAGGCCGACATCGGCGCAGCCTTGCAAGCGCAGCTCGAGCTCGATCTCGTCGACTCGACCCGAGCGGCGATACGGGAGGGCGATCTCGAAGTCGCCGCGATAGACCTCTTGCTCGCCGAAGAATTCGTCCTCGTGGATTTTGCCGCGAGGAAAATCGGGCGCACCCAAGCTCACCGCGCCCGACTCGACCGCGAAGCCGAAACGCTCGCGGTACAGGTAGTAGCCGTCGAGCACGGCAAAGCGCAACAACAATCGGTCGGCCGTGGCTTCGATCGAGTACGGAAATGCCTCCTGTGGCGGCACGACCTCGGGGTCCTGAGCGTGCGCGACCCCGAGCCCCGCACTCCCAGCGAGAGCGGCGAGCAACGCGAGCAGCTTCGAGCGCTTACGCATGGTCTCGTATCCTCAGGTGGCGACGCACGCCTCGACCCAACTCAAGTACTCGGCCGACCCGCCATCGACTCGGACCGCGAGAACCTCGGGGAGTTCGTAGCGCGATCGCGCTTTGATTTCCCGTTCGAGCGCAGCAAAGCGGTCGCGGGTCGTCTTGATGAGCAACAAGCACTCCTCGGACCGCTCGATCTTGCCGTCCCAGCGGTAGGTAGACGACACGTGCGGCAGCGAGTTGACGCAAGCTGCGAGCCGCTGCGCGACGAGCGCCGTCGCGAGCTCCCGGGCTTGGACAGCGTCGGCGCACGTCGTCATGACGAGTAATGGATCGGCGCTCAACGTGAGACCTCGAGGCACACTAGGCACGACCTGTAGCATACCGGCCCGCTGTCCGCCAAGTCATGACCAGCCTCCCAAACACTTGAAATTGAGAAATCGGGCATTATCCTTAGCACTCCTTCCGGTCGAGTGCTAACAGGCTTTCGGCCGGGCGTAATTTATGTGACAAATCAGAAGCTTGGAAAGGGAGACCTCCATGAAGATCCGTCCTTTACATGATCGCGTCGTGATCCGGCGCACCGAGGAAGAGCGCACCTCCGCCGGCGGCATCGTGATTCCGGACACGGCGGCCGAGAAGCCCATTCGCGGCGTAGTCATCGCCGTCGGCAAAGGCAAGATTCTCGAGAGCGGCGAAATTCGCGCGCTCGACCTCAAGAAAGGCGACAAAGTCCTGTTCGGCAAGTACTCGGGCACCGAGGTCAAGGTCGAAGGCGAGGATCTATTGGTCATGCGCGAGGACGACGTCATGGCCGTCATCGAGGGCTGAGGTCGAGCCTTGTAGTTGGTTTTTTTCTTTCGTTATCCAGATCTAAGAGGACGATTTTATGGCGACTTCAAAAGAGGTCAGATTTTCCGACGACGCCCGGCAGCGCTTGCTCAAGGGCGTCAATGTGCTCGCGAACGCAGTCAAGGTCACGCTTGGGCCCAAGGGCCGCAACGTGGTGCTCGAGAAATCCTTCGGCGCGCCGACCGTCACCAAGGACGGCGTCTCGGTCGCGAAGGAGATCGAGCTCGAGGACAAGTTCGAGAACATGGGCGTGCAGATGGTGAAGGAAGTCGCGTCGCAAACCTCCGACGCGGCCGGAGACGGTACGACGACCGCGACTGTGCTCGCTCAGGCCATCTTGCGTGAAGGCTTGAAGTCGGTGGCCGCCGGTTTCAATCCCATGGATTTGAAGCGCGGCATCGACAAAGGTACGGCGGCCCTCGCCGAGCAGCTCAAGAAGCTCTCGCAGCCCTGCAAGGACGACAAGTCGATCGCACAAGTGGGCACGATCTCGGCGAATGCCGACGAGGAGATCGGCAAGATCATCGCCGAAGCCATGAGTAAGGTCGGCAAGGAAGGCGTGATCACCGTCGAAGAGGGCTCGGGCCTTGCCAACGAGCTCGAAGTCGTCGAGGGCATGCAGTTCGATCGCGGCTACCTCTCGCCGTACTTCATCAACGATCAGCACAATCAATCGGCGGCGCTCGAGAATCCGTACATTCTGATTCACGACAAGAAGATCTCGAACATCCGTGAGCTTCTGCCGTTGCTCGAGGCTGTGGCGAAGTCGAGCCGGCCGCTGTTGATAGTCGCCGAAGACGTCGAGGGCGAAGCCCTTGCGACGCTCGTCGTCAACAACATCCGCGGCATCGTCAAGGTCGCGGCCGTCAAGGCGCCCGGCTTCGGCGATCGGCGCAAGGCGATGCTCCAGGACATCGCGGTTCTCACGGGCGGCCAGGTCATCTCCGAGGAAGTCGGCCTTGCGCTCGAGAAGGCGAGTCTCGACGACATGGGCGAGGCGAAGAAGGTCCAGGTCACGAAAGAGAACACGACGATCATCGACGGTGCGGGCCGCACGTCCGAGATCAAAGGACGCGTCGAGCAGATCAACCGCGAGATCGAGGAATCCACCTCGGATTACGATCGCGAGAAGCTCCAAGAGCGCGTCGCGAAGCTCGCGGGCGGCGTCGCCGTGGTCAAGGTTGGGGCGGCCACCGAAATCGAGATGAAGGAGAAGAAGGCGCGTGTCGAGGATGCCTTGCACGCGACGCGTGCGGCCGTCGAGGAAGGCGTCGTCCCGGGCGGCGGCGTCGCGCTCATTCGTGCGCGCAAGGGAATCGAGAAGCTCGTGGGCGCAAACGACGATCAGAACGTCGGTCTCAACATATTGCGCCGCGCCGTCGAGGAGCCGTTGCGCCAGATCGTCGCGAATGCCGGGGGCGACGCATCGGTCGTGCTCAATGCCGTCGCATCCGGCAAGGGCAACTACGGCTACGACGCGGCGACGGGAGAGTACGGCGACATGGTGGCGCTGGGCATCATCGACCCCACCAAGGTGACGCGCCTCGCATTGCAGAACGCAACGTCCGTTGCGGGCCTTTTGTTGACCACCGAGGCCATGATCGCCGAGCAACCGAAGGAAGAGCCGGCGGCGCCGATGCCGCATGGCCACGACATGGGCGGCATGATGTAGCCTGTGCAGGAGCGACCTCGTTGTTCGAGCGAGCTTCGCTCGCGATTTCTTTAAGATCGCGAGCGAAGCTCGCTCCTACATAGACGAGGTCGCTCCTGCAACGTGGCACAGCAATCGACCGCAACCGAGACGTTCCCGCGCGAGCTCGCGGCGCGCGCGTCGCGCGTCGCGGAGCGGCTCCAAGCCTTGCAGTACCCGCTGCCGCAGCATCTTGCCGCGACTGCTCTGCAGGTCGGCGTCATCAGCGAGTTCGTGCTCGACGTTTTGCTTGCGGAGCCTCGAGGTCTCATCGAGCGTGTCCAGGATGCCGCGCCGCTCGAAAGTCCCGAGATCGCCGCGCGCATCGCCCTCGCCGATTGCGCCGACCGTGCCGCTAAGGCCTTGCTGCGGCGTTTCCGCAACGTGGAAATGGCGCGGATCGCGTGGCGTGACTTGGCCGGATGGGCCGATCTCGAAAGGAGTCTGCTCGACCTGTCGGCGCTGGCCGACGGCATGATCGCGGCGGCGATCGCGTACGCGGGGAAGCAGCTCGAAGCGCGCTTCGGACGTCCGCAAGACGCATTTGGGGCGCCCGCGCCCTTGCTCGTGCTCGGTATGGGCAAGCTCGGCGGGCGCGAGCTCAATTACTCGTCCGATATCGACGTTGTGTTTCTCTATCCCGACGACGTGACGCTTCCGAGTCGCGACGCGGCCGACACGGAAGACTACTTTCGGCGCTTGGCGCAGCTCGTGATCAAGCTGCTCGATGAGATGACGGAGGACGGCTTCGTCTTTCGCGTCGATACGCGATTACGCCCGTTCGGCGCGAGCGGGCCGCTCGTGCTCAGCATCGCCGCGTTCGAGGCGTATCTCGTGCAGCACGGACGCGATTGGGAGCGCTATGCGTACGTCAAGGCCCGGCTCATAACGGGAACGGAGTATCGAAGCGCGGTTTTCGACGAGATCCTGACGCCATTCGTCTATCGGCGCTATCTCGACTACGGCGTGTTCGATGCGCTGCGCACGATGAAGCGTCTCATCAGCAAGGAAGTGGCGCGCAAAGACATGCGCAACAACATCAAGCTCGGCCCCGGTGGGATTCGCGAGATCGAGTTCATCGCGCAAGTGTTCCAGCTCGTGCGCGGCGGGCACGAGCCCACGCTTCGCACCGAAAGTCTGCTCAAGGCGCTGCCGTTGCTCGGCGCGCACGGCCACTTGCCGGAGACGACGGTGGCGACACTGCTCGCGGCTTACCGGCATTTGCGCACCGTCGAGAATCGGCTCCAGGCGCTCGAGGACCGGCAGACTCACGAGTTGCCGGCCGACGCCGAACAGCGGGCGCGACTTGCTTGTGCGTTGCGCGCGGCCGACTGGCCGACGCTCAGCGCCGAGATCGACAGTGTGCGCTCCGGTGTCGAAGCGGAGTTCAAGCGCGTCGCGTGGGACTTGCGCGACGCGCCCTCCGAGGGCGGCGAGCTCGAGACGCTGCGCTCGGCATGGGAGGGCGGCACGCTGGCCGAAGCGCTGCGCGGGACGGCGCTCGGCGAGGATCCGGAGGTGGCGCGCCTACTTACGGAGTTTCGCGCGAGCGCATTGTATCGGCGCATGGACGAGTTGAGCCGGCAGCGCTTGGCCGCGGTCATCGCCGTCACGATCGCGCTGCTCGACCAGCGCCCGGAACCGGCGCTGACGCTGACGCGCACGCTGCCGATCTTGCAGGCCGTTTGCCGCCGCAGTGCCTATTTGTCGCTGCTCGAGGAGAATCGCGTAGCGCTCGACCGACTGCTCACGGTGGCGGGCGACAGCCCCTTGCTTGCGCGTCAGATCGCCGAGCACCCGCTGTTGCTCGACGAGCTCCTGGATACGCGCCTGTTCGAGGCCCCGCCGAGCCGCGCCGAGCTCGAGCAAAGTCTCGCGCAGCATGTGCGCAGAGCTGCGAGTGGGGACATCGAGTCTTTGCTCGATGCCATGCGCCAGTTTCAGCGCGCAGCGGTGTTTCGCATCGCCGTGGCCGACCGCTTCGGCGGGTTGCCGCTCATGAAGGTCAGCGATCGCTTGACCGACACCGCGGAGCTCGTCCTCGAGCTCGCGCTCGGCGTCGCGCGCGACGAGATGGAAGCGAAATTCGGGAAGCCGATGTGCGGCGATCGCGAAGATCTGCGCGAGGCCGGCATCGCGATCATCGGTTACGGCAAGCTCGGCGGACTCGAGCTCGGCTACGGCTCCGATCTCGACCTGGTTTTCTTGCACGACTCGAGCGGCGGTCATCAAGAGACGACCGGCACGCGCCCGCTCGACAACGCGCGGTTCTTTGCGCGCCTCGTGCAGCGCCTGATTCATTTCCTCACCATTCAAACCAGCTCCGGAAGATTGTATGAAGTCGACACACGGCTCCGCCCGAGCGGCGGCGCGGGCCCCATGGTCGCGAGCCTGGACAATTTTCGCCGCTATCAGCGGGAAGAGGCGTGGACTTGGGAGCACCAAGCACTGCTGCGCAGCCGGTCGGTCGCGGGTTCCGGCTCCTTGCGCGCGACGTTCGAAGCCGAGCGTCGCGACATTCTGGTCCATCACGTCGATCGCGCGCGTCTCAAGGACGACGTTCGCGCGATGCGGCAACGCATGCGCAAGGAGCTCTCGAAGGGCACCGGCCAGGCATTCGATATCAAACAGGACGCGGGCGGACTTGCCGACATCGAGTTCCTCATCGACTACTGGGTGCTTACGAACGCCGCCGAGCATGCGGAGCTCGTGACCTACCCGGACAACGTCCGGCAGCTCGAAGCCCTCGACAGCGCGGGGCTGGTGCCGGCCGAGCACTGCCGCGCGCTCAAGGAGGCGTATCTCGAGCTGCGACAACGCACCCACGAGCTCGCGCTCGGCGAGGTCGAACGGGTCGTCGACACTCGCGAATTTGCGGACCTGAGGGCTTTTGTCACGGCGCGCTGGAGCGAGGTCTTCGGACCGGAACCGCCCGACTGATGCGCCGCTTTCTAATATAATTGTATGTATTGAGGAGCCGCGGAGTAGAGCACGTGCGACAACGTTCCGGCACGATTCGGGAGAATCTCGATCCCCCCAATGCCGCAAAGATCTATAAGGTGACGCGCGCCGACTTGCCGTTGCATTGTCCGCTGCCCGGGACTTACCTCTGGAGCTCGCATCCCAAGGTCTATCTGGCCATCGAGGCGACGGGTCGCGCCAAATGCCCGTATTGCAGCGCGAGCTATGAGCTCGTCGACGATCAGCGCCGAAGATAATGACTCGTTCCGCCCAGGCGAGCGCGGACCTTTGCCATATCAATTTCGCCCGCGGCTTCCGCGGCGGAGAACGCCAGACCGAGCTCCTCATTCGTGCGCTGGCGGCGGTTTTGCCGAGCCAGCGCCTGCTGTTCCGCGCCGGCGCGCCGCTCGGAGCGCGCCTCACGGACATTCGAGGACTGCAAGCGATCCCGATCAACGGGCGGGGCGCCGCGGTCAGGGCCAGTCGCGGCGCCGCGCTCATTCATGCGCACGAGACCGGCGGCGCGCAGGCCGCGTGGATCAACAGCTGGTTCTCGTCGACCCCTTACCTCATCACGCGCCGCGTCGACTACATGCCCAAGGCGTTCTTCTTGACCCGGCAAATGTACCGGCGCGCCGCCTGCGTCGTCGCGCTGTCCTCGGCCATCGCCGATGTGCTGCATGCCTATGATTCACGCCTCGACGTGCGCCGCATTCCGGACGCGAACAGCAACCTGCCGTTTGATGCCGAAGGCGCGCGCCGCTATCGCGAGCGCCACTCGGGCAAGTTTCTCGTCGGGCACGTCGCGGCCTTCGATTTCGCGCAGAAGGGCCAACCGCACCTGCTCGCGGCAGCGGCGCGCATCGAGCGCATTCGACC
>Ga0209640_10001068_pt1 | contig 22672 bp, 33 predicted proteins | sample RifCSP10_1_FD_184018 | JGI IMG/M metagenome (GOLD analysis project Ga0209640, IMG submission 184018) | Soil microbial communities from Rifle, Colorado - Rifle CSP2_sed 10_1 (SPAdes) (version 2) | ecosystem: Environmental > Terrestrial > Deep subsurface > Rock core/Sediment | place: Rifle...
GTGATCGACCCGGAATTCTGTCCAGCCGAACTCTGGGCCAACGCCGGCCACGCACTCACGATCCCGATGCCAACCGCCAACAGCGACGTACGAAGGCGACGACTGACCCCTCGACCCAGGTGCGGCACGCGAGACCTCCAAACGCCCGGCACACGCAGTCAGGAAAGCGAATTCGATGCGGATCACATTGATCACACGATCGGGCTCCCCAGTGCCGAGCGATTGCTATTCTACGCCGCCGTCAAGAACGATTCCGACCTGAACTCTCCCGAGCGTGGCCGTAGCAGGTAGCCCTTGCACCTACTGCTTCGTGCTGAACGAGTACACGAGACCGGCCGTGAACGTATTCTGGTTGTCCCTCGGCGTTCCGTTCTTCGAGAAGAAGTCCACGTCCGACCAATCTCGCCGGTATTCGAGCCGCAGCAGGAGCCCCTGACTGTGCTTGACCTCGGCCGTCAACGTGAACTCCTGGACGTTCTGGGCCGCGCCGGTCGTGAACCCATCCTCGTCGTTGTAGTACTCGTACCGGGGAATCACGGCGAAGTATGGTGTGGCCTGCGCCTTGAGGTAGACTCCCACTCCCTGCCACGTCACGCCGCTTCCAAGTACCTCGTCGCGGCCGTAGTCGTAGTTCCCCATCACGCTAAAGACGTCGTCGATGGCGTACGTGAGCGTTATATCGAACAGATGACGCCAGTCATCGGAATTGTCGGTTTGTTCGGGTCCGCCCATGTAGTTCACGACGGCGGTCAGGGGTGCAACCGGCTTGAAGATTCCTTGTAGTCCGTAAGTCTTGGCCGAGTTGTTGTCGGTCGAGTTGTTCCACCCGTTGGTGACGGACGCACCAATCGTCGCCTTGTCGTTAGGCGAATAGCCGACGCGCAAGCCCATGTGGTAATAGGGAATCGCCCAACTGAACAGCAGGGCCCGCGAGTAGTTCCAGTTGTCCTTGGCCTCGATCACCTCGGCACCGTGTTGCGTGACGAACTTGCCGACGTCGAAGGTCAGGCCTGTGCCGGCCGGCGCCAAGTAGCTGATGTACGCCTGCTGGATATTCTGGAAGACCTCGGGCCCTCCCGGATCGGCCGAGGCCACCCAGGCAGCCACCGGACCGTAGTCCAGGTCCAGCCTGAAGCCGACGCGATCGTCTGCGGTCGGTGGTTTGCTCAACGCAATCTCCGCCAACGCCAGGCTGAACTGGTTGTGCTCGAAGTCGAAGTTGCGCAGCGGTGTCAGCAAACCTGTGGGCGGTTCGTTGAAGTTGTAGTGGAAGTACACGTCAGCCGTTCCCGACAACTCGGTCTTGCTGAAAAAGTTCAGGATCCCTGAATCCTGCGGGGCCGCCTGCTGCGCCGAGGCAGTCTCGGCGAGCGCCGCCGTCTGCGTCTGACCCAACGGGGACTCTTGCGCGAACGTCGGCGTACTCATCAGTGCCACCATGCACGCCGCCGCGACTAGCGCCTTCTGCTGTACTTCACGTGTCACAAACATCCGTGCCTCCGAATCAAGCATTCAAGGGTTGAAAGCGGCGGCGCCGCAGGCGCCGCAGTGTTGTGAATCGTCGGTCCGTGTCAGATGATTTCCGCGCGCGCCTCCTGCGTCGGCACGAAGCCGGGGTAGGCCTCCATTCCGTGTTCGCCCACGTCCAGACCTTCGGCCTCCTCTGCTGCGCTCACGCGAATGCCCAGCGTGAACTTCAGGACGTACCAGGCAATCGCACTCAGGACGACCGTGACGACGCCGACAGCGACGATGCCGGTCAGTTGCGTGAGCGTCCTCGCCATGCCGCCGCCGAGGAACAGCCCACCGTCGGTGTGGAAGAGCCCGACACAGAGCGTCCCGAAGGCGCCGTTGACCAGGTGCACGCTCAACGCGCCCACGGGATCGTCCACCTTCACCCTGTCGAAGAAGAGCACCGAGTACACCACGATGACGCCAGCCGCGAGCCCGATGATGACCGAGCTTCCAACGCTGACAAAGGCGCACGGCGCCGTGATCGCCACGAGACCAGCCAGCGTGCCGTTCAAGATCATGCTCAAGTCAGGCTTGCCGAGCGCGATCCAGGCCACTGCACAAGCCGACAGCGCGCCCGCCGCAGCGGCCATGTTCGTGTTGAGAGCGATGAGCGCGATCGCGTTTGGATCCGCGGCCATCGTGCTGCCCGGATTGAAGCCGAACCATCCGAGCCAGAGGATGAGCGTGCCCAGCGTCGCCATGCCCATGTTGTGCGCCGGAATCGGCTTGACCCGCCCATTCGGCAGGAACTTCCCCAGGCGTGGGCCGAGAATAATCACACCAGTGAGCGCGCACCACCCGCCGATGCTGTGCACGACGGTCGACCCTGCGAAGTCGAGGAAGCCCTTGTCGGCCAGCCAGCCGCCGCCCCATGCCCAGTGGCCGCCCAGCGGGTAGATGATGGCGACCAGGATGAACGAGAAGAGGATGAAGCTGATGAACTTGACACGCTCGGCGACCGCCCCGCTGACAATCGTGGCGGCCGTGCCCGCGAACACGAGCTGGAAGAAGAACTTCGCGTACAGGGGCACACCGGTCCAGTTGAGCGAGCCGAAGACCCCTGTGTACGCGTCGCCCATCGCGGGGCTGCTGTCCGCGCCACCGAGCATCCACCCCGTCATACCCCAGAGATAGTCGCTGCCGTCGCCGAACATCAGGGCGAAGCCGACGAGCCAGAAGGCGATCGAGGACACGGCGAAGACGATGAAGTTCTTCGCCAGGATGTTGACCGCATTCTTGGCGCGGCACAGCCCGGCCTCGAGAAACGCAAAGCCTGCGTTCATCCAGAACACGAGGAAGGCCGTCACCAGCACCCACACCGTATCAAGGGCGACCTTCATCGTGGCCATCGGATCTGGCTGACTCTCCTGGGCGAAGCCCGGCGCCGCCATCAACAGCATGAGTACCAGGCCTGCAGCAACCTTTCTGACCATGACACCTCCAGCGTGCCCTGACGGCACGACACCGTGCGAGAACGAAGACCATGTCAAGCGTCCGCGAGTCATCCTCGGACGCCTCGGTCCGCGCGCGTTCGCAAGAACAACCGATGCTCTGCCGTGAGCAAGATGGACGCCAGCCGCGGGATCGGGCGCCATCGATGGATCGCGCACGATTCGGCCGCAATCCGCGGATCGGCGGTGGGCGACCGGTTTGCTCGAATCAGACAATACTGTCTACTTGACTTGGTCTTGAGACAGTATTGTCGTATCTGAAGAATCGGGCTGCCGGGCCGCAGGCCGGATTCGTTCGGACCTGACCTGCCGCCGGTCGCGTCCTGCGCGGCCGTCCGACGACCGATCGGCGGCGTCCTGTGCGGGTGCGCGGGAGCGGCAGAGGTCCTTGAGAGACAATTGCGTCAGACAACTATTCGATTACGACATAATCGTCTGAATCTGGCCGAGACGCCCCGCGCCTTGCGACGCCGTGACAGGCATGGCTATGATCCGTCTTCCGCCCTTGGGGCGGGCTCATCACGACCCTTTCGCACAGAACCGCGAGGCAGGAGGGATACCCGGTATGAAGGTCTACGACGCCACCAGCATCCGCAACGTCGCCATCGTCGGCCACGGTGGATGCGGGAAGACGCAGCTGGTCTCCGGCATGCTGTTCGTGGCAGGCGCAGTCAACCGCATCGGCCGGGTCGACGACGGCACCACCGTGACCGACTTCGACGACGAAGAAATCGCCCGAAAGCACACCCTCTCCTCCAGCCTTGCATACGCCGAGTGGCAGAAGACCAAGATCAACATCATCGACACGCCGGGATTCGCCAACTTCCTCACCGACGCCCGCGCGGCCCTGCGAGTGGCGGAGGCCGCCGTCGTCGTCGTGGACGCGGTCGCCGGCGTCGAGGTGCAGACCGAGAAGCTCTGGACCGAAGCCGCCGCTCTGGCGCTGCCTCGAGTCGTGGCGCTCAACCGCGTCGACCGCGATCGCGCCAGCCTCGACCGGGCGCTCGAGTCGCTGCGCCGCGATTGCGCGCGCGAGATCGTTCCCATCCAGCTTCCACTCGGCGAGGAAAAGGCCTTCACAGGGGTCGTCGATCTCGTGCGGATGAAGGCGCAGACCTTCACCGGCGACGGCAAGATGACCGAGAGCGAGATTCCGGCGGCGCTCGTCGACGCGGCCCAGCGCGCGCGAGAGCAGCTCATCGAGATGGTGGCGGAGGCCGACGAACAGCTCATGGAGACCTTCTTCGCCGAAGGCACCCTGACGCAGGAACAGCTGGTCGCCGGGCTGCGATCGGCCACCGCGTCCGGAAAGCTGTATCCCCTGCTCTGCACGTCCGGGCTTCAGGTCATCGGCATGCAACCCCTGCTCGACGCCCTCATCGACTACGCGCCGTCCCCGGCCGAGCGAGACTTCCGCGCCACTGCCCCCGACGGGACCGAGACGACCGTGAAGGCGTCCGAGTCGGCTCCCTACTCAGCCTTCGTCTGGAAGACCATCGCCGACCCGTTCGCGGGGCGCATCACGATGCTGCGGGTGGTGACGGGCGCCTTGAAGTCCGACGCGACCGTGAACAACGCCACACGGGATTCCGCCGAACGGCTGGGGCACCTGCTGGTGCTCCAGGGCAAGACGCAGACGCACGTGCCCGAACTCAAGGCCGGAGACCTGGGCGCGGTCGCCAAGCTGAAGGACACGCACACGAGCGACGTCATCGCGGACAAGTCGACCAAGGCCAGGTTTCCGCCCATCACGTTCCCCGAGCCCGTGCTGTCGTACGCGATCGAACCGAAGAGCCGCGGCGACGAGGACAAGATCAGCAGCGCGATGCACCGCCTCGAGGAGGAAGACCCGTCCATCAAATATGGCCGCGATCCGCAGACCCACGAGCTGCTGCTCGCGGGGCAGGGCCAGCTGCACATCGAGGTCACGGTCGCGAAACTCAAACGGCGCTTCGGAGTCGAGGTGAACCTGAAGCCGCCGCGCATTCCCTACCGCGAGACGATCACGGCGTCCACCGAAGCGCACGGCAGGCACAAGAAGCAGACCGGCGGGCACGGCCAGTTCGGCGACTGCAAGATCCGGGTCGAGCCCCTGCCCCGCGGCAGCGACTTCCAGTTCGAAGACGACATCTTCGGCGGGGCGATCCCACGCCAGTTCGTGCCAGCGGTGGAGAAAGGCATCCAGGACGCCCGATTGCGGGGGTTCCTGGCCGGCTATCCGATGGTGGACTTCAAGGCCACGGTGTTCGATGGCTCGTATCACCAGGTCGACTCCAACGAGCTCTCGTTCAAGCTGGCGGGATCGCTGGCGTTCAAAGACGCGATGACCCGAGCGCGGCCGACGATCCTCGAGCCGGTCATGCAGGTCGAAGTCTATACGCCGAGCGACTTCGCCGGCGATCTCATGGGTGATTTGAACGGGCGTCGCGGGCGCATCGCGGGGATGGATACGCGCGGCGCGATGACGGTGATCAAAGCCCAGGTGCCCATGGCCGAGATGCTGACCTACGAGCAGCACCTCACGTCCGCCACGGGCGGTCGGGGCTCGTATCACATGGAGTACTCGCACTACGAAGAGGTGCCGCACTCCCTGCAGACGAAGATCATCGCCGCCTCGAAGGCGGAACGCGGTCAGGCGGTGGCGGAGGAAGTCTAGGAAAAGTTTGCACTTGCCGAAGGCTACGACCCGCCTGCCTTCCGCGGGGTCGTGCTCTTCCTGGCCGCACCCTTGGTCTGACCTCCGGCCTGCGCCTTCGAGCCGCCATCGCCCTTGCCCCGGATGCGCTGTGCGGCCCGCTTGATGCGCTCACCGACGCCCTTGGCCTTCTTTGGCGCTTCCTCAGCGCCCTCCTGCCCGCCCTTGGCGGTCTGCGGGTTGTATTCGCTGCCAACCAGTTCGATGTGTGCGACCTCCGCCGAGTCCCCCCGGCGGAAACCGACTCGAAGGATCCGGGTGTAGCCGCCTGGGCGTTCAGCGAAACGGGGCGCGAGCGTCTCGAACAACTTGCTCACCACTTCCTGGTCCGGAAGCTCGGCCTGCACCAGACGGCGCGCATGGAGCCGCTTGCCACCGGCCTCACCGGCGGCGATGCCCCGGCGCGCGATGGTAATCAGGCGCTCGACGAACGGCCTGAGCTCCTTCGCCTTCGGCATCGTCGTCTCGATGTGCTCGTGGCGAAGGAGTGCGATCGCCTGGTTCCGAAGCAGCGCGAGCCGATGCTCGGTCACGCGGCCAAGTTTTCGATGTGCGACGTTGTGTCTCATGGTGAACTCTGTAGGGGGTAGGGGAAAGGGGGTAGGGGGCGGAGCCTCGTCCCTCGCTTTCCCTTCCCCCTTCCCCCTTCCCCCTAATCTGACTAGTCCTGCGCCGCCTGCGCGGGCTGGTCGAGCCGCATGCCCAGGCTCAGCCCCATCGTGTGCAGGATCTCCTTGATCTCGTTGAGCGACTTCCGGCCGAAGTTCTTCGTCTTCAGCATCTCCGCCTCGGTCTTCTGCACGAGCTCGCGGATGGTCCGGATGTTGGCGTTCTTCAGGCAGTTGTACGATCGCACGGAGAGCTCGAGCTCCTCGACGCTCTTGTCCAGGTTCTCGTTGAGCGCTCCGGCCCGCGTGGGCTCGACCTGCGCGTCCTGTGCCTCGCCGGCGTCCTCGAGGTTGATGAAGATGTTCAAGTGGTCGCGAATGAGCTTGGCGGCGAGCGAGACCGAATCCTGGGCCGTGACAGAGCCGTTGGTCCAGACGTCGATCGTGAGCTTGTCGTAGTCGGTGGTCTGGCCGAGACGTGCAGCCTCCACCAGGTAGTTCACCTTCTTCACCGGGGAATGCACGGAGTCGACCGGAATCCACCCGATTCCGAGATCCTCGTCGAAGTTCTTGTCAGCCGACACGTAGCCGCGGCCACGCTTCATCCTCAGCTCCATGTGGAGCTTGCCGCCCTCTGACACCGTCGCGATATGGGCCTCCGGCTCCAGGATCTCCACGTCCTGGTCGACTTCGATGTCCCTGGCGCGGACGACACCGGGCTTCTCCACGCGCAGATACAGCGTCTTCGTGTAGTCGACGTGAACCTTCAGCGGGATCTGCTTCAGGTTGAGGATGATGTCCGTGGCGTCCTCGACCACGCCGGGGATCGGCGAGAACTCGTGGAGCACCCCGTCGATCTTCACCGCGGTGATCGCCGCGCCCTCGATCGACGACAACAGCACGCGGCGAAGCGCGTTGCCAATCGTGGTGCCGAACCCGCGCTCGAACGGCTGGGCATAGAACCGTCCGAATCGATCCGTCAGGGTCTCTCGTTCGAACTCGAGCCGCTTGGGACGCTGAAAACCTTTCCAGAGCATGGGATTTCCTTTCGCAACGGGCCGGCAGCCCCGGCCTCCAGACCTGCTGTGTTGTTCTCCACCGGCCTCCCGCCGCAGGTCTGTTGGGCTGCGGGCCGGCGGACGCGAATCTACTGTGAACTGCCTACTGCCTACTTCGAATACAGCTCCACGATGAGCTGCTCCTGCACGGGCAGGTTGATCTGCTCGCGCGTCGGCACCGACCCGATCTTGGCCGACAGCGCTTCGGCATCGAACTGCAGCCACTCGGGCACGCCACGGCCCTTCACCTCTTCGAGGGCGTGCAGAATGGCCGGCAACTTCCGGCTGATCTGACGGACGGCGACGACGTCGCCCGGCTTCACGGAGAAGGACGGGACGTCGACTTTCCTTCCGTTCACCGTGAAGTGACCGTGCCGCACGAGCTGGCGCGCCTGCGGGCGAGAGGTCGCGAAGCCCAGGCGATACGCGACGTTGTCCAGACGGCGCTCGAGCAGCTGCAGCAGCGTGTCGCCGGTGATCCCGCGGGTCCGCTCCGCCTGCTCGAAGTAGCGGCGGAACTGATCCTCGAGCACGCCGTAGATGCGCTTCACCTTCTGCTTCTCCCGCAACTGCACGCCGTAGCCGGCGAGCTTCGACTTCCGCGACTTGCCGTGCTGTCCCGGCGCGAAGTTGCGCTTCTCGATCGCACATTTCTCCGTGTAGCAGCGCTCGCCCTTGAGGAAGAGCTTCATGCCCTCCCGGCGGCACAGACGGCAAACCGGTCCGATGTAACGAGCCATTCGTTCTCCTACGCTCTAATGCAAAATGCAAAAGTCAAAACGCAAAATCGAATGCAAGATCGTGAAGGCAACGTCCCTGTTTTTGCATTTTGCATTTGGCTTTTTGAATTACAGAACTTCTCCCTCACACTCTCCGACGCTTCGTCGGCCGGCAGCCGTTGTGCGGAATCGGCGTGACGTCACGAATCGACTTCACCTCGATGCCCACCGTCTGGAGCGCCCGGATCGCCGATTCGCGCCCCGAACCGGGGCCCTTGACGCGGACGTCGACGGACCTGAGACCGTAGGTCTTCGCAGCGTTGCCCGCGTTCATCGCAGCCTGCGTGGCCGCGAACGGCGTTCCCTTGCGGGACCCCTTGAAGCCGATGCCGCCCGCGCTCGACCAGGCGATCACGTTCCCTTCCGTATCGGTGATCGTGATCTGCGTGTTGTTGAACGAGGCGTGGATGTGCACCAGTCCATGATGGACGACGCGCTTCTCGCCTCGCTTCTTGAACGTCTTCCGGGGCGCCTTCTTACCGCCCTCGGGTTTCTTCTCGCCTGCGCCTTCAGTCTTGGCCATGTGGTGTCCAGTACTAGACCGTCTTCTTCCTGGCGACCGCGCCCTTGCGCGGTCCCTTCCGCGTACGCGCGTTGGTGCGCGTCCGCTGCCCGCGTGCCGGCAGGTTCCGGCGGTGCCGCAGTCCGCGGTAGCAGCCGATCTCCATCAACCGCTTGATGTTCATGGAGATCTCCTTCCGGAGATCGCCCTCGACGCCACCCACTTCTTCGATCACCCGACTGATCTTCCGGACGTCGTCTTCCGACAGGTCCTTGACCCGGATGTCGGGGCTCACGCCCGCCGCGCCCAGGATGTCGCCCGACCGCTTGCGGCCGATGCCGTAGATGTAGGTCAGTCCAATCTCGATCCGCTTCGTGCGCGGAAGATCGATGCCGGCGATACGAGCCATGTGCTATCCCTGCCTCTGTTTGTGCTTGGCGTTCGTGCAGATGACCCGCACGACCCCGCGGCGGCGGATCACCTTGCACTTGTCGCAAATCCGCTTCACTGACGCTCTGACCTTCATGATGTTCACGCCTTCCGGACAATTCGACCGCGCGTGCCGTCCCGCGCCGTCACTTCCACGACCACTCGATCGCCGACGAGCAGCCTCACGAAATTCCGCTCCGTGCTGCCCGCGACGTGGGCCGTCAACCGGTGCTCCCCGCTGACTTCAACACGGTAGAGCCCGCTCGGCAACTGCGCCGTCACCACGGCTTCCACGCGACGCGGATCCTCCAGGCGCATCCCCCACCGGCCTCGCCTCAGGTGCGCGCGGGCAAACCCGCGGCCTCAGGCCGGCCCTCACGAGTCTCGACTGCCCGCCCCGCTGCCAGCAGCTGCCGTGCGCGGGCCTCGTCTTCGGGCAGCAGCGTCAGAATCTCCGTGCCATCCCGCGTCACGACGACCGTGTGCTCGAAGTGCGCCGACAGGCTTTGGTCCTTCGTCACCGCCGTCCACCCGTCGGAGAGCACCCTCACGGCCGCCTTGCCCGCATTGACCATGGGCTCGATGGCCAGCACCATGCCTTCAGCCAGCCGCGGACCGTGCCCGCCCGGGCCGTAGTTGGCCACCTGCGGCTCCTCGTGCAACGAGGTCCCGATGCCATGGCCCACGAATTCCCGGACCACCGAGTACCCGTGCGACTCCACGTACTGCTGCACCGCTGCGCCGATGTCGGAGACCCGTACGCCCGGTCGAACGCGGTCGATCCCCCGAAACAGCGCCTCCTCGGTGACGCGCAGCAACTCGGCGGCCTCGGGGCTGACACGGCCCACCGGCACGGTCACGGCGCAATCCCCGAAAAAGCCAGCGAGCCTGGCGCCCATGTCGATCGACACGATGTCGCCACTGCCGAGGGCTCGGGACGAGGGAATGCCGTGGACGACCTGCTCGTTGACCGATGCGCACACGGTCGCCGGATACCCGTGGTACCCCTTGAAGGCCGGCTCGGCCCCCGCCTCCCGCACCCGTCGTTCCGCCAGGACGTCGATCCCCTCGGTGGTCACTCCCGGCACCACGATCTGCCTCAGCTCGGCGAGAATCCGCGCGACGAGCTGATTGACCCGCCGAAGCTTGTCGATCTCGCTCTGCGATCGGCAGACGATCACTCGCCCTCCTCCCCTACCGCCGCGCCGCCGCCGCGTCGTCAATCATCGCGTTCAGCTCGTGAGCCACGCGCTCGGGCGACTGCGCGCCATTGACGACGCGAAACGTCGGTCGTTCGCGGTAGTACTCCAGCACCGGCCTGGTGGACTGCTGATACACCCTCAATCGTTCGAGCACGACCGCCTGACCGTCGTCGCTGCGCTGAACGAGACGGCCGCCACACGTGCCGCACGCCTCGACCGCGCCCGAGGGGTCGGCATTGGCCCCACACACCGAACAGATCAGCCGGCTCGCCAGACGCCGCACCAATTCCTCTTCCGGCACGGCCACGTCCACGATGATGAGGGGGCCGGACCCGCGCCGCTCCATCAGCTCATCGAGGGCGCGCGCCTGCGCGACCGTCCGCGGAAAGCCGTCCAGCACGAAGCCTGCCTCTGCGTCCGGCCGGGACAGCCGCTCGTTGACGATCGCGATCATGGTCGCGTCATCGACGAGCTCGCCCCGGTCCATCCGCGCCTTCGCGTCGAGCGTCGTGGGGTTCCCGTCCCTGACGCCGTCGCGCAGGATGTCGCCGGTCGAAATCTTCGGCAGGCCGCGCGTGCCGGCAAACCGCCCGGCCTGCGTGCCTTTGCCAGCGCCCGGCGGTCCCATCATGATCACATTCAGGCCCATGACGCCAACCAGCCAAGGGCTCCGCCCTTGATATCCCGGCAGAGCCCTTGGCTGGTTGCCAGTATCTCGTGGCGCGCTCCGCGCGCCTTGGACCGCTCTGCGGGGCGCGACGAGTACAACATTCGCACAACGAGCCGCATGGCGGTCCAAGTCACGCTAGCCCCGCCGACCTCGAATGCGCGTCTTCTTCATGAAGCCGTCGTAGTGCCTCATAATGAGCTGCGACTCCACCTGCTGCACGGTGTCCATCGCGACACCGACCACGATCAGCAGTGACGTGCCGCCGAAGAAGAAGGTGACACCCAGCCCCTGCGTGAACCAGCCAGGCAGGATCGCATCGAGCCGCTCGCCGATGAACGGGATGGGCGCCACGCGGAACCCGCTGATGAGCAGTTCGGGCAGCAGCGCCACCAACGCGAGATAGAGGGCCCCGACGAGCGTGATCCGCGCCAGGATGGTGTCGATGTACTCGGCCGTCCGCTTGCCGGGACGTATGCCCGGGACGAAGCCGCCGTACTTGCGCATGTTCTCCGCGACATCGTCCGGGTTGAAGATGATGGACGTGTAGAAGTAGGCGAAGAAGATGATGCCCACCACGTACAGGAGGTTGTAGAGGGGCATTCCGTAGGCGACCTGATCAATGGCCCTGCGGCCCCACGTGCCGACCTCGAAGAGCGGCGCCGCCATGGTGAAGAACGACAGAATCGACGAGGCGAAGATCACGGGGATCACGCCGCCGGTGTTCACCTTCAACGGAATGTGCGTGCTCGACCCGCCGTATTGCCGGCGGCCGACGACCCGCTTGGCATACTGCACCGTGATCCGGCGGTGCCCGCGTTCGACGAACACGATGACGCCAACGACCACGACCGCCATGACGACGAGGAAGCCGACGCGAAGCGGGCCGATCTGTTGGGTCTGGAGTTGATCCAGCGTGGTCAGCAGCGCCGTTGGAAGTCCCACCACGATGCCGGCGAAGATCAGCAGCGACATCCCGTTGCCGATGCCGCGCTCGGTGATCTGCTCGCCCAGCCACATCACGAACATCGTCCCCGTGGTCAGCGTGAGGACGCACATGAGCCGGAAGCCCCAGCCCGGGTCGAACACCAGCGGCAATCCACCCGGCGCGTCGGCGGTGCTCTCCAACCAGATCGCATAGCCGAAGGACTGCACGACAGCCAGAGCCACGGTGAGGTAGCGCGTGTACTGCGTGATCTTGCGACGCCCCAGCTCCCCTTCCTTCGAGATACGCTCGAGGTACGGCCAGACGACGGTGAGCAGCTGGATGATGATCGAGGCGCTGATATACGGCATCACGCCGAGCGCGAAGATCGTGACGCGCTCCAGGCTGCCGCCGGTGAACATGTTGGCGAGACCGAACATCGAGCCCGCGAGCTGCTCGGCGAACAGGCGCAGCGCCTCCTGATTCACACCCGGCGTCGGGATGAAGCTCCCGATCCGGTACACGCCGAGCATCGCCAGCGTGAACAGCACGCGGTTGCGAAGATCGCTGACCGCGAACAGATTTTTCAGCGCGTTCTCCATCGTTGCCTACCACCGCGGGGGCTGACCAGCCTCCGCCAAGGCTACGGCGGTCCGCCGAAGCACCTGCGAAGGCGGAAGCCCCTGCGCCACGCCACTCTCCCTGCAGCCGTCAGGCTGCGCCAATCACTTCCGCCGCGCCACCGGCGGCCGCGATCTTCTCGGCCGCCTTCCCGCTGAACTTGTGCGCGCGCACCGTCAGCTTCTTCGACATATCGCCCCTGGCGAGCACCTTCACCAGCTGACGCACGCTGTGGATGAGGCCCCGTTCGCGCAGGAGCTCCGGCGTGACCACGGTTCCCGCGTCGAAGCGCTCCGACAGCGCATCGAGGTTCACCACGGCGTATTCGACGCGGAAGAGATTGTGGAATCCCCGCTTCGGGATACGCCGGTGCAGCGGCATCTGGCCGCCTTCGAAACCCCGCTTGAACTTGAAGCCCGAGCGCGACTGCGCACCCTTGTGGCCACGCCCGGCCTGGGTGCCCTGACCGCTCCCCTGGCCGCGGCCGACGCGCTTCTTGTTCTTCTTCGAACCCTGGGCGGGTTTGAGATCGCTCAAATCCATGACGTTATTCCTGTACGGTCACCAGGTGCCGCACCTTGTGAATCATCCCGCGCGTCTCGGGCGTGTCGGCCAGATCCACTGTGTGCCGAAGGCGCCGCAGGCCCAGACCGGTCACCGTCTCGGCCTGCGTCCGGTTGAAGCCGATGGTGCTCCTGACGAGCGTGATCTTGAGGCGCCGGGCGCCGGCGTTCTGTGCTGTCTTCTTCGCCACGTCTACGCTCCAACCAGCTCGGCCAATTCCTTGCCGCGAAACCGGGCCACCTGCGCCGGATCCTTCAGGCCCATCAGGCCGGCAAAGGTCGCTCGCACGACGTTATGGGGGTTCGCCGACCCGAGCGACTTCGTCAGCACGTTCTGGATGCCCGCGCTCTCGACCACGGCGCGTACCGCGCCGCCCGCGATGAGCCCTGTGCCTTCCGGCGCCGGCTTGAGCAGCACGCTGCCGGAACCGAAACGACCCACCACCTGATGCGGGATCGTCGTCCCCCTGAGGGGAACGCGGATCAGGTTCTTCTTCGCCGCCTCGATCCCCTTCTTGATCGCAGAGGGCACTTCCTTCGCCTTGCCCACGCCGAAGCCGACCACGCCGTGGGCGTCGCCAACCACGACCAGCGCGCTGAAGCTCAGATTCTTGCCACCCTTGACCACCTTCGTCACGCGGTTGATCGAGACGACGGTGTCCTTGATCTCGAGCTGAGAGGCGTCGATCTTCTCTCGATTGCGGTTCATCAGTGCCACGTTAGAACTCCAGACCTGCTTCGCGCGCAGCCTCGGCCATCGCCTTCACACGCCCGTGATAGAGAAACCCGTTGCGGTCGAAGACGACGCGCTTGACGCCCTGGCCCAGGAGTCGCTCGGCGATCGTCTTGCCGATCGCCTTGGCTCCCTCGACGTTGCCGCCAGACGCCTTCTTCGGGAGCCCGCCCTTGACTGCCGGCTCGACCGTCGAAGCAGACGCAATGGTTCGTCCCGTCGTGTCGTCGATCACTTGCGCGTACATGTGCGAGACGCTGCGGAAGATCGTCAGCCTCGGGCGCTCCGGAGACCCGCTCACCCGTCTCCGGATCCTGTACTTGATCCGGTCGCGACGATCCTCTTTCGTCTTGATTCGCATGACTCGTTCCTTGTCGACTTCGGTCTACGGTCTACGGTCTCCGGTCTCCGGTCATCACTTCGCTCCGGTCTTCCCGACCTTCTTCTTCAGCTGCTCGCCGGTATACCGCACGCCCTTCTGCTTGTACGGATCCGGCTTGCGCATCCGGCGGATGTTGGCGGCGACCTGACCCACCAGTTGACGGTCCGCTCCGGTCACGACGATGTGCGTCTGTTTGTCGATGGCGATGTCGATGCCCATGGGGATGTCGAAGACCACGGGGTGCGAGAATCCCAGGGAGAAGTGCACCTGCTTGCCCTTCAGCTCGGCGCGGTAGCCGACACCGACGATGTCGAGCTCCTTCTTGAACCCCTCCGTCACACCGGCCACGGCGTTGGCCACGAGGCTGCGCGCCAGGCCCTGGAACTTGCGCAGCTCGTCGTCGTCGCGCGAGAGCCTGGCCACCAGCGTCCCGGTGTCTTCGGCGAACAGAATGCCGGGCGGAACCGCCTGCCGGAGCTTCCCTTTCGGGCCCTGCACCTCGACGGCGTCCGGCGCGATCTTCACCGTGACACCCTTCGGGATCGGAATTGGCTTCTTACCGATTCGAGACATAGCTGTCCTACCAGACGTTACAAAGCACTTCGCCGCCCACACCAGCCTTGCGTGCGGCGCGACCGGTCATGACGCCGCGCGAGGTCGTCAGGATGCTGGTGCCCAACCCGCCGAGCACACTTGGCACGTCCTGCACGCCGAGGTAGACGCGTCGACCGGGGCGGCTGATGCGCTCGATCCCGGTAATGACCTTCTCCCCATGCGGGCCGTACTTCAGGAACACGCGGATCAGCTGACGGGGCTGCTTGCCCGCGCGCGTCGCCGGCTCCCCGACGAGACGAAATCCCTGGATGTACCCCTCGTCCTGGAGGATTCGCGCGATCTCCGCCTTCAGCTTGCTCGCCGGCAAGTCGACGCGTGTGTGTTTCGCCGACACAGCGTTTCGCAGGCGCGTCAGCATGTCCGAAATCGGATCAGTCATCTCTTCGTTCCCTGCTAGTTCACAGCAGGCAGTAGGCAGTTCACAGTCTGCCCCGTTGCTGCCTACTGCCTACTGCCTACTGCCTACTACCACGAGCTCTTCGTCACGCCCGTCACGTCGCCTTCGAGCGCCAGCTTGCGGAAGCACAAACGACACATGTCGAACTTGCGCATGAACGCGCGCGGCCGTCCGCACAGCTTGCAGCGGTTTCGGTGGCGAACCTTGTACTTCGCCGGCTTTGCCTCTTTGGCGACTTTCGCAGTCGTGGCCATGTTGATCCTTGTTGTCGCCGGTCTCCGGTCTTCGGTCTACCGTAGACTGGAGACCGGAGTCGGAAGACCCTAGTTCACTCTGAACGGCATCCCCAGCAGTTGCAGGAGCTTCCGCGCCTCCTCGTCGGTGCGCGCGCTGGTCACCACCGAAACGTTCATCCCCCGGGCCTTGTCGACCTTCATGTAGTCGATCTCGGGAAAGAGCAGCTGGTCCCGAAGCCCCATCGTGAAATTGCCGCGCCCATCGAACCCCTTGGGCGACACGCCGCGAAAGTCGCGCACGCGAGGGAGCGCGATGGTAATCAGCCGGTCGAGGAACTCGTACATCCGCTCGCCGCGGAGGGTGACCATCGCGCCGACCGGCATGCCCTGCCGCAGCTTGAACTGCGCGATCGATTTGGTCGCGCGTCTGACGACCGCCTTCTGACCGGTGATCCGGCCGAGTTCCTCGGCGCCGACATCGGCCAGCTTCGCGTTGGCGGTCGCCTCGCCCAGCCCCATGTTGACGACGATCTTCCGGAGCTTGGGGATCGCCATCACATTGCGGTAGCCGAACTCCTTCTCGAGCGCCGGCGCCACTTCCTTCTGATACCGATCCTTCAGGCGGCTCATTTGTCGACCACTCCCTCGCACTTCCGGCAAATCCTCACTTTGCGATCGCCTCGCACCTCGCGCCCCACCCGCGTCACCTTCCCGCACTCGGGGCAGACCAGCTGCACGTTGCTCGCGTGGAGCGCGCCCTCACGCTCGACGATCCCGCCCTTGACGTTGCGCTGCGGGTTGGGGCGCGTGTGCCGCTTGATCAGGTTCACCCCCTCGACGATGAGGCGGTTCTTCTCCGGGAGGACCTTGAGCACGCGGCCGCGCTTGCCGCTGTCCTTGCCCGTCATGATCATGACGGTGTCGTTGCGGCGAATTGGCGTGTGTAGACGGGACATGCTTCAGAGTACCTCCGGCGCCAGCGAGATAATCTTCATGAACCGGCGCTCCCGCAGCTCCCGCGCCACCGGACCGAACACGCGCGTGCCGATCGGCTCGTGCTGATCGTTGATGAGCACCGCGGCGTTCCGGTCGAACCGGATGTAGCTGCCGTCTCTCCGCCGCTGTTCTTTCTTCGTCCGCACGATCACCGCCTTGACGACCTGCCCCTTCTTGACCGTCCCGTCCGGCGTCGCTTCCTTGACCGACGCCGTGATGATGTCGCCCAGGCGGGCGTAGCGGCCGGTTGACCCGCCGATCGGGTTGATCACCGAGATCTTCCGGGCGCCCGAGTTGTCGGCGACGTCCAGAATCGATCGCATTTGAATCATGGCTTCACCACTCCGTGTCCGGTCCTCGGTCTCCAGTCTCCGGCCAGCGCCGGAATCCGAAGCCCGACGTCCGCGGCTGTCCTAGACCGCGGCGGCCTTTGCCACCACGCGCGTCACCACCCATCGCTTGCGGCGGCTGAGCGGGCGCGATTCGGCAAGGGCGACCGTGTCGCCGAGCCTGGCCTCGTTGTTCTCGTTGTGGGCCACGAAGGTCGACGTCTTGCGCTGCGTCTTCCCGTAGAGCTCGTGCCGGACCTTGCGCTCGACGGCGACGACCACGGTCTTGTCCATCTTGTCGCTGACGACCGTGCCGGTTACCTGTGCTTTGATGCCCATCGCTTGTCCTAACGGCAGTTACTTCTGCTTCTCCCGCAGAATCGTCTTCACCCGCGCCAGATCGCGACGCACGCCGCGCACCTTCGCTGGCGCCTCGAGCTGCCCCATCGACTTCTGAATCCGCAACCGGAATAGTTCGTCATCGAGGTCCTTCGCCCTGGCGCGGAGGTCGTCGACGGTCAACTCCCGGATTTCCGCGACCTTCATGACGCTTTCTCCTGCGAGAACCGGACGGCGAACCTGGTCTTGATGGGCAGCTTCGCCGCAGCCAGCTGCATGGCGCGCCGCGCCTCGACTTCCGTCACGCCTTCCATCTCGAACAGGATCTTCCCGGGCCGCACGACCGAGACCCACTGCTCCGGCGCCCCCTTGCCCTTGCCCATGCGGGTTTCCTGCGGCTTCTTCGTGATGGGCTTGTCGGGGAAGATCCGCACCCAAATCTTGCCGCCGCGCTTGATGAACCGTGTCATCGCGACGCGCGCCGCCTCGATCTGGCGGTCCGTGATCCAGGCCGGCTCCATGGCCTTCAGGCCATAGTCGCCGAACGACACGTCGGACCCGCGCCAGGCCTTACCGGCCATGCGTCCGCGCTGCTGCTTCCTGTACTTGACCTTCTTGGGCATCAACATGAGGTCAATCCTCGCCGTTCACACGTTTCACTATGCCCTCGCGGGCGCGCGCCGTGGCGCGCGGTCCCGGTACTCTTCGTCGCGACCCACACGCGGCACGAGTCGCTCGCCCTTGTAGAGCCACACCTTCACGCCGATCTGGCCGTAGGTCGTCTTGGCCTCGGCGAAGCCGTAATCGATGTCCGCACGGAGCGTCTGCAGCGGCAGCTGCCCGTGCAGGTACCACTCGGACCGCGCGATTTCGGCGCCGTTGAGCCGCCCGGACACGCGCACCTTGATTCCACGCGCCCCGAATCGCAGGGCGGACTCGACCGCCTTGCGCATGGCCCGCCGGAAGGCGACGCGCTTCTCGAGCTGGACGGCCACCGACTCGGCAATCAACTGCGCCTCGAGCTCCGGCTTCTGGATCTCCTGGATGTTGATGAAGACCTGCCGGCTCGTGCGCTTCTGGATCTCCGTCTTCAACTTGTCGACTTCGGTCCCCTTGCGGCCGATGATGATGCCGGGGCGCGAGGTGTAGATGTCGATCTTCAAGTTGTTCGCAGCGCGCTCGGTTTCGATGCGCGACACCCCTGCGTGCGAGAAGCGCTTCTTGAGGTCCTGGCGCAGCGCCAGATCCTCGTGGAGCAGCTTCGCGTAGTCGCGGTCCGAGAACCAGCGGGAGCGCCACGTCTTGTTGAAGCCGAGCCGGAATCCGTACGGGTGAACCTTCTGGCCCACTGTGTGTCTCCTTCTAGTTCACAGTAGGCAGTAGGCAGTTCACAGAGCTGCCATCAGCCCACTGCCTACCGCCTACTGCCTACTGCCTTCGCGCCGACCCGCGGAATCTCGAGCGGCTTCTCCGCCACGCGGACGGTCAGGTGCGCGGTCCGCTTGACCACACGAAAGGCGCGTCCCATCGGGGCCGGCCGCACACGCTTCATCGACATGCCCTGATTGGCGAAGCAGGCCGCGACGAACAGTCGATCGATGTCGCCGCCGAACCCCTCCTTCTGCTGGAGGTTCGCCACCGCCGACCGGAGCACCTTGGCCAGCTCGCGGGCGATGATCTTGCGCGTGAACTGCAGCGTCGCCAGCGCCTGATTCACGCTCCTGCCGCGGATCAAGTCGCAGACGAGGCCCGCCTTCTGCGCCGATGTGCGGACACCCCGTGCCGTTGCCTGTGCTTCGAGCATGGACACCCTCTACGGCTTGGCCGCGGGCGCCGCCGCGGCCGGTGCGCCTGCCGGCGCCGCCGCCGCGGCCGCCTTCTCCGTCTTCGTCGTGTGGCCCTTGAACACGCGGGTCGGCGCGAACTCTCCGAGCTTGTGACCCACCATGTTCTCCGTCACGTACACCGGGATGAACTTCTTCCCGTTGTGCACCGCCATCGTGTGGCCCACCATCTCGGGAATGACCGTCGACCGGCGCGACCACGTCTTGACGACCTTCTTCTCGTTGATCCGGTTCATCGCCTCGACCTTCTCGAGGAGCGAGGTGTCGACGAAGGGGCCTTTTCTCAGTGAACGACTCATGATTGATCCTTGTAGTTCACAGTAGGCAGTTCACAGAGCTGCCTACTGCCTACTGCCTACTACTTTGGTCTCCGCTGCACGATGAACCGAGTCGTGTCCTTCCGGCGACGGGTCTTGTACCCCTTCGTCGGCTGTCCCCACGGCGTGACGGGATGACGCCCGCCGGACGTCTTGCCCTCGCCCCCGCCCAGCGGGTGGTCCACCGGGTTCATCGCGACGCCGCGCACGTGCGGCCGCTTGCCCAGCCAGCGGCTGCGACCGGCCTTGCCAATCGACACGTTCTCGTGATCGATGTTGCCCACCTGCCCGATCGTCGCCACGCACTCGATGTTGATCTTTCTGATCTCGCCAGACGGCATCTTCACCGAGGCGTACTCGCCCTCGCGCGAGACGAGCTGGACCCAGGACCCCGCGCTGCGTGCGATCTGTCCGCCTTTGCCGGGTCGCAATTCCACGTTGTGAACCTGCGTGCCCAGGGGGATGTTCTTCAGCGGCAGGCAGTTCCCTGGGAGAATGTCGACGTTGTCGCCCGCCAGCACCGTGTCGCCGACCTTCATGCCGAGCGGGTGCAGGACGTAGCGCTTCTCGCCATCCGCGTACGCGATGAGCGCGATTCGAGCCGAACGGTTCGGGTCGTACTCCACCGTCTCGATCCGGCCCGGGATGTCCTTCTTGTCGCGCTTGAAATCGACGATGCGATACAGACGCTTGTGTCCGCCGCCGCGCCACCAGGACGTCAATTCTCCCTGATTGTTGCGCCCGCCCGAACGGTGCAAGCTCTCGGTCAGGGGCCGGTACGGCTCGCTCGTGGTGATCTCATCGAAGGTCAGGGACGTCTTGCCTCTCAGGCCTGGCGATGTCGGGTTGTATTTGCGAATCGGCATGTTTCGATCCTTGCAGCTGCTACCAGCAACCGCCTACCAGCTACCAGCTGGCCGCTAGGCCCCCTGCAGGAAGTCGGGCAGCTTCTCGCCCGCCCGCAGCTTCACGTACGCCTTCTTCCAGTCCGAGCGCCGGCCGATCGAGCGGCCCTGGCGCTTTTCCTTCCCGTGCGCCAGCGACGTGCGCACGCTCGCCACCTTCGATCCGAGCAGCTGTTCGACTGCGCGGCGGATGTCGATCTTGTTCGCCTCCATCGCCACCTGGAAGACGATCGTGTTGTTCCCTTCACGCAGGACCGTCGTCTTCTCGGTCACGAGCGGGCGCCGGAGCACGTCAGTGAGTTTCATCCCAGCGCCTCCTGCAGTTTCTCGAGCGCGGCCCGGGTCAACACCACGCGTCGCGTGTCGACGACGTCCCGGGCACTGACGCGGTTGCTCGCAACGAGCCGTACGCCTTCGATGTTGCGCACCGAGAGGGCCAGCCGGTCTTCCGGTTTCACGTCGACGAGCAGCGCCTTGCCGCCGATCCCGAGCCGCTTCAGCATCTCGGCGGCCGCCTTCGTCTTGATCTCGCCGACACTGAGCGCATCGACCACGATGACGGCGCCGTCGCGCAGTTTCTGGCTGAGCGCCGCGCGCAGCGCGCCCTTCTCGACCTTCTTCGGCAGCTGATATCCGTAGCTGCGCGGCTGCGGGCCGAACGTCGTGCCACCCTTGCGCCACAACGGGTTGCGGATCTCACCGACGCGGGCGCGCCCGGTCCCCTTCTGGCGCCACGGCTTCTTGCCTGAGCCGCTGACCATCGCGCGCGTCTTGGTCGCGTGTGTGCCGCGCCGATCGGCCGCGTTGGCCCGGACGACCGATTCGTGGATCAGGTCGGTCTTCACCCGCCCACCGAAGACGGCGTCGCTCAAGTCGAGCGATCCCACCTTCTCGTTCTGCTGATTGACCACGTCCACAGTCATGACTGTTCTCGGGATCCGGGATCCGGGATCCGGGATCCGAAGGACCCGCGTCTTGCGAGTCCCGAATCCCGAGTCCCGAGTCCCGGGCTATTTCTTGCCCTTCTTCTTCGCCGGTTCAGCCTGGGCCACCTTGATCTTCTTGGCGGCAATCGCCTTGCGAATCACGACCACGCTGTTCGGCCCGCCGGGCACGGAGCCCTCGACCATCAGCAGGTTGTTCTCGGCGTCCACGCGCAGCACCTTCACGTTCCGCACGGTCACGCGATCGGCGCCCATGTGGCCACCCATCCGCATGCCTTTCACGACACGCGAGGGGTACGAGGAGGCGCCAATCGAGCCGGGAGCGCGGTGAAACATCGACCCGTGCGTTGCGCGCCCGCCGGCGAAGTGGTGCCGCTTCACGACGCCCTGGAAGCCCTTCCCACGGCTCGTGCCAACGACGTCCACCCGCTCGCCGTCGGCGAAGATCGACACGTTCACCTGGTCACCGGGCTTCACGGGATCACCGCCCGCCTTGAGCTGCACTTCCCGCCGCACGCGCGTGGGAGGCACGCCCGCCTTCTTGAAGTGACCCTGCGAGGGCTTGTTCTCGCGCGTGAGCTTGGCCTCGACAAGACCGATCTGTACCGCCTCGTAACCATCTGACGTCGCCGTCTTCACCTGCGCGACAACACACGGACCGGCCTTGAGCACCGTCGCTGGATGCACGGTGCCGTCCGCGTCGAACAGCTGCGTCATTCCGACCTTCTTGCCGATGATCCCTGTCACCATATCAATGACTCTGGCATTGTCGATTTCACGATCGTTGATTGTTGAATCGTTGGTGATTGGTGATTCTTGAATGTTGATTTATCGAAGGATTCGCAACCGTCAATAATCGTCAATCCCAAATCACCAATCAACAACCAATCACCAATCAAAGATCACAAATCATCAATGCTCTATTTCCCATGCTCCTTCCCGAACGCCTTGATCTCCACGTCCACACCGGCCGGGAGATCGAGCTTCATCAGCGCGTCCACGGTCTGCGGCGTCGGCTCGAAGATGTCAATGAGCCGCTTGTGCGTCCGGATCTCGAACTGCTCCCGCGACTTCTTGTCGACGTGTGGCGAGCGGAGGACCGTCCAGCGGTTTCGCGACGTGGGCAGCGGGATCGGCCCCGCCAGCCGCGCGCCGGTCCGCTTCGCCGTCTCCACGATCTCGCCGGTCGACTGGTCGAGAATGCGAGAGTCGTACGCCTTCAGGCGGATGCGAATCTTGTCTGAGAACGTTGCCATTGGGTGAATCCTGTCGGTCTTCGGTCTGCAGTCTACGGTCTACGGTGCCCCGAGGTAGCTCGACCTACCGGAGACCGAAGACCGGAGACCGGAGACCTACTCCAATATCTCCGTGATCGTGCCCGCGCCCACCGTCCGGCCGCCTTCGCGAATCGCGAACCGCGCCCCCGTCTCGAGCGCCACCGGCACGTGCAGTTGCGCCGTGATCGACGTCGTGTCCCCCGGCATCACCATCTCCACCCCGTCCGGCAGCTGCAGCGACCCCGTCACGTCCGTCGTCCGGATGTAGAACTGCGGCCGATACCCCGTGAAGAACGGCGTGTGCCGCCCCCCCTCTTCCTTCGACAGAATGTAGACCTCGCCC
>Ga0209640_10001069_pt1 | contig 22669 bp, 22 predicted proteins | sample RifCSP10_1_FD_184018 | JGI IMG/M metagenome (GOLD analysis project Ga0209640, IMG submission 184018) | Soil microbial communities from Rifle, Colorado - Rifle CSP2_sed 10_1 (SPAdes) (version 2) | ecosystem: Environmental > Terrestrial > Deep subsurface > Rock core/Sediment | place: Rifle...
CCCTTCTGCTTGCCGTGGCCGCGCACCTCGGTCACCGTCATGCCGGAGATGTTCATCCTGGCCAGCGCGTCCTTGACGTCGTCCACCTTGTTCGGCCGGACGATGCTTTTGATCAGCTTCATACCGTTCCCTCCAGTGTGCCCTGCAGGTCGGAGGTCAGCGCGCGCTGCTCCGCCTCGGTGAGTTTGGCCCCCGCCTTCGTGATGTGGAACACGTCGATCGCGCGCTCCCCTTCCGTTGAAATCAGAACCAGATCCACGTCGCAGCCGTGCTGGGAGATGACGCGGCTGATCCGGTACAGCAGCCCGAGCGCGTTCCCGGCAATGATGTCGAGGATCGTGTAGCGCCCTGACGCCTCGTTGTCGGTGCGGACGACGGGCGAGACGCGGGCCGAGCCGCGCCACTGCAGCACGCTCTGCTCGCGCCCCCGCAGCAGCGACGTGACGTCCGCGTGGCCGGAGACGACCTCCTGCAGGATGTGCAGCACTTGCGGCCCCGCGTCCGGGTTGAGCGCCAGGAACCGCTCGTCGTCGGTGAACTGAAACACATCGAGCACAAGTCCATTCGGGTTCGTGAGCGCATGCCCGCGCAGGATGTTCATGCCGAACGACGAGAGCACGCCGCAGATGTTCGAGAACAGGAACGGCTTGTCGAGCGTGACCACCGCGAGCGTCCACACCGAGTCGGCCACGTCGAGCGACACGTGGACTTCATCCGGCCTGATGTCGCGCGCCAGGCGCACGTGGCGGTAGATGGCCTCCCGCGGAAAGAGCTGCAGGTAGCGCTGCGGCAGCCCTTCCAGGAAGCGGCTGATCTCCGCTTCGGGCAGATCCTTCGGCCGGCCGGCCAGCAGGTCGATGAGGCCGGCCTGGTTCCGCTCGATCAGCTCGTCACCGTACGCCTGGGTGAGATGGTTGTACGTGTCCACGTAGAGGCGCCAGATCAGCTCCTCTTTCCAGGGCGTCAGCGTTTCGGGACTGACCGCCTCGATGTCGGCCAGCGTCAAAAGACACAGCATCTTCAGGCGGTCCTCGGTGGCCACCAGCCGCGCGAACTCCTTGACGATATCCGGATCGTCGGTGTCGCGCCGGAAGGCGGACAGCGACATCTTCAGGTGGTTCCTGATGAGAAACTGCACGTCCTCGCGCGCCTCGCCGGCGACCTGGAGCCGATCGAGCGCGTCGGCGGCCATCCGCTCGCTCTCGGGCGCGTGCTCGTCGTCGCGCCACTTCCCCACGTCGTGCAGCAGCAGCGACAGCACGAGCAGCTCCGGCGAGGGGATGCCCGCCGCCACCGCCTTGAAACGCTGGCGCGCCGGCTCGGTGGTGTTGGCGAGCCGCTCGAAGTTGCGGATGGTGAGCAGCGTGTGCTCGTCCACCGTGTACTTGTGGTAGAAGTCGCGCACCACGCGCCAGGAGATCGCCTCGAACTCCGGAAACAGCCGCCCGAGCAGGCCGCAGTCGTGCATCTGCGACAGCCGCGCGTAGAGTCCCGGACGCGGCTTCAGCAGCCGCAGGACCGCCGTCCGATCGCGCGCTTCAGGGATGAAGTCTTCCGGATGGTAGGCGTCCACGTGCTGCTGGATACACGCGAGCGCCTCGTCGGTGACCTCGGTGCCCGCGTCGATGGCGGCCTGGAACGCGCCAATCCACGACGCAGGATTCCGCGCGGCCTGTACCGGATCCAGAAAGCGGATGCCGTCCCGCGACAGCCCCAGGTTCGGGCCGACGGGCACGGGCGCGGTGCGCCGCGCCCACTCGAGCGACCGGCTGACGGTGCGCGCGTGCCGGAAGTAATCGCTCATCAGCCGCTCGACGCGCTGCTGCGGCTGCGCGCCGGGGTAGCCGAGCACGTCGGCGGTCTTCTCCTGCAGCTCGTGGCTCAGCACGTTCTGGTTGCGGCCCGTTTCGAGATGGAGGATCGAGCGCACGCGCAGCAGGAAGTCCTCGGCGTCCTCGAACCTGCCGGGGTCGGCGGGCCCGCGGCGCAGCAGGAGCGGATCCGTGAGCGACGCGATGGTGCGCGCCGCCATCACGTCGCGCAGCGCGCCGGGGGCTTCCTTCACGTCGGGCTCGAGTTGGTACAGCGTCGCGTTGAACTTCGTGTGCCGTTCCTCGATCAACTGCAGAAGCGACCGCACGATGTAGGCGTGCGTGGCCGGCCGGTGAAACATGGTGCCGAGACGCTCGAAGAGCGTGCCGGTCCCGGCCACCAGCCGCGCGTCGAGCAACGCCAGCAGGAACTCCGGGTTGTCGGTCTCGAGATCGGCGAACTCGTCCAGCTCACGCACCTGGTGGCCGACGACGACGCCGAGGTCCCACAGCGGATGCAGAAAGCCGCGGAGGAAGCGCTCCTCCGACGGGCCAATGCGCCCCCCGAACAGGACGAGCAGGTCGATATCGGAATGAAGACTGAGGTGCCGGCGGCCGTACCCCCCCAGGGCGATGATCGCGACGGGCCGATCGGGCGCACCAGCCTCGGTATAGAGCTGCCGGAGCAGTTCGTCCACCCGATCCGCATGGCGTTCGAGCGCCGCGCGGCCCCCCGCCCCGCGCGCGACGTCCGCGCGCAACTCGTCGCGCGCCGCGTCGAGCGCCGCCCGGATTGTCGCGCCGGCGCCGGCGCCAGGCTGCGTCATCGACATGGGGCGCACATCTCCGGGGTCGTCTGGCGGGGTCATGGCGGGGATGTCGACGACAGCCATCATCGTCGGCATCCCCGTCGGACTGCAACTAGAAGGCGAAGCCGAGACCGATCGAGGCGATGCCGGCAGTGTCCTGGCCGTTGTAATTGCTGACGGCGTCCCCGAACGCCTGGAACTCCACCCCGCCATGAATGTTGGCGTGGGCACCCATCGGAACAGTCACGATTCCGGCGATGCTGAAGTAGCCGAATTTGGAGTCCTCGCCGGTGCCGAACTCGTAGTAGTTATGCGCGCTGAGACCCACCTTGACCGGCACGGCCAGCGATGCCCGTGCTCCCGCGTATCCTGGCGCGATGCCGAGCTCAAGATACGTGCCGTTGTGGTGTCCCGCGTCTGCCTGGCCATGGTCGTCCAACTCGAAGGCGACGAGTGCGTACGGCTTGAGTGCGCCTCTCCCCAGTTGCGCGCTGTCGTCGACCGAGAGCTTGACCGCCAGCTCCTTCACGTGCGCGAAGAGGTCCGCCGGGCTCGTGTAGGAGGTGTACGTGAAGGCGAGGGCCGTCGTCCCGAAACCGAAACCGACGGTGGCGTAGAGGTCGGATTCGTACCACTTGTTGTCGTCGAGCTGGCTATGCAGGGCGTTCCACGTCCCGAGATTGAGCCCGACCGTCTTGAGGCCTCCATCGCCCATGAAGGGCGTGAACCCGAAGTCGACGTACGGCCAGATGGACACGCCTTCGGTGTTCTGGCGAATGCCGCGGAAGTTGTACTGGTTCACGAAGTCCAGGCCGCCCGTCACCACGACCTGCGCGGAAGCGGGCGAAGCCTGGAGCACGACTGCGAGAACCATAGCCGGGAATCCGAAACGCACTGCGCGAGTAAGCGACATCGACGATCCTCCGTGGGGCGGTGGACGAACCTGATCGGGCTAATAGGAGACGCCAATCCCGAAGGACCCGATGATCTGTGATCCATCCCCCGCGTTCAGCGCCTTGGTCGTGTCGCCCAGCGCCTGGAACTCGAGACCGCCATGGACGTTGAAGTGCGACCCCACAGGGACGGTGGCCAGCCCGCCGACACTGAAGAAGCCGAACTTGTTGTCGACGCCGTCGAGCTCGTAGTAGTTGCCGACGCTCAGGCCCACCTTCACGGGAATCGTGAGCGACGCCTTCGATCCGCTGACGCCGGGCGCAATGCCAAGCTCGAGATACCGGCCCCCTTCAAGACCCCCGTCGGCCTGATACCGGCCGGGTTCGGTCGCGAGTTCGAACGCCACGAGGCCGTAGGGCTTCAACGCCGCCGACCCGAGCGCGCCGCTGTCGTCGAGGGCCAGCTTGAACGCGATCTCCTTTACGTGCGTAAAGCTGTCGTTCGGGCTCGTGTACGACGTGTAGGTGCTCGCGAGTGCCACCCCGCCGCCGAACCCGAGGCCGATCGTCGCGTACACGTCGGACTCGTACCAGCCGCCCGGCTTCGAGTGGGCGCTATTCCAGGTGCCCACGTTGATGCCGACGCTCTTGAGCCCGCCCTCGCCTTCAAAGGCCCCGATGCCCAGGTCGAGGAACGGCCAGGTGGCAATGCCGGTGCTGTTCTGCCGGATGCCACGGAACATGTACTGGTTCACCATGTCGATCCCGGCGGAGACCGTCACCGTCGGGGGCGCGTCCTGCGCCAGTGCCGGCGCCGCCGATGCGGCGACCAGACCGAGTGCCACGAGTGCCGAGAATCCGAACCGCGCTGCACGAATGAACATCTAATGCCTCCAAGGGTTGAGAAGCGGTGGCGCGCCGGGGCACACCACCGCACACGAGTGATGCCCTAGATAACTTCCGCCCGCGCCTCCTGGGTGGGGACGAACCCCGGATACGCGTCCATGCCGTGCTCGCCCATGTCGAGGCCTTCGGCTTCCTCCTCGGCACTGACCCGGATGCCCATGGTGAATTTCAGGAGGTACCACGCGGCGGCGCTCAGCAGGAGCGTAGCCCCGCCAACCGCCGCCACACCGGTCAACTGCGTCATCAGCTTCGCTGCGCCACCGCCGAAGAACAGGCCACCCTCGGTGGCGAACAGGCCGACCGCGAGCGTGCCGAACATGCCGTTGACGAGGTGGACGCTCAACGCGCCAACGGGATCGTCGAGCTTGACCTTGTCGAAGAACAGCACCGCGTAGACGACCAGGACGCCGGCGATGAGACCGATCAGGACCGAGCTGCCGACGCTGACCACGCTGCACGGTGCGGTGATGGCGACGAGGCCGGCCAGCGTGCCGTTGAGGACCATGCTCAAGTCGGGCTTGCCCAGGGCAATCCAGGCAACGGCACATGCCGACAGGCACCCGGCTGCCGCCGCCATGTTGGTGTTGAGCGCGATGCTCGCAATAGCATTGGCATCGGCCGCCATCGTGCTGCCCGGATTGAATCCGAACCAGCCGAGCCACAGGATGAGGGTGCCGAGCGTGGCCATGCCCATGTTGTGCGCGGGGATTGGCCTCACGCTGCCGTCGGGCAGGAACTTGCCGATGCGCGGGCCGAGGATCATCACGCCCGTCAGCGCGCACCAGCCGCCGATGCTGTGCACGACGGTGGAGCCCGCGAAATCCAGGAAGCCCATGTCCGCGAGCCACCCGCCGCCCCAGGCCCAATGGCCACCAAGGGGGTAGATGACTCCGACGAGGATGAAGGAGAACACGATGAAACTGAGGAACTTGATCCGCTCCGCCACCGCCCCGCTGACGATCGTGGCCGCGGTGCCGGCGAATACGAGCTGGAAGAAGAACTTCGCGTAGAGCGGGACGCCCGTCCAGTTCAGCGAGCCGAAGACCCCGCTGTACGCCTCGCCCATCGCCGGACTGTTGTCGGCCCCTCCGAGGAGCCAGCCTGTCATCCCGTACAGGTAGTCGCTTCCGTCGCCGAACATCAGGCCGAAGCCGATTATCCAGAATGCAATCGACGACGCGGCGAACACGATGAAGTTCTTGGCGAGGATGTTGACCGCGTTCTTCGCCCGGCACAGGCCCGCCTCGAGGAACGCAAAGCCCGCGTTCATCCAGAACACGAGGAATGCGGTAAAGAGCACCCAGACCGTGTCGAGCGCCACTTTCATGGTGGCCATGGGGTCGGGCGCGGCCTCCTGGGCAAAGGCTGGCGTGGCCGCTACCAGCACGGCGAGCAACACTCCACTGAGTATCCGACGTCGACGCATGACACCTCCCGTTGTCACTCCCGCGGCCCCATGCGCGCGGCAGACCCTCCCTCCTCGTGCGCATCCGGACGGCAACAACGGCCACACGGTCCGAATTGAGGTCGGGAAACGCGTCCGGCAAGGGACGCTGCGGCCCGGTGAGCAAGATGGGATCCAGACCGCTGGATCGGCAGAAGCGGGCTGTTTCAGCGGCTTTTTCCCGCCAAAACGCGCAATCTGCCGCCGGGGCGGCGTGTGCAATTCACCTACAACTTTGTGTGATTGAGACTGTGCGGCTACAACAGTGTTGGAATTGGTCGAATGCAGGACCCGGATCGGGGCGAACCGGCGTCCGGCCGCCCCCCGGGAACACCCGGAGGGCTACAACGTTGTTCAGACAAATTTGTTGATGTCGTAATTTCTGGCGACATTAATGTCTGAGGCGATTCCTCTGCCCCGAGGCTCAGCCGTGGCCGGCCCCGCCGGCCGGTGCCCCGCCTTGCGGCCACGCACCCGCGGTGACTATGATCCGCAGACGAATTTACCGCAGGCTTCAACGTTCACACGCGTTTCCGCCAGGGACCCGCCGGTCGGTGAGGAGGATTACCCCGTATGAAGGTGTACGACGCTGCGAGCATCCGCAACGTGGCGGTAGTGGGCCACGGCGGATGCGGCAAGACCCAGCTTGTCTCGGCCATGCTCTTCGCCGCCGGGGCGGTCAACCGGCTCGGGAAGGTCGACGAGGGCTCCACCGTCACCGATTTTGACGAAGAGGCCATCGCCCGCAAGCACACCCTGGCGTCGAGCCTCGCGCACGCCGAGTGGCAGAAGGCCAAGATCAACCTCATCGACACGCCCGGTTTCGCCAATTTCCTCACCGACGCCCGCTCGGCCCTCCGCGTGGTCGAGGGCGCCCTGCTCGTCGTCGACGCGGTGGCCGGCGTGGAGGTCCAGACCGAGAAGCTGTGGTCGGAAGCCGCCGCCCTGAACCTGCCGCGCATCGTCGCCGTGAACCGCCTCGAGCGCGACCGCGCGAGCCTCGAGCGCACGCTGGAGTCGCTGCACCGCGACTGCGCCCGTGAGATCGTGCCCGTGCAGCTGCCGCTGGGGGAGGAGCGCAATTTCACCGGCGTGGTGGACCTGGTCCGCATGAGGGCGCTCACGTTTGCCCCCGACGGCAGCGGCAAGATGACCGAGGGCGACGTCCCGGCCGCGCTGACGGACCGCGCCGCGGCAGCCCGGGAACAGCTCATTGAGATGGTGGCCGAGGCGGATGAGAGCCTGATGGAGACCTTCTTCGCGGAAGGGACGCTGACGCAGGAGCAGCTCGTCTCCGGGCTCCGCGCCGCCACCGTCGCCGGGAAGCTCTTCCCGCTCGTCTGCACGTCGGGGCTGCACGTGATTGGTATTCAGCCGCTGCTCGACGCCCTGGCCAGCTACGTGCCGTCGCCGGCGGAGCGCGACTTCCCCGCCCTCGACAAGGAGGGGGCGGATACGGCGGTCAAGGCCTCCGATACCGGCCCCTACACGGCGTTCGTCTGGAAGACGATCGCGGACCCGTTCGCCGGACGCATCACGATGCTGCGGGTCGTGTCGGGGACGCTGAAATCGGACACGACGGTGCACAACTTCACGCACGATGCGGCCGAGCGGCTCGGCCACCTGATCGCGCTTCAGGGCAAGACCCATACGCACGTGCCCGAGCTGAAGGCGGGCGATCTCGGAGCCGTCGCGAAGCTGAAGGAAACCAAGACGAACGACGTGCTGGCCGAGAAGTCCGCCACCGTGAAGTTCACGGAGATCAAGTTTCCCGAGCCGGTGCTCTCCTACGCCATTGAGCCGAAGAGCCGCGGCGACGAGGACAAGATCAGCACGGCGATGCAGCGGCTGCGGGAAGAGGATCCGACGATCGGCTACACGCGCGACCCGCAGACGCACGAACTGCTGCTGGCCGGCCAGGGCCAGCTCCACATCGAGGTCACCGTCGCCAAGTTGAAGCGCCGGTTCGGCGTGGAGGTGAACCTGAAGCCGCCGCGGATCCCGTACCGCGAGACGATCACGGCCGCCACCGAGGCGCACGGCCGCCACAAGAAGCAGACGGGCGGCCACGGGCAGTTCGGCGACTGCAAGATCCGCGTGGAGCCGCTGCCGCGCGGCAGCGACTTCCAGTTCGAGGACGACATCTTCGGCGGGTCGATTCCGCGGCAGTACGTGCCCGCGGTGGAAAAGGGGATCCAGGACGCCCGCATGCGCGGGTTCCTGGCCGGCTACCCGATGGTCGACTTCAAGGCGACGGTGTTCGACGGCTCGTACCACGCCGTCGACTCGAACGAGCTGTCGTTCAAGATGGCCGGGTCGCTGGCCTTCAAGGACGCGATGGCACGCGCCCGGCCGACGATCCTGGAGCCGGTGATGCACGTCGAGGTCTACGCGCCGAGCGACTTCGCCGGCGACCTGATGGGCGACCTCAACGGCCGGCGGGGGCGGATCGCCGGCATGGACACGCGCGGCATGAATACCGTCATCCGCGCGCAGGTGCCGATGTCGGAGATGCTCACCTACGAGCAGCACCTCACGTCGGCGACGGGCGGGCGCGGCTCCTATCACATGGAGTACTCGCACTACGAGGAAGTGCCGCAGCACCTGCAGACCAAGATCATCGCCGCCGCCAAGGCGGAGCGCGGCCAGGAGGTGGCCGAGGAGGCTTAATGGTGTGTCCGTCCCAACTCACTACCGGCCGCTCCGCTCCACCCCACCGCGCATAAACCGCGCGGCGGGGGCCCCGGGTTGTCGCGGCCGGCAAATCGCGCTCGAAGGCTTGTTGTAAGTAGCACTCAACCAGTTCGAACGGCCCACCAGCAGGCCTCCTCAGTCGCTCTGCGCCGTCAGCGTTACCACGAACGGCTGGGGGTCGGTGGTCACGAAGGCCCGCAGGAACTCCCGTTCCATTGGCTGGTACAGCCGGCGGACTTGGGCGATCGGCACATAGACGGGCCCGTCGGGATGCGGGCTCACCAGGGGCTCGATGGCCGCGTACCGCTCGGACGCGGAGACGTCGCCGGCAAAGACCTCGAAGTCGTCGATGGCGTTGTCGCTGTAGGATTCCTCGCGGACGCGCACGCCCTCGCGGAACACGCGGCTGCCGCCAAAGCGCCGCTCCGTCTGCTCGTTGGTGGGCACGGGATAGCCGCCGTGCGAGACAGGCTCGAACAACGGACTCCACATCTGCCCGTCGGTCTGCCAGTTGTACGCGACGAGACCGGAGACGGCCCGGTTCGACATCACCAGGTACTGCGGCGTGGAGGGCTTGCGGTTGTCGAGCACGATCACCTTGCCGTGGGCCGACACGGGCCAGGTAAAGATCGCGAGATGCGCGATCACCTGGCCGCCGGTCACGTACGTCACCGTCAGGAACAGGTACGAGCGGCCGCGATCGACCGGGTCGAGAATCGCGAACGTCTGAGGGTCGGGCTCGTCGCCTGTCCGCTGCCACGCGCTGCCAACCGCCATCCCATCGAGTGTGAGGGGCGCCGGCCCCTCGACGTCGCCGCCGATCCACTCGGCCTCGATGCGATCGATCACGGGTTCACGACGCCCCGTCGCCGGGTCGAGCCAGGTATTCGTCTCGAGGGTCCCACTGACGCGGTGGTTCACCACGCGCCACTCGCACCGCATCGATTCCGATTTGATGGTCGGCGTGGTGCCGGCAGGATATGGCGGGGGCACGCCGCCCGGGGGCAGCCGTGCGCACGAGGGCGCAAGGTCGGCGTCGTAGCTCGTCTGGCGCACCTCGACGTAGGGCACCGTGAACACCTGGCCAACCACCGCCTCTTCTTCCAGCCCAAGGCGGCCTTTGAACACCAGCACGTGCGCCGCCGCCGGCACGATGTCCGGTGGCACTGAGAGGTCGAACCACCATTCCTCGCCGGGCCCAAGGAGCATTGGTTCGCCATTCTCCAGGGTGGCGAGGCGCGTGCGACGCTCCACCGCAGAGCCGGGCTGGTGGCGCGCATACACCTCGAAGACGCCTTCCATCTCCTCGACGCCGGTATTCTTCACCTTCAGCGTGATCCCCCACGGCGTCCACTCGACGCCGGTAACGGCGATGCTGCCGCGGAAGAAGTAGTCGAGCACACCGCTCGCATAGCCGACCGCGCGCGGGAGCATGTGCGCGGCGACCTGGTTCCATACCACGCCATCCACACATGGATACGGCGGCGTCTCCACCCCGTATTCTTCCGAGACACATTCGGCGCGCAGCGGGTTCGCAGGGAGCAGCCCGAGGCCCGCAGGCCTGGAAAAATACCGGCGCACGCGGCCGAGAGGGGTATCCAGATTGATGCGAATCAACCCCTGGTCGGTCGGCGAGGGATATCTGCCGCGCAGCGTGTCTTCGCTGTAGAAGTTCGCGCTGGCAATTTCCGCAAGGCCGGCAGACACGGGCGCGCGTGGATCCGGATTGGCCGTCACGCTGGGGTTGTTGCCGTCGTACCGGTCCGCGTCGATCAGCCGGGCGACCGGCACCTTGGCGATGTGTTCGCCTGACGGAACAGGCAGCTGCAGGATGTCGGGGATAAAGGCGATCGGCGAAGATAGAAACTTCGCGATGAACGGCGCCGTCAGCTCTGGCGTCGGATGCTGACCGGACACCCAGTACTCATATGAGCTCGTGGACGTCAGGCCGCCAAGGGGGTGCGGATCATTGCGCGTGTGCTCAGGGACCGAGGCGTCAACGACCAGGTGCATGATCTGGCCGAGCGCCCGGAACAGATCCGCCCAAAGCGCCTCCCGATAGTTGGGGTTGGGTTCAACGAGCGCGTCGTAATAAAGCCGCCGTGCATCACGCCAGGACCAGAACGAGCCCGTGTCGAGTCCACCCTGGTTTGGCTCCTGCATCCAGCGCACAGATGAATCGTGGCGATCGATCCTGAGGTCCAGACCGGCCACGTCCCACGGCTTGAGCGGATCGTGAAAGTGGCGCAAGAAGCGAAGCAGATCGTCTTCGCGTTCGCCACCACGAACAATCCACTCCTGAATTCGAAGCGATTCACCGTTGGCTCGCAGATTGGTTAACCTATCATTCGGGAAACCAAGCGATCGACGAAGGAACGTTTGAAAGGCCGAATTCTGTTGTGTTGCCACCTGATTGATCAGTGCATGACTCGAGACATTTAACGCTTGAACTAACGCCGAGTTCAATTCGATTCCAAGAATTACGAACGCGACAAACGCAACCTTAAGAAGACCCTTTGGGACCATCGTTCGCTCACCTCGTGCACGCGAGCCGCTCGACGTACTCGTCGATAGCTGCGGAGAATTTCGGAGTTTCACTCTTCGGAAAGCGGCCGCCAATTCCAAAAGGTTCATGCTTACATTGCTGTTCTCGCGTTTCGAGGCGTCGCATCTTCAAAATGGTCGCGTCGACGTACGGCTGGCCGCCGCGTGGAGTCACCTCGGATGATTCGGCGACGTAGCCAGGGACAAAGGCGTCGAACCGCGGGGCACTCACAAGCAGCGTGAAGAAGTGGCGTTGGCGCGGAATCTCGAATCGCCCCTCAGCGTCCGTCACCGTTTCCTGCGCGTCGTAGAAGCTTTGTGTCCAGTGAACAGGATTCGGATTGTCGCGCTCCCACCAGACCATGAAGTGCGCGCCCGGTATCGGTGCGCCTGTCTCGACGTCCACCATGCGGCCGCGGAACGGTCCCCACTGGTCCGCCCCGAAACGGCAACCCGCTGAGACGAGGAACACGAGAAGGAGCGACGCTGATCGGCCGGGAACGGATCGGCCTAGAACTGCCACAGCTTCCATCCTCCATCCACGTCGATCTCGAACGAGACCGGAAACGAATAGAGCAACCCACCGGCGTCGCGCATCATTTCGCACTCGGCGCGGCCGGGGGTGACTTCCACAAGCGTGATATCGGTAAACACGGCATCGGTCGCCGCGAACTGGGCGGGGGTGAAGCGGCTGAACGCGTCGGCCCATGCGGCGCGCCGGTCGCTGTGCACGAATGACGCCGCGGCTGCGGCATCGCCCCCGCGCAGCGCCGCCTTGAAGCCCGCCCACGCCGCGCGGAGCCGCGCCTCGAGCCGCGCGCGGTCGTACACTTCGATTCCTCCGCGCGCCACGAGTGTCTGGGCGTCCGGCGTGGCCACCCGGAGCGTCGCCACATGGATGCCGGGGCGCGCGTAGACAAATTCCTGCTCCGGCACGGCATTGCCGGTGTAATCAACAATCCCGTCGCTTTCGAGGTCGAGCGAGTAGACGCTACCCGCCGGGAAGCCGTTCGTGCGGAAGTGCACGCCATGGGGCGCCAGGCCGGCCGGCGGCCAGGGGTCGAGCCGCCGGGAGGAAGACAACGGCTCCTCCGCCACGCTGATGGCCACCGTGTCGGTCGCCACGCCGCCGACGCGATCGCGGGCGATGACCGTCAGCGCGTTCATCCCGGGAATGACGGGGACTTCGGCGGCAAAGGTGCCGGCTTCCTGCGGTGCCGCCAGTGCCTCGAGCGGGAACACCTTCCGGAACGCCTCCGGCAAGGGGATGGTCAGCGCAACGTCCGGCGGGCCCTCGATCGTTCCGCGCACCCAGATGGTCTGCGTCGCGATGGCGGTGCCCGGGGCAGGCTCCACGATGCGGACCCGCAGGGCGATCACGGTGAACGCCTGCCCGGCAGGCGTCGCATCGACGTTCCCGGCGCGGTCACGCGCCGCCGCCTCGAACCGGTGCGGGCCCGGGGCGAGGCCGGTGAGTTCGGCCGTAGTCGCACGAGCAAAAGCCGACCACGGTCCGCCATCGAGCCGCCACGCAAACTCGAGATCCGGAGACTGCTCATCGGATCCTCCGAACGTGAAGGTTGCGCTGCGATCGGCCGTTTCGGCGGGCGGGCCCGTGAGGATGGACGTGTCGGGCGGGGTGCGATCCACGACGATAAGCTGCGCGGCGCTGCCCCAGTTGCCCGCGCGATCGGTCCCGCTCGCCGTGAGGCTGTGCGGGCCCTCGCGCAGCACCGACGTGTCGAAGAGGGCCGCGGCCACCAGCGGCTGGCTGTCTGCGGCCGTCGGGACGATCGTGTGAGTAAGTTGATCGATCATCAACCGCAGCGTCGCGATGCCGCTGCCATCGTCTCTGGCGCGCGCGCGAAAGACAAACGCGTCCCTGACATGCGCGGCGGCAAGGGGATCCAGAATCTCAACGGCGGGAAGGTGATCGTCGTGAACCGCCGATGCGATCGCCGGAAGGCCGAGGAGGCCGGTGCCGGCGCGGGCAGTGGCCACAATCGACAGCCGTGTTTCCGCGTTCTCCACCAGGGGCGCGCTGACGACAAACGCTCCGGCCGGTGAATCGGCCGCGCCAACCGCCAGCACCCGGCCCGCCGGGATACTGAGCACCTGGACGAGGCTGCCCGCCTGCGCGCGTCCGGCGATGCGCAGCGGCGTTCGGTTAGTGAATGCAGGGACATTAACTATTGGCGGCGACGGGGGACGGAACCGGATCACCCGCGCGGGCGCACCCTCTTCGATGACAAACAGCTCGCGCCCGGGTCCGAAGGCTCCGGCCCCAGGCCGCGACAGGCCGGACGCCACCAGGGCGACCTCGCCTCCAGCACGCCGCTTCAGGACGACGCCGGAGCCCGGGTGGAGATGCTCGAGCCGTGAGCCTGTGATGACGACGTCGCCGGCGGCATCTATCGCCACGCCATCCGGCGCGCGAGGAGTATTCCGGAGCAGCGATTCCACCGGCCCGAGACGTCCGTCGGAGCGCCATGGAAGCCGGGCCAGCGTGGTGCGATCCCGTCCCTCTCCGGCGAGCGACTCCAGGGCCACGTAGATTCCGGCGTGATCCACGGCGAGCGCGCGCACGTCTGCCAAGCCAGACGCCACGCGCGTCAGCATCCCTGACGTCTCGAGCCGCGCGATCTCGTACTCCGGACCATGCTCGTGACGCGCCGCGATCCAGATGCGGCCGTCCGGACCCGCGGCAATCGCGCGTGCCTGCTTCAACGACGCGGTCACGAGGGACACAATCCCGTTCTGGTCGAGCCTCAGCACGCGCACGCCCCCCTCGAGGACGAACACGCCGCCCGCGCCGGCGGCCACACCGCGTGGGTCGTGCAGGTTGTTCAGGATGATCTGGCGAGCGCCGGCAGGTGTAACGCGCGTCAACGTGCCGGCGCGACGATCGGTGACGAGCACCGTGCCGTCCGATTCGACCGCAAGTCCGGACGGATCCTCAAAGCCGGATGCGAACACGTCGAATGGCGTCGCCGTGGTGATCGCGGCACTGCTCACGTCCCCGCGCGTGGCGACCGCTGCCGCCACACCCACAAGGACGACGATGAGGGATCTGATCTTCGGGAAGGAGAAGAATCGCTGTGCCACATCGCCGCGAAGGAGCAACGACGCGGCCGGGCGCGACGGCCCGATGACGACACGCTAAAACGATGAGGGACGAGGACTTACAAAAAGAAACGCCGCTGCCGGATGGCAGCGGCGTTCCGCAGGTGTGAACGGCGGTTGCGCCCGCCTTCGCTTCGCTACGGCGAGGCAGGCTATGAGCCGCCGGCCTTGCGCGGGGTCGTCGACTTGCGCGCGGCGCCCTTCGTCTGGCCGCCCGCCTGGGCCTTCGAGGCGCCCTGGTCGCCCTTGCCGCCCCGCATGCGCTGCGCCGCCGCCTTGAGCCGATCGCCGACGCCCTTGGTCTTCGGCTTCGCCGCTTCCTTTTCGGCTGCGGCTTCCTCGGCCTTCCGGGGGTTGTATTCGCTGCCGATCAGCTCAACCTGCGCCACCTCCGCGGAGTCGCCGCGCCGGAAGCCGACGCGCAGGATCCGGGTGTAGCCGCCGGGCCGCTCGGCAAAGCGCGGCGCCAGCGTCTCGAACAGCTTGCCGACGACCGCCTTGTCGGGGATCTCGGCCATCACCATGCGCCGCGCGTGCAGCGCCTTGCCATTGGCCTCGCCGGCGGCGACGCCGCGCTTCGCGATGGTGATCAGCCGTTCGACGAAGGGGCGCAGCTCCTTCGCCTTCGGCATCGTGGTCTCGATCCGCTCGTGCCGCAGCAGCGCAATCGCCTGGTTGCGAAGGAGCGCCAGGCGGTGCTCCGTGACGCGGCCGAGTTTCCGGTGTGCAAGGTTGTGTCTCATGGTGAATCCAGCAGGGGGAAGGGGTGCCCCCTTGCCCCCTTATTCCGTGTGCGCGCCCGCCGCCGCCGGCTGATCGACCCGCATGCCGAGGCTGAGGCCCATGCTGTGCAGGATCTCCTTGATCTCGTTGAGCGATTTCCGCCCGAAGTTCTTGGTGCGGAGCATCTCGGCTTCGGTCTTCTGGACGAGTTCGCGGATCGTCCGGATGTTCGCGTTCTTCAGGCAGTTGTACGACCGCACCGACAGCTCGAGCTCCTCGACGCTCTTGTCGAGATTCTCATTCGACGTCCCCGACCGCGGCTGATCCGCCTGTGCTTCCTGCGCCTGGTCCGCCGCATCGTCGACGTTGATGAAGATGTTCAGGTGGTCGCGAACCAGCTTCGCCGCCAGCGACACCGCATCGCTCGCCGTGACCGAGCCGTTCGTCCAGACATCGATCGTCAGCTTGTCGTAGTCGGTCGTCTGGCCGAGGCGGGCGGCCTCGACGAGGTAGTTCACCTTCTTCACGGGCGAGTGGACCGAGTCCACCGGGATCCACCCGATGCCGAGGTCCTCGTCGAAGTTCTTGTCCGCCGAGATGTATCCGCGCCCGCGCTTCATGCGCAGCTCCATGTGGAGCTTGCCGCCGTCCGACACGGTCGCGATGTGCGCCTCGGGCTCGAGGATCTCGACGTCGGCGTCGCCCTCGATGTCCTTGGCCCGCACGATGCCCGGCTTGTCCACGCGCAGATACAGCGTCTTGGTGTGGTCGACGTGCAGCTTCAGCGGAATCTGCTTGAGGTTGAGGATGATGTCGGTCGCGTCCTCGACGACGCCCGGGATGGGCGAGAATTCGTGGAGCACGCCGTCGATTTTCACCGCGGTGATCGCCGCGCCCTCGATGGACGACAGCAGCACGCGCCGAAGCGCGTTGCCGATGGTCGTGCCGAAGCCGCGCTCAAACGGCTGGGCGTAGAACCGCCCGAACCGGTCGGTGAGGGTGTCGCGCTCGTAGTCGAGACGCTTGGGACGCTGAAAACCCTTCCAGAGCATGATGTGTCCTTTCGCCTACGGGCGGGCAGCCCCCGCCTCCAGACCTGCGTGTTATTTCCATCAGCCTCCCGCTGCAGGCCTGAAAAGCTGCGGGCTGATGGGTGCGACTGGCGGGTCCGCTTCGCGGAACCCGCCCTACTTCGAATACAACTCGACGATCAGCTGTTCCTGTACCGGCAGATTGATCTGCGCGCGCGTCGGGATGGAGCCGACCTTGGCCGACATCCCCTCGGCGTCGAACTGGAGCCACTCGGGCACGCCGCGCCCCTTCACTTCTTCGAGCGCGTGGGCGATCGACGCGTTCTTCCGGCTGCTCTGCCGCACGGCAACGACGTCGCCCGGCTTCACCGAGAACGACGGGATGTCCACCTTCCGGCCGTTCACCGTGAAGTGGCCGTGGCGCACGAGCTGACGCGCCTGGGGGCGCGAGGTGGCGAAGCCAAGGCGGTAGGCCACGTTGTCGAGCCGCCGCTCGAGCAGCTGCAGCAGCGTCTCGCCCGTGATGCCGCGCGTGCGCTCGGCCTGCTCGAAGTAGCGCCGGAACTGGTCCTCGAGGACCCCGTAGATGCGCTTCACCTTCTGCTTCTCGCGCAGCTGGACGCCGTAGCCGGCCATCTTCGACTTCCGGGTCTTTCCGTGCTGCCCGGGGGCGAAGTTGCGCTTCTCGATCGCGCACTTCTCGGTGTAGCAGCGCTCGCCCTTGAGGAACAGCTTCATGCCCTCGCGGCGGCACAGCCGGCAGACAGGACCGATGTAACGTGCCATTAATAAATCCCTCTCCAGTGTCTACCGGAACGGCTGAACGCCGTTCCTAGACCCTTCTCCTCTTCGTCGGACGGCAGCCGTTGTGCGGAATCGGCGTGACGTCGCGGATCGACTTTACCTCGATCCCGACCGTCTGCAGCGCGCGGATGGCCGACTCGCGGCCGGATCCGGGCCCCTTGACCCGCACTTCGACAGACCGCAGGCCGTAGGTCTTGGCGGCGTTCCCCGCGTTCATGGCGGCCTGGGTCGCGGCAAACGGCGTCCCCTTGCGCGAGCCCTTGAAGCCGATGCCGCCCGCGCTCGACCACGCGATCACGTTCCCCTCGGTGTCGGTGATCGTGATGTGCGTGTTGTTGAACGAGGCGTGGATGTGCACGTAGCCGTGATGGACCACGCGCTTCTCACCGCGCTTCTTGAACGCCTTGCGGGGGGCCTTTTTGCCCCCTTCCTTCTTTTCGCCGGTCTCGGGCGTTGCTGCTGCGTCTGTCTTTGCCATGGGTTACACCGTCTTCTTCTTGGCGATCGCACCCTTGCGCGGCCCCTTCCGGGTGCGCGCGTTCGTCTTGGTGCGCTGGCCGTGCACCGGCAGATTCCGCCGGTGCCGGAGGCCACGATAGCAGCCGATCTCCATCAGCCGCTTGATGTTCATGGAGATCTCCTTGCGGAGATCGCCCTCCACGCCGCCCACGTCCTCGAGCACCCGGCTGATCTTCCGGACATCCTCTTCCGAGAGGTCCTTCACGCGGATGTCCGGGCTCACGCCCGCCGTGCCCAGGATGTCGTTCGACCGCTTCCGGCCGATGCCGTAGATATAGGTGAGGCCGACCTCGATCCGCTTGGTGCGCGGGAGATCGACGCCTGCGATTCGTGCCATCTCTTATCCCTGCCTCTGCTTGTGCTTCGCGTTCGTGCAAATCACCCGCACCACCCCACGGCGGCGGACGATCTTGCACTTGTCGCAAATTCGCTTGACGGACGCTCTGACCTTCATGATTACGCCTTCCTGATGATGCGGCCGCGCGTCAGATCCCGCGGCGTCAGCTCCACCACGACCCGGTCGCCGACCAGGAGCCGGATGAAATTCCTTTCCAGGCCCGCGCCGACATGCGCGGTGATGCGGCGCGCGCCGTCAATCTCCACGCGATACAACCCGCTCGGCAGCTGCGCCTCCACAATCCCTTCGATCTCCACCCCACGGCGCCTGACGCCGTGGGGACCCCGGTCCTGGCGCGCTGTCCCGGCTGCCACGGCAGAGGTCATACGGACGCTTTCGCAGACTGCGGCGATTGCGCCGCGCCGGCGGCCAGCAGCGTCAGAATCTCGCAGCCCTCGCCCGTGACGACCACGGTGTGCTCGAAGTGCGCCGAGAGGCTGCTGTCGCGCGTCACCGCCGTCCAGCCGTCGGCGAGCACCTTCACCGCCGGATCGCCGACGTTCACCATCGGCTCGATCGCGAGCACCATGCCCTCCGAGAGGCGCGGTCCGCGTCCGCCCGGACCGTAGTTGGCGATCTGCGGCTCCTCGTGGAGATCGGTGCCGATGCCGTGGCCCACGAACTCGCGCACCACGGAAAACCCGTTCGCCTCGACGTGCGCCTGCACGGCGGCGCCGATGTCCGATATCCGCGCGCCCGGCCTCACGGCGTCGATCCCGTGGAACAGCGCCTCCTGCGTCACCCGCAGGAGCCTCTCCGCGTCAGGCGCCACGCGTCCCACGGGCACCGTCACCGCGCAGTCGCCGAAAAACCCGTCCAGCTTCGCGCCCATGTCGATCGAGAGCACGTCGCCCTCCACCAGCCGGCGCGCCGAGGGAATCCCGTGCACGACCTGCTCGTTGATCGACGCGCATACCGTCGCCGGATACCCGTGGTACCCCTTGAAGGCCGGCTCCGCGCCCGCGGCCCTGACCTGCGCCTCCGCCGACGCGTCGATCTCCTGCGTCGTGACGCCCGGCACCACCATCTGCCGAAGCTGGGCGAGGATCCTCGCGACAAGCTGGTTCACGCGCCGCAGCTTGTCGATCTCGCTCTTCGACCGGCAGACGATCATCGGCCCGCGGCCCTTTGCGCGTCCAACGCGCGCGCGCCCTCGCCGGCCGCGTCGTGGATCGTGGCATCGAGTTCCCGCGCCACGACATCGGCCGCCTGGGCGCCGTTCACGATACGGAACGTCGGCCGGCCGCGATAGTAGTTCACCAGCGGCTCGGTCGCCCGGTGGTACACCTTCAACCGCTCGCGCACAACCGCTTCGCTGTCGTCGGCGCGCTGAATCAGGTGGCCGCCGCAGCGCTGGCACGCGTCGCCGGCGTCCGGACCCGCGTTTTCGCCGCACTTCGAGCAGATGCGGCGCCCCGCGAGCCTTCGCACCAGCTCGGCTTCCGGCACCTCGATGTCGACGACGATCAGCGGACCGTTGCCGCGCTCCTCGACGATGCCGTCCAGCGCCCGCGACTGCGATACCGTCCGCGGGAACCCGTCCAGCACGTACCCGGCGCTGGTGTCGGGCTGCTTCAGCCGTTCCCGGACAATGGCCACCATGGTCTCATCGTCGACCAGCTCGCCGCGATCCATCTTCGCCTTGGCGACAAGGGCCACCGGCAGGTTGTCCTTGATGCCCTGCCTCAGGATGTCGCCGGTCGAAATCTTGGGCAGCCCGTGCTGACGCGCGAAGCGCTCGGCCTGCGTGCCTTTGCCGGCGCCGGGCGCCCCGAGCATGATCACATTCAGGCCCATCTACCCGCGCCGCCCCCGGATGCGCGTCTTCTTCATGAAGCCGTCGTAGTGCCGCATGATGAGCTGCGACTCCACCTGGTTCACCGTATCCATCGCCACGCCCACGACGATCAGGAGCGAGGTGCCGCCGAAGAAGAATGTGACGCCCACGCCCTGCGTGACCCACTGGGGCAGCAGCGCGTCGAGCTGTTCGCCGATGAACGGAATCGGCGCCACCCGGAACCCGGTCAACAGGAACTCCGGCAGGATCGCCACCGCCGCCAGGTAGAGCGCGCCCACCAGCGTGAGCCGCGCCAGGATGGTGTCGATGTACTCCGCCGTGCGCTTGCCGGGCCTGATGCCGGGAATGAAGCCGCCGTACTTCCGCATGTTCTCGGCCACGTCATCCGGATTGAAGATGATCGCGGTGTAGAAGTAGCAGAAGAAGATGATGCCGGCGATGTACAGCAGGTTGTAGAGCGGCATGCCGTAGGCGACCTGGTCCGCGACCGCCCGGCCCCATGTGCCGCTCTGGAACATCGTCGCGATGGTCGCGGGAAACGCCAGGATCGACGAGGCGAAGATCACCGGGATCACGCCGCCGGTATTCACCTTGAGCGGGATGTGGGTGCTCGATCCGCCGTACTGCCGGCGGCCGACGACGCGCTTGGCGTACTGGACGGTGATGCGCCGGTGGCCCCGCTCCACGAAGATGATCGCCCCGACGACCAGCACCATCATCACGAGGAGGAACACGATGCGCAGCAGGCTGAGCTGCCCGGTCCGCATCTGGTCGAACGTCGTCAGCACGGCCGACGGCAGGCCGACGACGATGCCCGCGAAGATCAGCAGCGACATCCCGTTGCCGATGCCGCGCTCGGTAATCTGCTCGCCCAGCCACATGACGAACAGCGTGCCGGTCGTCATCGTCAGGACGCAGATGAAGCGGAACCCCCAGCCCGGTTCGTAGACCAGCGGCAGGCCGCCCGCGATCTGCGTCTGGCGCTCCAGGAAGTAGGAGATGCCGAGCGACTGGACGAACGCCAGCGCGAGCGTGAGGTAGCGCGTGTACTGCGTGATCTTGCGGCGGCCGAGCTCGCCTTCCTTCGAGATCCGCTCGAGCGTCGGCCACACGACCGTGAGCAGCTGCAGGATGATCGACGCGCTGATGTACGGCATGACGCCGAGCGCGAAGATCGTCATCTGCGAGAGGTTCTGCCCCGAGAACATGTCGTAGAGGCCGAACATCGTGTTCCGCGCCTGCTCGGCCAGGATCGCCAGCGCCTGGGTGTTCACACCCGGTGTCGGAATGTGGCTGCCGATGCGATACACGCCGAGCAGCGCAAGCGTAAAGAGAATGCGATTGCGCAGGTCGGTGACGGCGAACAGGTTCTTCAGAGGGTTTTCCTGCATGGCTATGCCCCGCCAAGCACCTCGGTGGCGCCGCCCGCGGCCGCAATCTTCTCGGCCGCCTTGCCGCTGAACTTGTGCGCGCGCACCGTCAGCTTCTTGTTGATGTCGCCGCGCGCCAGCACCTTGATCGGCTGCCGGCTGCTCCGGATGATGCCCTGCTCGCGGAGCAGCTCGGGCGTGATCACCGTGCCGGCGTCGAACCGCTCGGCCAGCGTGTCGAGGTTCACGACCGCGTACTCCGTGCGGAATATGTTGTGAAACCCGCGCTTCGGGATGCGCCGGTGGAGCGGCATCTGCCCGCCCTCGAACCCGCGTTTGAACTTGAAGCCGGAGCGCGACTTGGCGCCCTTGTGGCCGCGCCCCGCCTGCGTGCCGGTGCCCGACCCGTGGCCGCGCCCCACGCGCTTCTTCGAAAATTTCGACCGGTCCGACGGTTTGAGATTAGAGAGATCCATCGTCGTTATTCCTGCACCTCTACGAGGTGACGCACCTTGAGAATCATGCCGCGCGTCGCGGGCGTGTCCGGCAGCTCCACCGTGTGGCGGATCTTGCGCAGCCCCATGCCCTGGACGGTCTTGCCCTGCGTCTCGTTGAAGCCGATCGGGCTCCGGAGCAGGGTGATCTTGAGGCGCTTCGGCGCCGCCGCCTTTGCCGCCTTTGCCGTCTTTTTCGCCATCGTTGTGCCTTGTGCCTTGTGCCTTGTTCTACGCGCCGACCAGGTCGGATTCTTCCTTGCCGCGGAACCGCGCCACCATGCGCGGATCCTTGAGGTCCATCAGTCCCGAGAACGTGGCGCGCACGACGTTGTGCGGGTTGGCCGAGCCCAGCGACTTCGTCAGCACGTTCTGGATGCCCGCCGACTCCACCACGGCGCGCACGGCGCCGCCTGCGATGAGGCCGGTGCCTTCCGGCGCCGGCTTGAGCAGCACGCTGCCCGACCCGAACCGGCCGGTCACCTGGTGCGGAATCGTCGTTCCCTTGAGCGGCACGCGGATCAGGTTTTTCTTGGCGGCCTCGATCCCCTTCTTGATGGCCGACGGCACCTCCTTCGCCTTGCCGACGCCGAAGCCCACCACGCCGTGCCCGTCGCCCACCACGACCAGCGCGCTGAAGCTCAGGTTCTTGCCGCCCTTGACGACCTTGGTGACGCGGTTGATCGACACGACCGTGTCCTTGATGTCGAGCTGAGACGCGTCAACCTTCTCGCGGTCGCGATTCATCATTGCCACGCTAGAACTCCAGACCGGCTTCGCGCGCGGCATCGGCTACCGCCTTCACGCGCCCGTGATAGAGAAACCCGTTGCGGTCGAACACCACGCGCTTCACGCCCTTCTCGAGCAGCCGCTCCGCGATCGTCTTGCCGATCGCCTGGGCGCCGGCGACGTTGCCGCCCTTTGCCTTCTTCCCGAGCGTGCCCTTGACCGTGGGCTCGACGCTCGACGCCGACGCGATCGTGCGGCCGGTCATGTCGTCCACGACCTGCGCGTAGATGTGCGCCACGCTCCGGTAGATCGTGAGCCGGGGGCGCGCCTCGGTGCCCTGCACGCGCTTGCGAATCCGGTATTTGATCCGCTCGCGGCGGTCCTTTGTCGTCTTGATCTTCATCGCTACGCTCCGGTCTTCCCGACCTTCTTCTTCAGCTGCTCGCCCGTATATCGCACGCCCTTCTGCTTGTACGGGTCCGGCTTGCGCATCCGGCGGATGTTCGCGGCCACCTGGCCCACCATCTGGCGGTCGGCGCCGGTCACCGTGATGTGCGTCTGCTTGTCGATCGCGATGTCG
>Ga0209640_10001071_pt1 | contig 22657 bp, 1 predicted proteins | sample RifCSP10_1_FD_184018 | JGI IMG/M metagenome (GOLD analysis project Ga0209640, IMG submission 184018) | Soil microbial communities from Rifle, Colorado - Rifle CSP2_sed 10_1 (SPAdes) (version 2) | ecosystem: Environmental > Terrestrial > Deep subsurface > Rock core/Sediment | place: Rifle...
CTCGAAGACGGCGAGACGCCCGGGCGCCGGCTGAAACCCGCGCGCGGGGTCCTCGGCGTTGATCCGGCATTCGAGGCTCCATCCGTCGAGAACGACGTCCCGCTGGCTCAACGACAGGGGCTGATTCGCGGCGATCCGGAGCTGCTCGCGCACCAGATCGACGCCGCTGCGCATCTCGGTGACCGGATGCTCGACCTGGAGCCGCGCGTTCATCTCCATGAACCAGAGCCGACCGTCGCGGTCGCGCAGCAGCTCGACGGTTCCGGCGCCGGTGTAGCCGATGCCGGCGGCGGCGCGCGCGGCCGCGGCGCCGACCCGCTCGCGATCGCCGGCGCCGAGGACCGGGCTCGGTGACTCCTCGATCAGCTTCTGATGGTTGCGCTGGATCGAGCACTCGCGCTCGCCGAGGTGGATCGACCGCCCGTCGTTGTCGGCGAGGATCTGGAGCTCGATGTGGCGCCCACCCTCGAGGAAGCGCTCGAGGTAGAGACCGGGATCGCCGAATGCCGCCTGCGCCTCGCGCGTCGACTGGTCGAACGCGTGGTACAGCTCGATGATCATGTACTCGGCCCAGGCCGGCACGGCGCCGTTCTGGTTCCGGTAGTTCCGCGCCACACCGTCGACCAGGACCTCACCCACCTCGTCGCCGCTGAGGTCCGGGAGCCCGTCTCCATTGGCATCCGGAAGGCCCTGCAGACTCGCCGGCAGGTCGTTGCGGTTGTAGATCATCTGGGCCATGAGCGTCTGGAAGTGCGGGTTCGTGATGTCCCCGGTCGCCGCGACGTTGATGTCCCGGCGGAAGAGCCGCACGATGTCGCCGAAGATCAGGTCGTCGTCGGCGTCGCCGTCGATGTAGTCGCCGATGCTGTTGCCGCCCGGGCCGCCGATGAGGATGTCGTCGTCGTTCTGGCCTTCCAGGATGTCCACGCCACCAAGCGGGAGGTCACGCGAGATGACCCAGGTGGGATCGACGATCAGGCTGCTGATCATGTCGAAGCGGCCGCCGAAGCCGAGGACGGCGATCAGGTTGCCCACGCCGTCGAGATACTGCACCCGCCCGAAATCGCCGAAGACGATGTCCGTGTTCTGTCCGGCGATGATGTCGTCGTCGCCGAGGCCGCCGAAGATGACGAGCGGCAGGGTCGAGTCGGCCGCGCGCACCGTGTCGTTGTCGCTCACGTCGGGGTCGGTCTCGAGATCAGGATCGACCGGCGAGACCGACGCCGCCCCGCCCATCGTGTTGAGCGCGAAGAACCCGTCGTCGCCGGCGTTGTCGAGATCCACCGTGACGTGGTCGTCGCCGAGGCCGGTGTTGAGCAGCGTCATCGTGCGCTCGGTCGTGCCCCGGGTGTGGGTGCCGTTGATGAAGATCGTGTCGTCGCCGCTTCCGGTCCAGTAGATGACGCCGTCGAGCAGGTTGTTCGCCGTCTCGGCGGCCGTGCCGTAGGTGATGTCGCCGAAGGCGAGGCCCTTGATCTGGATGTCGCCCGCGGTGTCGTCGAACCCGCCGTCGCCCGTCGGCGTGCCGACCGGCTCGGTGATCGTGACGTCCGGATCGCCGGCCGTCGCCGCCTCGTCGCTGATCAGCAGGCGGTGGCGCCCCGTGCCCAGGTCGAGGTTGAGGTTGCCGGAGATCGCGTCGAGATCGCCCGTCAGGAACTCGAAGACGTCAGCCTCGGCGTCCGTCGTGAAGATCGTGGCGTGGTCGAGGTCGGCGTTGGAGGAGACGAAGACCTGGTCGTTGCCGGCCGCGAGCGTGATGTTCGTCGCGGCGTGGACGTCGTCGAGCGGCTCGTTGATGCCCTTGAAGCTGCCGGCGCTCGCCCCCTGCACGTTCAGCACGTCGGCGCCGGAGCCGAAGTGGATGTTGACCTCTTCGAAGCCGTAGTAGTTCATCCCGTCCATGCGGGTCACGACCGCAGCGCCGCCGGAGGCGTCGAAGTCGGTGTCGCCGATCACCTTCAGCAGGCTGACGCCCTGGCCGCCGTCGAGCTGCCGCGTCACGCCCTGGAAACCGATGACGTAGGTGTTGCCCACCCGCGCCACGGAGAAGTCGGACTTGAAGGCCTCGCGCGTGCGCGAGAGGTCCGCGTCGTCGTTGAGGCCGTTGAGCTTGCGCGCGAGCTCGTGCTGGAGCGCCCGGCGCACCTGCTCGGAGCTGGCGTCGAACGCGAGCACCTCGGTCGTCAGCGTCTTCTGGATGGCGGGCAGGAACAGCTCGAGCTGGAAGGTGCCCTCCGTGGCGTTCACGGTCAGCACCTGGACGTCGTTGAGGCCGGTGTCCTGGCCGGCCTGAAGCGTGGCGACCGTCGCCGTGCCGCCGGTGAGGCTCGAGGTCACGATCAGCTGGGCCACGTCGGTGGACGAGAGCTCGCTCGCGAACTCGATATCGAACTCGCCCGGCGCGACCTCCGTGAGGACGACGTCGTTCGGGACGATCTCGGGCAGCGCCTCCAGCGCGAGCTGCAACTCCGCGCGGGTCACGTTGAAGGGCAGCGCCGCGGTGACGTTCTCCGGATCGGTGTTCGGGAAGGCGAGCGTGAACGTGCCGCCCGTCGCGGTGATGGTGAGCTTCTGGATCTCGTTCTGGTTCTGCGCCGTGATGCCGTCGAGGCGCGTGGCGGTCTCGGCCAGCCCCTGCACCGTCACAACGGCGCCGCCGGGTAGCTCGTCGTCGCGGGTGAGGAAGGCGTCGTCCACCGTCAGCTGCGCGACGTCCCTGTTGGACAGCAAGCCGACGAAGCGGATGACGTAGACATCATCGTTTTTCGCGACCTCGACCAGCCCGCCGGCGACCTCATCCGGCTCGAGCTCGTCCTGGCCCGCTGCCGTGAGGAGGCCATTGAGGTAGTCGAAGTACATCACCTCGAGCACGGCGTCGAGGTTCGCGGCGGAGATGTCGAAGGCCGGCCCGCTGCCGATCGCGGTGCCGTCGATGCCGAGCGTGAAGGTGCCGCCGGTCGCGTCGACGCGCAGCGTCTGGATCTCGTTAAAGGTGGTGCCGGGCGTCCCCAGATCGCCCATGCCGAGGCCGGTGAGCGAGGTCTGGGTCAGCACGGCCTGGGTGTCCGCCGTGTCAGCGCTGTTGTCGATGTTCAGCACGTCGCCGGGCGCCGCCCCGGTCTCGGCGGTAAGGCCGAGATCGTTGATGTCGAGCAGCGGCACGTCCTGCTCGCCCATCTGGTCGGTGAAGGTGACGCGGTAGACGTTGCCGCCGCGGGTGACCAGCACATCGGGGGTGCCGTTGTCGACGAAGTCGAAGGCCGCATCGACCACGTCCTGCAGGGCATCGCGCAGATCGGTATCCGAGACGTCGTGGTCCAGCAGCGGCGTGAAGTAGCGCACGCCGTCCACGATGAAGCCGGCCTGGAACTGGCCGCCCGTGGCCTCGACGGTGATCTGCTGGATCTCGTCCACGCCGTTGATGAGCGCCACCGGGTCGGGCGCCGAGCCCTTGCCCAGCGTCAGCGCGATCGCGCGCGGCACGTCGCCGGTGACGGTCAGGAGCGCATTGATGCCGGAGAGGAGGCTGCCGTCGGAGACGTGGATCGTGTCCGCCCCCGCCCCGGCGTTCAGGAACGTATGGCCCGACACCGTCTTCACGAAGAACTCGTCGGTGCCGTCCCCCGCGTTGATGGTGGTCGCGCCGGGCTGGGTGTCCTCGATGATGATCCGGTTGTCGCCGGAGCCGAGGTCGATGATCAGCTCCTCGAGACCGGTGTACTCGATGCCGCCCTCGACTTCCAGGATGCCGCCGATGAGCTGGTCGCCGCCCATGCCGAGGCCGGTCAGGTGGCTGGCCGTGACGATCAGCTCCGCCGTCGGCAGCTCGCCGATCGAGGTGACGTTGTCGGTGTCGTTGAGGAAGAAGAAGTCCGTCTCCTCGTTCTCGTCCACCAGGAGGTTGGGGTTCGTCTTCTCGATGGTGTACTCGCTGAGGCCGGCGAGCGACGGCACCTGATCCGTGAGACCGGCTTCCCACGGCCGCCCGATCTCGAGGGTGGTGAGCCCCGCCGCGAGAGACGCGTCGGGGTCGCTGCCGCCGATGATGAGGCGGAACTTGTTCTTGGCGTCGCCGCGGGTGATCTCGAGAGTGAAAGTCTTGAGGTCCTCGGGCGACGTGATGGTGGTGTCGAGGTTGGTCTCGAGCGCCTCCTTGACCGTGCGCTGGAGCGTCGATGCGACGACCTCGAGCTGATCGACGTTGTCGCCGCCCGGGCCGGTGAAGATAATCGTGTAGAAGGGCTCGTCGGCGTCCTTGCGGACGGTGACGTTGCTGACGTCGTCCAGGTCCTCGAGCGCGGTCTCGAGCTCCCCGGCCGTGACGTCGGCATCGAGGACGTCGGTCGTGTTGCCGGCGGTTCCGTCGAGCGTGAGCTTGAACTGTCCGAGGCTCGCGTTGACGGTCAGCGTCTGGACCTCGTCCACGCGGAGCGCTTCGTCGTGGACCGAGACCACCGGCGTGAACAGAGCGTCAACCAGCGTGATGACGTAGGTCGACCCCGACCCCGACACCGTGATGGAGGCGCCGCCGGCGCCGAGGAGGAACGCCAGGTTGAGGTCGCTGTTCAGCCTCTCCTCGATGATCTGGGCCTGGTTGACCGCGGGATCGTCGGGCGTGAAATTGATCGGGTCGGTCTCCGTGGTGCCGCCGTCGAGCGAGAGCGTGAAGCTGCCGCCGTTGCCGGAGACCGTCAGGATCTGCTCGAACGGGTTCGTCGTATCGACCGCGGTGCCTACGCGTGTCGTGTCGTTGTCGGTGACCTGGATCAGGTCGTGGTTGGCGTTATCGGCAAAGGTGATGATGAACGCAGTCCCGGACGCCTCCACTGTGACCGATGGCCCGCCGAGGCCGTTGAGCGCGGTCCGGATATTGCTGGCGACGAGGTCCGGATCGCTGGGGTCGTAAGTGAGGTTCCCCGTGGACGTCACGCCGTCGAACGACAGCTTGAAGGTGCCGCTGACCGCGTCGACGGTCAGGAGCTGGACTTCCTGGATCAGCTCCGCCGGATCGCCGTTCGTGTTGGTGCTGACCGTGAGGACACCCTGGGTGCCGCCCTCGATGCGCGTGTCGGCGATGGTCTCGCCCGAAATGACTTCGTCGAGATTGATCGTGAGCGAGAACGAGCCGTCGACGCCCGCCGGCACGGCCTGGACGGTGCCGATGGAGGGCTTGAAGTTGGTCTCGCCCGGCAGATAGATCGGCTCGCGCTCGAGATCCGCGCTGCGATCCTCGCTGATGCCGCCCGTGATGACGAGCGGTCCCTCGATGCTGTTCGCCTGGTTGAACCGGGTGGCGAAGGACTTGGAGTCGTCGCCCTCCACCTTGTCGTCGTCCGCCGCCGTGACGGTCACGGTCTGCGCCGTGAACCAGTTGCCGTCCGTGAAGACCAGCGACGCGGCCGACAGCGCGACCTCGGGATCGAAGGCGCGGATGCCGAGGAGCCCGGCCCCCCGCTGCGTGCGGGTCGGATCGGCGCTTACGTGGACCGTGACGGTCTCGCCGGACTCGGGCGCCTTGGAGAGGACGATCCGGTAGGTGTCGCTCGCCGCGTTGTCGCCGTCGACGTCGTCCTGCGGCACGTCGGCGCCATTGAAGAAGTTGCCGGTCTCGACCACGTCGGTCGAGTGGGCGCTCTCGAGCACCATCGCGAGCGCGACCTCGTTGTCGGCGACATCGACGACGACCGAGTTGACCACGTCCAAGTAGCCGCCGCCGCTGGCGGTGAGGGTCAGGACCGCCTTGTGGAAGCCCTCGGTGAACGTATCGTCGAAGCCGAAGACGTAGACGGTCTGCGCCTGATCAAAGTTGCCAGCCGTGAAGGTCAGCGACTCGACCACCGTGAACGTGCCCGCCGGACCTTCGAGGGCGAAGAACAGCTGCTGGTTGTCGAACGCGTCGTCGGAGTCGAGCGCGACGGTGACGTTGCCACTCGGTGCGCTCGTGAGCGCGACGGTGACCGTCTCGAAGAGTCCCAGCCCATCGGTATCAGTGGCGCCAAGGATCGGGCCGCCACCGAAGCCGTGGACCTCGGAGGCCTCGAAGGCGACGGTGTCGCCGCCCGTCTCGCGCAGGTCGATCGCGTTGCCGTCATCGCCCACGATCTGCACCAGCGTCACGGGCAACACCACGCCCTCGTAGCGCAGGATCTCGATGCGGCTGGTCTCGTCCAGCGCCTCGATCCACGGGTTCGAGACCGTGACGGAGTCGGCGGTGTTGAAGATGACGAGTCGAGTCTGGCCGATGCCGGCGCCGGCGACGACCTTCACGGTCGCGCCGCGCAGCGCGTCGTCGCCCTGCGCGAGGATGAACGGCGGCAGGCCGCCGACGATCTTGAGGGTGCGCTCGCCCTTGACGAGGTTGCTCTCTTCCACCTCGACGAGGTCGACGTTCGTGTCTGCGCTGACGCCGTTGAACTCGACGCGGTAACTGAAGTCCGTGGACGCGCCGATATGGGTCACGGTCGCGTCGATGCCCTCGAAGGCGTTGATAGCGTTCTCGATGGACAGACGGACCTTCTCCGGATCGAGCGGGATGAAGAGCATCTCCTCGGAGACCTGGTCGCCCAGATGGATCTTGAAGTTGCCGTCCGAAGCGTCGAACTCCAGGACCTGGACCTCGTTCGCGCCGCTACCGCCGTCGGTGTCGGGGATGACGTCGACTTTACCGTCGCGCTGGTCGGGCACCTTGCCCTGGACGAACAGGTTGCTGATGGAGTCCTCGGGCTGGCCCACCTCGAGCGTCACGTCGTGGGTGATGAAGTTCTCGGAGGTCCCCACGATGTCGTTGAAGGTCAGCGAGACGGAATCGAGGGCCAGCGGGCTGATCACGACCCCGGTCGTACCCGCGAACTCGAGGAAGAAGGTGGTCCGCACGCGCGTGATCGTCACCGTCTTGCTCGACACGGCGTTGATCTTGGCGGCGATGTCGGCCGCGAGCGCGTCCAGCTCTTCCTCGCGGTTGAGCGAGCCGGCGTCGGGGCCGTCCAGGGTCTTGCCGTCGCCCCGGATGTCGAAGCTGATCAGGCCGGTGGTCCACGCGCCGCCGAGATCGGCGTCGCTTATGTTCTGCAGCTTGAAACTACCCTCGGTAGCGTTGATGGCCAGCGTCTGCCGCGCGTTCTCTCCGTCGCCGCCGTTGCCGCTGACCTCGATCGTCGCGGTGCCCGTCTGGAAGGCCCTGAAGTACCCGGTCTGCGGCGCGTCCCAGTCCGTGGCGTCGAAGGTGAAGGAGACGGAGTCTCCGCCGGTCCCGAGCGTTCCGGCAACCGCATCGGTCACATCGTCGAAGCCGTCACCGTCAAGATCGTGGGTGAACTTGACGCCTGCGGGCGCCTTGGAAGTCACGACCACCTTGGCGCCGTTCTCGGGCTTGCGGGTCAGCACGACCGTGTAGTGGTCGGTCAGGAACGGGCTCACCTGCGACACGATCGACGTGCCGTCGGAGACGGTGATCCGGACCGCCGGCTCGTCGTCGTCGGCCACGTTGGCCGCGATGCCCACGACCTTGATCCCGGAGAACTCGCTGTCCCCCGGTGCAAGCGTGCTGTCGACGCTATGTGAGATCAGGCCGCTGTGGCCGAGGAGGTCGTTGCTGACCACGTCGGGCGTCGGACCGTTGCCGAAGAAGGTGTCGCTGCCGAGGCTGCCCGTGATCTTCGTGAGCACTCCGCGGCGCGTGCCGAGGATGAAGAAGCGGTCGTCACCCGCGTCGCCGTCGACCTCGACGACCTCGATGCGGACGAACGTGATGTTCAGCCCCGCGCCGAAGATCCCGTCCTCGGTGATGACGAAGTCGTCGTTGAACTCCGTGCCGATGACGATAATCGTGTCGAAGCCGTCGCCGCCGTCGATGTTGACGGGCGCGTTGACAGCGTACTGGATAAGGTCGGCGCCGGCGTCGCCGGAGACGTCCGTCCGCTCGCGCAGGTCCTCCTGCGAGCCGACCAGGGCGAACGCACGGATCAGGAAGCTGTCGTCGCCGTCGTTGCCGAACAAAGCCAGCGGCGAGAGGTTGTGGTACACGACGAACTCGTCGTTGTCCTCGCCGCCGAAGATCTTCATCGGGCTCGAGATGCCGTTGGACAGGAACCCGCGCGTGGTCTCGATCGTGGCGAACACGTCCGCGAAGGGCACACCGGCCGCCGCGTTGCGCTGCGACTTGTAGAGCTGGCCGATCTGGAAGAAGTCCTCGCCTTCGCCGCCGTAGACCTCGATTTCCAGGCGCGTGTCGTCGATGCCGAAGGTGTCGTCGCCCTCCAGGGCGAAGATCTTCATGCTGTCCAGCGCGCCGCGGTAGTTGACGCGCTCGACGTGGGTGTCGGGCGTGTCGAGCACCGGCACCTCCGGCGGCTTGATCATCGCCACGAACGCGAGTCCGTCGTTGGCCACAGCCGCGCGCAGCAGGAACATATCGGCCTGCTCGGTGCCGAAGACGATGGCCGCGTCGTCCGTCGTCACGCCCGAGTCGAACAGGTTGATCTGCGAGTCGACGTCGCCGCCGAAGAGGTAGACGAAGTACTTGTCGCCCTCCGGCCCGCCGTCGACCGTCAGCTCGGAATTGACGCCGTTGGCCACGGCCTTCGCTGGCGGGATCTCGTTGAGTCCGTCCGGCGCGGCCCCCAACTCCGGCCCATTGATCCCCATCTGGACGTTGACATTGAGAACATCCTGATCGTTGTCGTCGAGCCCGGTGTCGGCGCCGAGCACCTCGCCGCCCAGCACGTAGGTCGGCTGGTCGATCGACTGCACGCTGAGCTCGTCGTCGCCACCCTCGCCCGCGACCAGCAGCTTGGTGTCGAACGCGCGCAGCGCGGGCAGGTCGTCGAGCTGGGGCGAGAACGTGACGATGAAGCTGCTCACCACCCCCGCCGGGAACGTGTCCGGATTCACGACCAGGCTGTCGATGAAGTTGATCCCTCCGACCAGGCGCAGCGCGGCGAGCGCCTCCTTGAGCTCGGTCGCCGTGACGTCGAAGGGAAGGACCACGGTCTGCTCGGCGCTCGGGACCGTGTCGTCGCCGGACGGATCGGTGTCCTCCAGGCTCCGGTCGGTGAACTCCAGCACGAAGAAGCCGACCTCGGCCTTGATGTCGATCCGGACGATCTCGGACTGTGGCACGGTCCGGTCGCCGTTCTGCGTCGTGGTCGCCGTCACGAGCGTGCTCGGCTGGTTCACCGGGTCGCGCTGGTCCGGGAGGTCCTGCGTCCGGAGGATGCGAATGTCGTCCTCGCCGCCGCCACCACGAATGACGGTCATGCCGGAAATCGAGTAGGCGTTCCCGGTGATGCCGAACCCCGTATCGGGATTTTCCAGCCGGGTTGGCGGCACGAGAGCGTCGGTCAGGGCAACCGCGTCCCAGGTGCCGCCGTTCCCCTCGGAGTCGTCGACGTCGACGTTGAGCTCGCCGCCCACCGTGAACACATCGTCGCCCGTGCCCAGGCGCACCTCGAGGACTTCGACGCTCTCGAATTCAACGTGGCCGTCGACTTCGGCAATTCCGTCTACCAGGTCGGTGGGATCCGGCACCGTCATCCTCATATCGAGGCCGCTCACCACGCCCACCTCGACGAGGTCGGGGATGCCCTCGCGCTTCTCAAGGAACGCGCTGCTGTTGCCGACGTTGTCGCTACTGTCCGCGCTGTCGTCGAGGATGACGGTATCGTGTCCCGCGCCGCCGACCACGACGAGAGGGCCAAAGCCGAAGCCGTCGTTGGCGTTGGAGTTGAGGAAGGAAAAGAGTCCGTCCAGGGTGCCGTCGCCGACGGTGATCGTGTCGTTGCCGCTCCCGCCCTCGACCCGGACGGGCACCGTGATGAAGGTCGACTCGATCGTGATCTCGTCGGCGCCGCCGTTGCCGAACACCTTGATGATCAGCTGGTCGGTGAAGTCGTTCGGGTCGTCAGACGGCGCCACGTAGGTGACGACCTGCGTCGGCGCTCCGTCGTCGTCCAGCGTGATATCGCCGCCCGTGGCAGTATCGCCCGTGACGGTGATCTTGTCCGCCCCGCTCGACCCAACGATCCGGATGACGTTCTCATCCTTGAAGTTCTCGCCGACATCATCGACGGTCACGTCGATGGGGCTCGCCCCCGGGTCCAGGTCGTTCTCCTCCGCGTAGAAATTGTAAGTGTCGGCCTCGGTGCCGCCGTCCAGGACCAGCGAGCTCGTCGTTTCCTGCACGTGGAAGATGTCGGCCTCGGAGCTGCCGACGATCTCGGCCACGCCCGACTGGCCGGTGACGCCGATGATGTGGTCGAAGGCGGTGCCGAACTGCGCGGTGAGCGACGCCAGGTCCGTGAACGTGAACCCTGTGGCGAGGATGGTCGCTGTGCTCGTGTTCTGCATACCGAAGCCAACGAGGATCCGGTCGTCCTTCACGAAGACGGTCACCGGCACGGTCTTGTCCGACAGGTCGAGCGTCGGCGTGCCGCCGCCGCCGGTGATGATGTCGACGCTGCCAGCATCGCCGAGATCAATGGTGTCGTTGCCCGCGCTGCGGACGAACTCGTCGTTACCGAGCCCGCCGGCCAGGAAGTCCGCGTCGGCACCGCCGTCGAGCGTGTCGTCGCCCTCCTCGCCGAACAGCTCGTCGACCCCGCCGTCGCCGAACAGCTCATCATCTCCACGGCCGCCGCGCACGATGTCCGCGCCGGCACCCGCGTGGATCTCATCGTCGCCGTCGTCGCCCGAGATTTCGTCGGCGCCGCCGCCGCCGGTGATGACGTCGTTGCCCGGGCCCCCGGAGATCTCGGCTGTCACCCCGTGGCCCGCCTGGACGCCGCTGAGATCGATGGTGTCGACGCCGGCGCCGCCCATGACGACGATCTTCTCGACGCCGGTGAACGGGTTCGTCTCGGCGATGCCCTCCTCGACGTTGAACTGGCTGGACCAGACGACGACCGTTCCGTTGGCGATCGTCTTGGCGTGGATGGTCTCGCCGATGTCGCTCACGTCGCCCTGTATGCGGCCGGAAGCGTTGGGCCCGATGTTCAGGATCAACGTGCTCCCTTGCTGGACGGCCATCACGCCCGGCCGCTCGAAATCGATGTCGAATTCGAACAGCTTGAGCCGCACGAACTCGAAGCTCGCCTCGAAGAAGAGGACCTGGACGTAGGCGCGCAGGAAGAACTCGATGATGCCGCTGATATCGAACATCGCGAGCGGGTTGCCGTCGTTCGCGATGATGTTCGACGCGATCTCCGCGAACCGGACCTTGGTGTCCTGATCGGGGTCGTTCAGGTTGAAGAAGATGTCGGCGCTGATGCCGCCCTCGACGCCGACGGTGGCGACGCCGAGCGATATCGCCGCGCCCACCGCGATCTCGGCGCCGAAGGTGATCTCGTTCCGGTCGAAGCCCGTCGCCGGGTCGACGTCGTTCAGGAAAAACCCGTTGAGCAGGTAGGCCGGGTTCTCGGTCGCGATGAACTGCGAGATGCCCAGGGTGTCGTAGCCGATGCCGAAATCGAAGGTGCCCGAGATCTGGCCGGAGAACGTCGCGGCGAGCGGCCCGATGATCGGGATGACCTGGCGGTACATGAACTCGAACCCGAACTCCGGAAACTCGATCGTGAAGATGGTCGCCGGCTTGCCGAGCAGCAGACCGAAGATCGTCTCGGGCTTCAGGATGGGGAACTCGATGCTGCCGGGCTGGGTGACGCCGGACGTGAAGCTCTTGGTCGTCGACGATTGGCTGCTGAAGTCGGCGTCGCCGGGGTCGGGAATCGTGAGGTTGTTGAGGTTCGGCGCCTTGCGCAGATCGCCGCCGAAGGAGTCGAGGCCGCCCAGCACGAACTCTGTGTCGATCAGATCCGGGAAGGCGTCGAAGAAGCTGCTGCCGGCGTCCTGGAAGAGCACCAAATCGCCGAAATTGAGCACGCCGGCGTTCGCGGCGTCGTCGACGAGGTCGGTCAGGAAGTACAGCACCTCGACGAAGTCGAGGAAGGCGTTCACCGCCGGGCCGTGCGCGGGGTCGAAGATGTCGATGAGGTCGCGGATGCGCACGGTTTCGCCAAGGAGGTCCGAGATCAGCGGCAGCCGGAGGTTCAGCAGCCCGTCGGGCCCGATCAGCCAGGCGAGGGGATCGAGGATGTCGCCGATCGTGTTCAGCACGTCGCCGGCGAAGCCGCCGATGAAGTCGCCGAGGTCGAGCGACACGTCGAGGAGCGCGACCTCGGGCGCCTGGATGTCCAGCCCCGTGAGCGTGTTGTAGCTAATCCCGAAATTGATGACGAGGTCAGTCGAGATCGACGGCAGCACGCTCCCCAGGCTGAACCCCGTGTCGTTGTCGAGCCCGCCGAAGCTCAGCTCGCCGTGGGCGAGCAGGGTCGCGCCGCCCGCGATCTCGAAGACGAAGGTGTCCCGCGGCGACTGGGTGATCAGCTCGGAGATCGTCAGCTTGCCGTCCCCGCTCAGGTCGACGATGTCCAGGCTCGCCTCGAGGAACAGCCGGGTGTACTCGTCGCTCTCGATCCCGCCGACCCCGTCGAGGTCCACGCCGTCGGTCAGGGCCAGCTTGAGGATCGCCAGGCTGGCCTCGAGCTCGGCTGGACTACCGTCGTCGCTGTCCAGATCGAGCTGGACGCCGAAGTGCAGCTCCGGATTGTCGGTGCCGCCCACATCCGGGTCGTCGAACTTGCTGACGAAGTAGAAGCCCTTGTCGAGGTCGATGCCGAAGCCGAAGTGCAGACCCCAGTCGACTGTCAGCGTGGGCTCGAACTGGCCCTTGAGCGCGAGGAGCGGAATCCCCAGGTCGAGGTTGACGTCGGCCAGCGTCTCGACGATCTCGTCGCCAAGATCGAACTCGAACTGGAGCGCCTTGGCCTCGGAGACGTTCGTCGTCTCCGTCCCGTCCTCCTTGAGGAACTTGTGCCCGACGGGGCCGTCGAGGATGCCAAGCACGTCGGCGAACACATCGTCGATGACCCCCTCGATGAGGGTGATCAGCCCATCGAGGTTCACGTTCGACTCGGCGAGCGTGTCGGCGAGCGGCTGCAGGAAGTCGAGGCGGAAATCCTCGATGAAATTCGCGACCGGGTTGTCGGCCAGGACGTCGCCCACGAGCGGCAGCTCGAAGCCGAACAGCTCGCCCTGCAGGATGCCCTGCAGCTCCTTCAGCACCGAGTTCAGGCCTTTGACGATGATGCTGGGATCGCTGAGCAGCGTGAACAGGCTCGGCAGCGAGAGCTGGCTCAGATCGAAGTCCGGCATCCGGAGCTCGAACCCGTCATCGCCGTCGCCGGAACCGTCGAAGATCTCCAGGAAGTCGACGAAGAGGCCCAGCTCGTTGCCCTTGAGACTGTCCACACCGGTGAAATGGGTCGGCGGTGCGAAGACCTGGTTCGTGATGTCGTCGCCCATCGGCACCGGGCTCGACTCGAGGCCGAAGAACATCGGTGCCACGACCTCGCCCGTGCCCGTGATGCTCATGTCGAGGAAATCGAAGAGGTCATCGAGATCCGTGTCGACCGAGCTGCCGTCGAACCCGATCAGGATCAGCCGGTCGTCCGAGCTGCTGGCCCCCGCATCGTCGAGGTCGACGTCGAACGTGCCCTCCAGGCTGGCCGAGCCGCCGATGACGAACACGCCGACCGGCCCGAGCGACGCCTCGAACTCGAGGTTGTTGCCGAATGCGCTCGCGCTCGCGTGGAGGCTCGTCTCGTCGACGTCGATGAAGAACGCCTTGTCCGTGCCCTCGAGGTCCAGCCCCAGCTTGAGGTCGAAATCGATGCTGGCCTGGACGCCGAGGTTGCCGGACGCGCTCAGCCCGACGAGCTGGCTGAAGATCCCGAGGCCGAGACTCTCCAAATCGAGGTTGAACGGGCGCGTCAGACTCGCCGACGAGGAGAACCCGAAATCGAAGAAGAGGATGTCGGCGCCCGTGTCGAACGACAGGATCGAGTCCTCAGGCACGACGATCGCCGGCAGCCCGAGCAGCGACCGCAGCTTGGTCTCCAGCGTCTGCAGCGACCCGGAGGGGTCGGCGACCAGATCGTCGACGAAGTCGAGGAAATCGCCGGAGAGGTCGACGAGGTCGCCGATGCTCCGGTCGATCACCGGGAGGTCGAAGTCGAACACGTCGGCGAGCGGCGAGCCGTCGCTCGAGCCGTCGAGGTCCTGCAACATCCCGACGATGAGCTGCAGTACGGCGAGGATGTCGTCGAAGCTGAGGTTCTTCAACGAATCGAGCAGGTCCTGGATCGCGCCCCCGTCGAAGTCGATGTCGACGAAGAGGCCGCGCAGGTTGATGGCGTCGGCGGTGTTGGGGCTGGCGGTTTCGAAAGTGACGCCGCTGCCGGCCACCGCCACGTTGACGGTTCCCGCAGTCTCGGTCAGACCCGCCTTGTCCGCCAAGTGCTGCAGGCGTTCGGTCGCCTTGTCCACGGCGGCCTGGATGTCCGCCTCGAGGTCGGCGGCGCTCAGGTTGCCGACCGTGTCGGCGGCGCGCACGACGACCGGCGTCGCGAAGGTGTCGCTGCCGAACGTCTGCGACAGGACGAAGATCATGTTCTGGGAGAGGACGCCGGACACGGCCAGTCCGGTCGTGCTCACCGTGACGCCCAGATCCGCCAGGCTCTGATCGTCCTTCGAGAAGGCGAACGGGTTCGTGAGGGACGGCGGCGCGATCAGCCAGTTGGGGCTCTGCGCCGAGATGGCGATCGAGCCGAGGCTGACCGGCAGGCCCGAGATCGCGCCGTCCGGCTTGAGCGCCAGCTCGAGGCCCAGCCCGCCCTCCACGACGCCATCGATGAAGCCGGTGTCGGGATCCTCGAACGTGCCGCCTGCCTCGTCGGCCTGGAAGAAGAACTTCCCGTCGCTGATGGCCTCGATGATCTGGTTGACAGTCACCCGGCTCATCCCGGTGAGGGGGTCGACCAGGCCGAAGTCCACGTCGGCGCCGAAGAACTTGCCCGTCGCCAGGTCGACCGTGCCCGTCAGCTCCGCGGTTACGGCGAGGAGCCCGAGCGAGGCGGTCGCCTCGACCTCGTTCTCGAACAGCCCGAAGTTGCCGCCGAACGACACGTCCTCGAGGAAGAAGGTGCCGGCCTTGCTGCGCTTGGTGTCGCTCTGACCCGCCGCGAAGCCCAGCTCGGTGATGGCGCCGTTGGTCGCGCTCTCGGGCACGAAGATCGACATCTTGTCGACGGCGTCGGTGCCCTCGAACAGGATGCGGTTGCCCCTGGGCGAGTTCGGGTCGTCCGGATCGAGCGCAGCGCGCTTCACGACGACGTCGCCGGCGTCGAAGAGATCGCCCGGGACGGCTTCCAAGGCGGTGTCGAGGGCTGCCTGGAGTTGCGCGACCAGCTGGTCGAGGTTCGTGTTACCGCTCGTTACCGTGTCGTCCAGCATCAGGTGGACGTCGGTGTCGTTGACCTTGAGGGTGAGATCGATGTCGTCGGTGATCGTGCCGTCGAAGCGCGTCGGCGCGCTGGCGATCGCCATGTCCTGGAGTGCCGGGTCGCTGTAATCGACGGTGATCTGCAGCCGGCGCGCGACCTCGATGGCCGGCTCCAGCTGGGCGAACGTCAGCTTGGCCAGCGGCGCGTTCAGGCTGATCCGGCCGCCGCCCCCGCTCGCCTGGATGGCGGACTTGAAGCGCAGCTCGAGATCCGTGTCGGCCTGGCCGAGACCACCGGCGGTCGCCGTCAAGAGGTCGACATCAGTCGCGGCCAGGGCGCCCTTGAAGGTCACGGTGTAGGCATTGCCGACCTTCGTGACCGAGACGTTCCCCGCGCCGATCGAGAGCAGCGCTTCGAGCGCCGTCTGGACGCTGCCCACGCCGCTGCCCGGCGCGCCGAAATTAATGGCGGCGGTCGTGTTGCCGCCGAACGACAGCGTAAAGGTCCCACCGAACGCGTTCAGGAGCGTGACCTTCTGGACCTCATTGGTGGCGGGGCTGTCGTCGCCGTTGGTCACCGTTTCCACGCCGATGGCTTTCGCGTTCGTGACCGTGAGCTTGCCGGCATTCGTGCCGACGGCGACCGTGATCCCCGTGCTCGACAGGCTCGTGTTGACGGCGGCCTGGAGCGCGGCGGCGAGACCGATCGTCTGCGCCTTGGCCACGCGCACCTGCCCGATGAACGTGTGCGCCTGGAGTTGCGAGCCGTTGGCGGTCAGCTGGCCGACGTCCCCGAGAGTCGCGTCGAAGGTGACGGTGTAGCGGACCTCGTTCAGCCCGTCGCCGTCGAGGTCGCTGATCGTGTGCGCGACCGTGACCTTATCGGCCAGGCCCGGGAGCGCTTCGAGGGCCGCCTCTACGTTCGTCGGAGCCGCGTTGAAGGCGAGCGCGGACGTCGTATTGCCGCCGAACGTTAGGGTGAACGTGCCGGCCTTCGCGCCAATGTCGACCTGCTGGACCTCCGCGGTCGTGTTCAGCACTCCCGGGGTCAGAGTCGTGACCGACAGCTCGACCGGCAGGATGACCGTGAACGCCAGGTCACTCTGGAGCGCCCCTCCGCCGAACGGGGTGTCGGCCGCCGTGAACGTGCCGCCGTCCGCGATCACACCGGTCGTGTGCGAGCCAGGGCTCGAAGCCACCGCCGGGTTGAAGCCGATGCTGAGGTCGGCGTCGAAGAGCGCTTGATCGATCGCTCTCTGCACGTCGGTCGCGAGGTCGGTGGTGATCGACGTGTTGGTCGTCGTCGCGCTGCGCGCGACGGTGACGTTCGTCAAAGTACCAAACGGGGTGCCGTTGACGAGGCCGTCAGCGTTGGCCGTCAGACGGGCGACGTTCGTGTTACCCGGGGTGGTGAAGGTGATCTGGAAGACGGATCCCACGAGGACCACGTCCGCCTCGACACCGGTGAAGCTGTCGAGCGCCGTGTCAATCGCGGTGGTGACAGTGGCGAGGCTGCCCGGGGTGAACGTGATCGGCGCCGTCGTCTGCGCCACGCCACCGTTGATGTTCGGATCCTGGAGCGTGAGGGTGAAGGTCCCGCCCGTCGCGTTCAAGAGGTGGACCTTCTGGACCTCGTCGGTGGCGGGCGAGTCGTCACCGTCGGTCACCGTCTCGATCCCGATAGCCGGCTCGCTGAAGAGGTCGACATCGAAGTGAGCATCAGCCGACAGGATGCCCAGCCCGGCATCCTGCATGCTGAGCAGCTCTACGTTCTTATTGTCGTTCGTACCATTGCTGAACGTGACCTTGAGCAGCCGTGGATCGGCCGGATCGGGCTGCGTGACCGTCGGCGCGTTGGCACCGAGCGCTGCGGTGAAAGCCGTCTGCAAATCGTTGTCCAGCGATGTCAGGGTCCCGTTGACGGTGACCGGCCCGATCACCGTGAAGGCGCCCGTGCCCGGCGTCGCGCGGAAGGCGAGCTGGTACTTGATGCCCGCGAGCGCCGCGACCCGCAGCTGAACCACCTCATCGACGGCAATCCCATCGCCCTGAACGAGCGGGGACACAAACTGGACGGCATTCGGCGCGAACACGGGCGGAATCACCTGGATCGCCGTATCGGGGCTCAGGTCGATGCCGAAGGTGAGCCCGGTGTCGAGGATGGCCGCCATCCCGAACGAGCCCGAGGTCGAGAAGCCGAGGAAATCCCCCAGGCTGGCGCCGAAATTGAGCGGCAGCCCGCCAGTGAAGACGAGTGGCGGCACGTCGCCGAGGGAATCGTCGAATGTAATCGTGAACGTGCGCTCGCCGTTCACAACGGCGCCGCCGGTGACGGTGACGTTCGCCCCGATGTCGCTAATTGCTTCCAAGGCGTCTTCGATGTCGCCTTGGAGGGTTAAACTCAGCAGCGGATCGCCGTCCTCGTCCTTGGCAGCAATCGAGTCGGTGATCTGGAGCGCGCCCGTGTTGTCGCGGAAGGCGAGGCGGAAGGCGTCCACGCTCGCCTGCGTGTACGTGAGCGTCTGCACCTCATCCGTGCCGGGATTCACGCCCTGTGTCGTCGTCGTCACGTCGCCGTCGCCCAGGCCGAAGGCGCGGAAGAAGTCGATGGTGAAGGTCAGCTCGTTCGTCGAGTTGTCGAACTCGGCCTTGAGCCCGGAGATGTCGAGGGTGTCGACGAACTTGTTGACAAGATCCTGGATGCTGCCGATCTTCAGCTCGGCCAACGCCGCGTCGTTGGCATCGACGTCGCCGTCATCGTCGTTGTCGAAGAACGGCAGGCTGACGGCGCCGTCGCCGTCGGCGTCCGGGTTGAGGATGTCGCCGCTCAGGAACAGAGGATCCAGCACCTCCTCCTTGAAGCTCTGGCCGTAATCCAGGATCTCGCCCACCGTCTTGCCGGTGTACGGGATCACGACCTGCATGAACTGGCTGCCGCCGAGCGCGACGAGGGTGTCGAGCACGCCGCCCAGCATGCCCATGACCTCGGTCGGCGAGATGTTTCCGAAATCGAGCAGGTCGATGTCCTGCGGCCCAGGCAGCGGGAAGTCGGCCTCGAGCTTGGTGATCCTTACCGCGGACTCCCCGGTGCTGTCGCCGAACGGGTCCGCGCCGGAGACCCCCATCTCGAAATCGATGACGGCCAAGTTCAGATCGTCGCCACCGACCAGCACCCCGGGCGTGACGGTGACCGTCGCGACGACCTCGACGAAGGGATCCAGGTCCGGATCCGAGACCGTGATGTTGGTGACGTCGGCGACCGTGAGGCTGCCGCCGATAACGTCAGCCAGATCGATGCGCTCGTCCAGCGTCGCCGCGTCGTCCACGAACGTGAGCTGGACCTGACCGTCGACCGCAATGCTCGACACCGCCCCGATGTTCAGCGCGAGGAAGCCGAGGTTGATCGCGCTGCCGGAGATATCGGCCGTCGCGTCGACGGCAAGCGTGACCGTGCCTCCCGGCACCAGGAACACCTCGAGCGGCGAGCCGGTCGAAATGCCGATCGAGAACAGGGCGTCCAGCGTGGCGTCGACCGCGAGGTCGGCGTCGATGCTGACACCCAGCGCCGCGCCTTCCTCGCCCAGGTCGAGCGAGAACACCTGCCCGTTGATCGCGGCCTGCAGGTGGAAGTCGAGCAGCAGCTCGAGCGAGCCGGTGGCGTCGGCGGCATCGGGATCCGAGCCGCGGTAGCTTGTCGTCACGTCGAGCGACAGGACATCGAACACGCCGAACGGTGACAAGAGCCCGTCGAGCTCATCCACCACGTCCTGCAACGTCAGGTCCGCAGCGGTAAGCTCGGTCTTGGCCTTGTTGACGAAGTCGGTGATCGCGTCGGTGATGCCGGTCAGCTGGCCGAGAGCCCCGTCGGCGGTGCCATCGACGAACGGTAGCTGGTTGAACAGCTGGGCGAAGCCCTCGACGCCGTCCTGCAGCTTCTCGACGTAGTCGAGCAGGTCGTCGAGGAAAGCCTCCATGGCCGCAATGGCGCCAACAGGCAGCGTGGCGTCAATCTCTTCGGCGAGCTGTGCGCCGACCTGGTTGAGCGTGCTCGAGCCATCGCTGCTGGCGAACGTCGCACCGGCCGCGGTCACTGTCAGCGGGTTGTCGTGTCCCGTGAAATCGAGTTGGTCCGCATCCCCCTCGCTGGCATCATCGGTGATGTCGACGGTGCCGAAATTATCGGTCGCGCCGCCGCCCGAGCCCAGCTTGTATGTATCGTTGCCGCCCTCGCCATTGATGTTGGCCGTCTCGCTCCAGTTGGAAACGGTAAACGTGTTCGCACCGGCTCCGCCCGCCAGGTTCGCGGTTTCGATCCCGGAGATCGTTATCGCTTCCGCGCCGACCGTGAGCTGGGTGTCGCTCAGCGTAATGTTCTGGTTCGCGGTGACGCTGATTGAGTCACCGGTGCCCGCACCACCGGTGATCACATAAGTGGCGGCCGTCGAGAAGGCCTGCAGGATGACGCCATCGTCTCCGCCATCGCCATTAATGGTGTAGGTACCTGCGCCAGTGGTGACAGCGTTGATCGTGATCGTATCGTTGTCGCCGCCGCCATTGACTGTCACGTTGCCGGTGAAACCGGAATCCCCCAACGAATTGATGATCAGCGTATCCGCGCCGGTCCCTAGATGGAACGTGAGCGTCGTGGGATTGCCGAACGACGTCGTCTCGATCGCGCCGCTCGTGCTGCGAACCTGAATCTGCCCGGCTGTCGGAGAATCCTCCAGCACCCAATCATCTACACCTGCGGTGCCGTTGAAAATGACGTCAGCCGCGGTGCCTGCATTGACGGGCTCGAGACCCGCGTAGGCAATGACATCACCATCGCGCTCGACGTACCCGGAATCCGGGCCGGTCGGCGCGAACACGATCGTGTTGTAGACACCATTGACTATGAGGCTATCGAACCCGCCCGTGCCCCCCTCAATGAGCCCGCTCACGCTACCGGACGCTTCGAATACGAACGTATCCTCGTTATCCGCCGCCCCCTCGAGGTTCTCCATCCCGCTGAACGACACGCCGCCGACATTCCCTGAATTCGGGCCGTCGATGACCCAGGTGCTATCCTCGTCCGGCCCGACGAGCGTGTCCTCGTCGCCGCCGCCCTCGAGATTCTCGACGCCGGTGAATTTCGTTCCGCCGGCCGTGCCGCTGCCCTGGCCGGTGTAGCGCCACACCGTCTTGCGCTCTGGGCCGCGGAACCGGTCGGTACCCAGGCCGCCGGTCGCGGTGCCCGCCAAGCCGCCGGCCGCCAACAGCTCGAAGACATCATCGCCCCCACCGCCCAGCAAGTTCTCGACGCCTGCGAACGCGACCCCGTTCAGCGTCCCCGCATCCGTCCCGTCGATGATCCAGCGGTTGGCGCTGTTCGCGCCCACGATGGAGTCGAAGCCGAGTCCGCCCGCGACGATCCCGTCCAGGCTGCCGCTCTCCGTGAAGACGAAGCTGTCGGACCCGGCGCCGCCGCTGAGGTTCTCGATCTGCGCGAACTCGACGCCGCCGACGCTGCCGGCGTTCGCGCCGCTCAGGGTCCACACGCTGCCCTCGTTGCGGCCGACGAGCGTATCGTTGCCCGCACCGCCAACCACCCGCGTCACGTTCACCATCGCCGCCACGCCGGTCGCCGCGCCGGCCTCGAGATCGACAGTGACGGTGTTCGTGCGCGAGGAGTAGTCGAAGGTATTGACGCCGGCGCCGCCGTCGATCGTGCCGCTGATGCTGCCGCCGGCGAATATGAAGCTGTCGTTCGCCGCGCCGCCGGTCAGGTTCTCGATCTCGACGAAGGCCTGGCCGTTCAGCGCGCCGGCATCGTCGCCCGTGATCGTCCACGTATTGTCGATGTCGGCCGCGACCAGCGTGTCGTCGCCCTCGCCGCCGCGCAAGGTGCCGGAGACACGGCCTTCCGGCGCGAATGCGAACGTGTCCGCGCCGCTGCCGCCCGTCAGGTTCTCGACGCCGGCAAAGGTCTGGTTGTTGAGGGTTCCGGAATCTTCGCCGCTGATTGCCCAGGTGTTATCGACGTCGGCCGCAACCAGCGTGTCATTGCCTTCGCCGCCCTCGACAGCCGTGGTGCCGGACGCGTCCAGCACGACGAATGTGTCATCGGCGTCGCCGCCTTGCACACGCTCGACACCCGTAAAGGTGCCGTCGTCGGTCGATCCGGCGCTGGGCGTATCCAGGAACCAGGTATTTGCGTTATCCGGCCCGATCAGCTCGTCTACGCCGCCGTCGCCGCCGTGGAAATTCACGCGGATCTGATGCGCGACCGAGGCGCGGTCGAAGCCGATCTTCAGCCTGTCGCTCTGGTCATTGCCGAAGACGTTGACGTCGATGTCCTGGTCAAGCAGCTCCGCGCCGAGCACGGCGCTTGACCCGCTGTCGACGAGCTGGAGTACTTGCGTGCCGTCGACGTCGGCAATTCTAAGCGCCGCATCGAGCGCAGCTCCGGACGCGGCAGCGTAGCTGATGTCCGCCGAGAGCAGCAGCCTGGGTTCGAGTGCCTCGAACAGCAGCTTGCGGCGGAACGGCGGCGCCGAGGAAACGACGCCGCGCTTGCGGTTCCCGGACTTCAGATACCCATCAAAGGGCGGGCTCATCGCCGCTCCTTCTTATTGGTACGCGGATTTACCTGGCGCTGCGCCGAGAGGAACGAGACGCGCGGAGAAACACCAATGGAAGGAGCAGCCAAGACGCAACGGGTGACAGAGATGTCACCGATCGCCGGCAATCCACGTGCGGCTGACACGCTGCTGAGTTCCCCTGTCAAAAAAGCATCAACCAGCAGCGCCGGCCCGATGCAATCCGGCGCCACCACGTTCAGTACGGTGGCCGCCGCGATGGCGCTTCTTAGCTGCGTTTTTAAATTCTTGGCTTGCTACTTTTTTAATTGCGCAAACTCGTCCTGGTCGCCCCGGAGAATCTACCAAGACGTGATGACATTTTTGCGAACAAATCTTAACACCAAGACTGTGCGATTTGTCATGTATTTCCGGCGTGGCGAAAACGGCGGAGTCATCCGGCAACATCAAGTGATGTTGCTACTAGAAAACATGGGATAAACATCCCAGAGTGACCGGCGCTTTAATTCGCCTTGACGCGCTGCAAAACCACCTTCCGCTCCGCGTTTTTCTTCAATCGGTTGCAATCGCAACTTCGCGTGTCATCGCAGAAGTTACATCGGCACGACGATCCACCTCGATTATGCCGGGTGCGATCGGGATTGGGCGTGCGCCAGCACCAGTAAATAAAAATGGCTTGCAAGGCAACCTTGCAAGCCATTTTTATCTGGTCGGGGCGGTGAGATTTGAACTCACGACCACC
>Ga0209640_10001072_pt1 | contig 22645 bp, 18 predicted proteins | sample RifCSP10_1_FD_184018 | JGI IMG/M metagenome (GOLD analysis project Ga0209640, IMG submission 184018) | Soil microbial communities from Rifle, Colorado - Rifle CSP2_sed 10_1 (SPAdes) (version 2) | ecosystem: Environmental > Terrestrial > Deep subsurface > Rock core/Sediment | place: Rifle...
CTCGGCGTGTCGCTCCGCGGGTCGCGGGGCGGGAGCCCACTCCGGCTGACGCTCAGGTGCCCGCTGCACGGGTCGGAACTCGTGGCCGCAGTACGCGCACAGCGACCACTCCGGATCGGCCAGCCGGCTGCACGATGGGCAGACGCGATGCAGACGGGTGCGGCAGTTGGGGCAGACCAGCCAATCGGCGTGGACGCGGTCGCGGCAGACGGGGCAGAGCTCGTTCTTCTCGACCTCGGCCAGGAGGGATTCCTCGGCCAGTGAGCGCTCGTAGACCTCGGCCAGCGACTCGCGCGGCCGCACGATGAGGTACAGCACCACGGCGAACAGGAAGAGGAGCGGCGTGAAGAAGATGATCAGCGCCGAGGCGAAGTAGGGCAGGATCGGGTTCTCGCTGCGTGCCTGCATGTCGCGGAACGCCCAGTAGGCGGTCCCCAGCCAGAGCAGCACGACGTAGATGACGATCAGCGTGCCCGCGGTCTGCACGAGCGGGTTGGTGATGAAGTCGTTCCAGATCTTCCCCGGATCCGGCAGGCCGTCTGGCATGCGAAGGCGCCTCTGTAGCGTTACCGCCGCGCGCGGATCGGCGCTGGCGGCGCGGCGGTCATGCTAGCAGATAGCCGAGAGAGCACCTCCACCACGGTCCGGTGCTCGAGTGACAGGACCCGCTCGGCGAGCTCGCGCGGCGTCAGGCCCGGTTCGACCGCCATCCGCACCTGCGTGATCGTCGGGCCGGCGTCAAGCTCCTCGGTGACGTCATGGACGGTCACGCCGGTCTCGACGTCCCCGGCCTCGAGCACCGACGCGTGCACCGCCAGCCCCAGCATCCCGCGCCCCCCATGGCGCGGCAGCAGCGAGGGGTGGATGTTGATCGTGCGGCCGGCGTAGGCGGCGAAATAGGGCGGCCGCAGCAGCTGGTCGTAGCCGGCCAGCAGCACCAGCGCGCAGCCCGTCTCCTCCATCGCCTGGCCGATGGCCGCATCACGGGCATCGGCGTCAGCGTGGTCCGCCGTCACCATGACGCGCCACCGCACGCCGGCCCTGGCGGCCACCTCCAGGGCGCGGATGCCATGCCGGTTGGCGACCACCAGGGCGGGCTCCACCTCCGGCAGCCGGCCATCGACCACCGCGCGCAGGACCGCCTCGAGGTTCGAGCCGCGCCCGGAGACGAGGACGCCGAGCCGCATCGGCTCAGGCAAAGGTGACGCGCGGGGCGTCCGGCTCGAGGCCGACCACGGTGCCGACCTGGCGCGCCTCCGGTACGGCCGCGAGGACCGTATCGACCAGCGCGGGACGGACGACGGCGGTGAGCCCGATCCCCAGGTTGAAGGTCCGCACCATCTCGGCGTCGTCGATGTCGCCGCGCTCCTGGAGGAGGCTGAAGATGAGCGGCACCGGCCACGAGCCCAGCTCGACGTGGGCGCCGAGCCCCGCCGGCAGGGTGCGCGGGATGTTGTCGACCCACCCGCCGCCGGTGATGTGGGCGAGTGCCAGCAGCTCGCCGTCCGCGGCTCGCAGCGCGCGGCGCATCGTCCGGATCGGCTCAAGGTAGGACCGATGCGGCTCGAGCAGCTCCTCGCCGACGGTGCGCTCCAGGCCGGGGGCGGTGCGCCCCCAGTCGTCCTCGCCGAAGATGCGACGTGCCAGCGAGTAGCCGTTGGTGTGGAGGCCGCTCGACGGAAGCCCGAGCAGCGCGTCGCCCGCGGCGACGCCGGCTCCGTCGATCACCTCGGCCCGCGAGACGACGCCGACGATGAAGCCGGCCAGGTCGAAGTCGTCGCCGACGTACAGGTCCGGCAGCTCGGCGGTCTCCCCGCCGACGAGTGCCACCCCAGCCGCCGAGCATGCGGCAGCGATGCCGGTCACGATCTCGGCCGCCACCTCGGCGCGCAGCCGGCCGACGGCCAGGTAGTCGAGGAAGAAGAGCGGATCGGCGCCGCACACGGCGATGTCGTTGATGCAGTGATTGACGACATCGATGCCGATGCTGTCGTAGCGCTCCATGGCGATCGCGAGCTTGAGCTTGGTCCCGACCCCGTCGGTCGAGGACACCAGCACCGGATCGGGGTGCGTGCTCGGGTCGAAGCGGAAGAGGCCGCCGAAGCCTCCGATCCCGGCGAGGACATCCGGCGTGGCGGTGGTCGCCGCCGCGGCGCTGATCAGGTCGACCGCCCGCCGCGCCTCGCCGCGGTGCACCCCCGCATCGGCGTAGCGGTCGCCCATCGGTTCCTAGCCCCGCTCGAGCGCGAACTTGTCGACGTCGAGCGGCACGTCAACCGGGTAGCGTCCGTCGAAGCAGGCGGTGCAGTGGCGCCGCTCGTCGCCGCCCACGGCGGCCAGCAGGCCATCCTGCGAGAGGTAGCCGAGCGAGTCGGCGCCAATCTGGCGACGGATGCCGTCGAGCGACAGGTTGGCCGCGATCAGCTCGGCACGCCGCCCGGTATCGACGCCCATGTAGCAGGGGAACTGCATCTGCGGCGAGTGAACGCGCACGTGGAGCTCGGCGGCACCGGCGCGGCGCAGCATGGCCACGATCGGGCCCAGGGTCGTGCCCCGCACGATCGAGTCGTCGACCACCACCACCCGCTTGCCGGCCAGCACCTCGGGCAGCGGGTTGAACTTCAGCCGCACCGACGCCTCGCGCGAGGTCTGGCCGGGCTGGATGAAGGTGCGGCCCACGTATCGGTTCTTGATCAGGCCCTCGCGGTACGGCAGGCCGGACTGCTCGGCGAAGCCGATGGCCGCGGGGATGGCCGAGTCGGGCACCGCGATGACGAGGTCGGCGTCGGCCGGCTGCTCGATCGCCAGGCGGCGCCCCATCCGCATCCGGGCCTCGTACAGCAGCCGTCCGCCGATGACGCTGTCGGGCCGGGCGAGATACACGAACTCGAAGACGCACAGCCGCTCGCGGGCATCGCTCTGCTCCGGGCTGACGCCGGGTCGATGCGAGTGGACGCCGTCGTCGTCAATGGTCAGCACCTCCCCCGCCTCGACGTCGCGCACGAACGCGGCGCCCATCGCGTCGAGCGCCACGCTCTCCGACGCAACCGCCCAGCCGGCCGGACGGCCGTCGCCGTCGCGCAGCCGCCCCAGGGCGAGCGGCCGGAATCCGACCGGGTCGCGTGCCGCCACCAGCGCACCGGCGGTGAGCATCGTGAACGTGAAGGCCCCAGAGGCGCGGTGGAAGGCGTGCTCGACGCGCTGCGCCCAGGCACGGCCCGGCGCGTGCGCGATCAGCTTGGCGAGCACCTCCGTGTCGCTGGCGGTCACGAAGTCGACCCCCTGCTCGGTCAGGGCATCGCGCAGCCAGGTGGCGTTGGTCAGGTTGCCGTTGTGCCCCAGCATCAGCTCGCCGAGATCGCTCTCCGCGTAGACCGGCTGCACGTTCGGCAGGCTGTTCGAGCCGGTGGTGCTGTAGCGGGTGTGCCCGATCGCCATGCGGCCCGGGCGGGCGGCACCACCCGCTTCCGCGTCGGCCGCCTCGAGACGCACCAGCGTCTCCTCGTCGAAGACCTGGCCGACGAGGCCGAGCCGCTTGTGGAGGGTCAGCCGCGCGCCGTCCGAGATGGCGATGCCGGCCGACTCCTGGCCGCGATGCTGGAGGGCGTGCAGCCCCAGCGCGGTCAGGTGCGCGACGGGCATGCCGGGAGCGTGGATGCCCACCACGCCGCACTCCTCGCGCGGGCCGTGCGGCTCGTAGATGGGGAGCTCGGCGGGGTGCAGTGCGGCCTCGGGACGGGCGACGGGTACGGCGGTCCGTCGCACCGACATCAGTGTGCGAGGCGTGATCGAGGCACTTCCGGATGATAACCGAGCCGCCGTGGCTGCGGCGCATCCACGGGACTATCGTCCTGCCCCGGTACTGCCCCGGACCGCACCCGGGCCGATCCGGGCCGCCGGAGCGCAGGTGCGGCCGCGCAACTCCGACGATCGGGTCATGGCAGCCCCGATGGCGGCCCCCCATCCTCGGGGCAGGTCGATCTCATCATCAGGAGTTGGACTGCAGCATGCTGCGAATCGTCCGGGCGCTCGCGTTCCTGGCCCCGCTCCCGGTCGTCCTGCTGGCCGTGGTGGGTCTCACCGTCGTGCCCGGCGCGGACCCCCGGCAGCGCTTCATCTTCGGCGCGCTGGTGGCCCTCGCGGCCGCGGCGGGGGCGACCGCCATGGCCCTCTTCTGCTGGAGCTTCTTCGGCTGGCGGCTGCGCCGCATCGCCTCCGCCCTGGAGGTCACCCTCAGCTCCAACGCCCCGGTCCGCCTGCGCGAGGGCGGGCTCCCGGCCGAGCGACGCCTGGCGCGAGCCATCAACGCCGCCTCCGGCGCCTTCGTGCAGGTGGAGGCCCGCGCCGCGCACGACCGGCTGACCGGGGTCGCCAACCGCGAGACGCTGCTGACCACGCTGGTGACCGAGATCGAGCGGGCAACGCGGCACCACAAGTGGCTCTCGGTGGCGTTCATCGACATCGATCGCTTCAAGCCGATCAACGACACCTACGGCCATCACTCCGGCGACGCCGTGCTGCGGCAGATCGCGTCGCTGATCGGCAACAACATCCGCGTCAGCGACCTTTTCGGCCGCTACGGCGGCGAGGAGTTCATGCTCATCCTCCCCGAGACGACTCCGGAGGAGGCGACCGTGCTGGCCGAGCACCTGCGCTCACTGGTCGAGGAGCAGCCGCTGCTCATCGCCCGCGACCAGCCGCTGCGGGTGACCATCAGCATCGGCGTCGCCGGCGACGTCGGATCGCAGCTGCAGGCCGACCGGCTGGTCGACCAGGCCGATGCCGCGATGTACGCCGCCAAGTCGCTCGGGCGCAACCGCACCTACCGCTACCGCGCCGTCGACGAGAACGCGACCGTCCGCCGCGCGCCGATCTCTTCCGAGCGGCGAGCCGCCGCAACCGCCATCGGCCAGTGGGCCAGCGACACGGCGGCCGAGGCGCTCGCCTCGGTGCTGGCGCCGCAGCCGCACCACCGCGGGCGGCCATCCGACATGATCGCCTCGCTGGCGACCGGCATGGCCCTGGAGCTCGGCTTGCCGCGCGAGGAGATCGAGCGCATCCGCATCGCCAGCCTGCTGCACGACCTCGGCAAGCTGGCCGTGCCGCCGGAGATCCTCGACAAGCCGACGAACCTCTCGGACCGCGAGTGGCAGGCGATCGGTGAGCACCCACGCGTCGGCCAGGTGATCCTGGAGCAGGCGTCCTCGCTGCGCGAGGCGGTGCCGGTCGTCCTGCACCACCACGAGCACTTCGACGGGGCCGGCTACCCGCACGGGCTGCGCGGCAACGAGATCCCGCTCGGCGCACGCATCGTCGCCGTCGCCGATGCGTACCACGCCATGGTCAACGAACGCCCCTACAAGTCGGCCCGCGACCACGTCGCGGCGATCAACGAGCTCCGCAAGAATGCTGGCACGCAGTTCGATCCGGAGGTCGTCGGCGTCTTCTGCCAGCTCTTCGCGGCCGGGGTGCCGGCGGACGGCCTGGAGGAGGTCTACAGCCTGCATGAGCGGGCCCGCGGCGGCCTCCAGAAGCTGGAGCCGCGCGCCGCCGCCGCCCTCCTCGGCGTCGTCAGCGACGGCGCGGAGGCCGCCCATCACCACGACCACGGGCACGAGCACGATCACGGTCCCGCGAAACCGGCCCCGCGATCCGGCACCAGGACACGCGGTCACGAAAAGCCGCCCGGCGCGGCGGCGGCCCTCCCCCTCGACGAGGCGACCGGCTAGAAGGGCGTCGCCCAGGCCGCCTCGAGGTCCGCGAGCGCGAGCTCGAGCCGCACCGGTCCCACGTTCAGGCCGAGGCCATGGCCGCCGGCGCGCCCCAGGCGGCCGACCGCCACCCCTGCCGCGGCGGACGCGGCCTCCACCGCGCCCCGCAGCTCCGGGCGCACCGCCACGATGGCACGCCCGGCCCGTTCGCCGAAGAGCGCGGCGGTCGGCAGCGCCCACGCCTCGGTGGGGAGCTCGATGGCGGCGCCCACGCCCGACGCGATGGACAGCCGAGCGAGCGCGACGCCGAGGCCGCCAACCGACAGGTCGTGGGCGCCGGCCAGCAGCCCGGCGGCGGAGAGGCGCGGGAGCAGGCTGACGAGGCGTGCCGCTCGCGCGACCTCGAGCGTCGGCTGGCCGCCGCGACGGCCGCGCCGCCAGGCCAGCTCGGAGGCAGCCAGCGCCGCCATGTCCCAGCCGGGGTCACCGAGCAACAAGACCTCGTCGCCGTCGTGCCAGCGCATCGGGACGGCCAGCGACCGATCCTCCAGCAGCCCGACCGTTCCGACCACCGGGGTCGGCAGGATCGGGCCGTCGGCGGTCTGGTTGTAGAGGCTGACGTTGCCCGACACGATCGGGACGCCGAGCGCGCGGCAGGCCCCCGCCATGCCGGCCACCGCTTCGGCCAGCTGCCAGTAGCCGGCCGGCTCCTCGGGCGAGCCGAAGTTCAGGCAGTTCGTGATGCCAACCGGGATCGCCCCGCTGCAGGCCGCGTTCAGCGCACCCTCCATCACGGCCGCCGCGCCGGCCAGCCGCGGGTCGAGGGCGCCAATCCGGCCGGGTCCGTCCAGGGAGAGGGCGATCGCCCGGCGCGTGCCCTTGACGCGCAGCAGCGCCGCGTCGCCGGCTCCCGGGCCGACCAGCGTGTTCGTGCCGTTCATGTGGTCGTACCGCCGCCAGATCGGCTTCCGGCTGCGGGCGTTGGGGCTGGCGAGCAGCTCGAGCAGCGTCGCGGCCGACGGCACCTCGGCGGCGAGGTCGTCGAGCCGCTCGGCGCGGCGGGCGGCGAGGTCGGAGGGTGGCGCGGCCGGCGGGACGTAGCGCGGCGCCTCGTCGGCCAGGGAGTGGCCGGGGACCTCGCAGATCAGCTGGCCGGCGAGCGTGGCCCGCACGACCGGCTCGGCGATGACCCGGCCGATCGTCACGGCGTGCAGCTCGTAGCGGTCGAAGACGCGCCGCACCTCCGCCTCGCGCCCGGCAGCGACCACCAGCAGCATCCGCTCCTGCGACTCGCTGAGCAGCAGCTCGTAAGCGCTCATGCCCGCCTCGCGCGTCGGCAGCCGGTCCAGCTCGACCTCGGCGCCGCAGTCGCCGCGCGCCGAGAGCTCGGCCAGGGCGCAGGTCAGCCCGGCCGCCCCGAGGTCCTGCATCGCCACCAGCGCATCGGAGCCGGCCAGCTCGAGGCAGGCCTCCATCAGCAGCTTCTCGAGGAACGGGTTGCCGACCTGCACCGCCGGCCGCCGCTCGTCTCGGTCGTCACCGAGCGACGCCGACGCGAAGCTGGCGCCCTGGATCCCGTCGCGGCCGGTGGCGGCGCCAACCAGCAGCAGCGCGTTTCCGGGACCGGCGGCCCGCGCCAGCACGAGCTCGTCCCGTGGGGCGATCCCGACGCACATCGCATTCACCAGCGGGTTGCCGTTATAGCTGGCGTCGAAGAGGAGCTCGCCGCCGACATCGGGGATGCCGATGCAGTTGCCGTAGCCGGCGATGCCGGCTACCACCCCACCGAACAGGTAGCGGTTGCGGGTCGCCGCCTCGGCATCGGTCCGGCCGGTCGGGTCGTCGGCTGCATCGAGTGGGCCGAAGCGCAGCGAGTTGAGCAGCGCCATCGGCCTGGCGCCCATGGTGAAGACGTCGCGGATGATGCCGCCGACGCCGGTGGCCGCACCCTGGTACGGCTCGACCGCGCTGGGGTGGTTGTGCGACTCGACCTTGAAGACGACCGCCAGCCCGTCGCCGATGTCGATGGCTCCGGCATTCTCGCCAGGCCCGACCACGACCCGCTCGCCGTCGGTCGGCAGGTCCACCAGCAGCGGGCGGGAGTGCTTGTAGGCGCAGTGCTCGCTCCACATCGCGCCGAACATGCCCAGCTCGACCGCATTCGGCTCGCGCCCCAGGGCGATCACCACCAGCCGATACTCGTCCTCGGTCAGCCCATGCCGGTCGACCGGCAGTGCGACGCTCACCCGGGCACGCTCACGCCAGGCTGTGCGCGCTCAACCTCAGGCACGCCACAGTCGCGTGGCGCAGCCGATGGCGACGATCAGCCCCGCCAGCAGGAAGATGATCCCCGCCGGCGACAGGGCTCGCAGGATGGCGACCAGGTCGCCGCCCGAACCGCCCCACACCTCGACCACCACGAACATGGCGGCCAGCGCGAGCCCCCAGGCGAGCGCCACCAGCAGGCCGATGCGCTGCAGCGAGCCGGGGCCCGGCCGCAGGAAGCCCACCGCGGCGAGGACGACGAGGAGCACCATGAGCACGGGCAGCGGGGCGGCGAGGCCGAAGTAGGCACCGTCGACGAGGCCGCCGGCCGGGTAGCCGCTCCAGAAGCCGATCCCGTAGCCGCCCGGCGCACCGAAGGAGCGGTCCCACAGCGAGGCGCCGCCGAAGGCAAAGGGGAGCAGCCAGGCGGTCAGCATCCCGGCGGTCCCGATCAGGAGCACGACCGGGCCGAGGATGGCGCGCGGGGGCCGATGCTTCGTCTCCTCGAGATCTGCCGCCGGCCAGCCCTCCGGCGGGCGCAGGTTGGTGCCGCAGTTCTGGCAGAAGGCGGTGCCGGCACGGTTGTGGGTCCCGCAGCGCGGGCAGGCCGCGGTCCCTTCGGGCGGAGCGGGCCGCTCGACGGCGACCGGGTCGCCCGCCGCGATCAGGCGCTGGCCGCAGCTCCGGCAGAAGGCGATCCCGGGGCGGTTGTCCGTGCCGCAGCGCGCGCAGCGCGTGCCCTCACCGAGGGGCGTGGCCGGGACCAGGTGGGCGGGAATCCCCCCGCCCGAGGGATCGGGCGGCGGAGGCGTGGGCCAGGCCTCGGCGTCGCCGGGAGTCGGTCGGGGGGCGTCGTCGGGTTGGGCCGGCTCCTGCGCCGGGTCCTCGGCCGGCGGGTCCGGCTGCGGTTCCGCCGGGGCGTCAGGCGGGTCCCGCTCGTCATCGTGCATCGGGCGGTGGACCTCCATCAGGAGCGTCTCGGACGGCTCGCATCATAGCCGACGCTCCGCGACGGCCGGCTGGGCGACGAGCCAGGCGTCGAGCGAACGGAGGAGACGCAGCCCGTCGCTGCCGCCGGTCTCGTCCTCCATGGCCCGCTCCGGGTGCGGCATCAGGCCGAGCACGTTGCCGCGCTCGTTGACGATCCCCGCGATCGAGCGCAGCGAGCCGTTGGGATTCGCGGCGGCGTTGACCGTCCCGGCTGGATCGGCGTAGCGCAGGACGACGCGGGCAGAGCGCTCCAGCTCATCAAGGGCGGCGGCGTCCGCGAAGTAGCGCCCCTCGCCGTGCGAGATCGGTAGCCGGATCGTCTCGCCGGGGTGGAGCTCGCCGAGCCAGGGGCCTGCGGCGCGTTCGACGCGCAGCGGCTGCCACTCGCAGCGGAACTCGAGGTGGTCGTTGCGCAGCAGAGCGCCGGGCAGGATCCCGGCCTCGGTCAGGATCTGGAAGCCGTTGCACGAGCCGAGCACCGGCCCGCCGGCGGCGGCGAAGGCCTCGACTGCGCGCATCGCCGGCGAGAAGCGGGCGATGGCTCCGGTGCGCAGGTAGTCGCCGTGGGCGAAGCCGCCGGGCAGCACCACCGCGTCGGGATCCGGCAGCACCGTCTCCGCGTGCCACACCAGCCGCGCCTCCCAGCCCAGGAGCGATGCGGCGTGGGCGAAGTCGCGGTCGCTCCAGGTTCCGGGGAAGACGATCACCGCCACGCGCGGGCCGCGGCTCATGCCCTCTGCTCCGCATCCTGGTCGCCGGCGCGCAGCTCCCAGTCGGCCGTCTCCATGACCGGGTTGGCCAGCAGGCGCCGGCACATCTCGTCGAGGGCAGCCTCCGCAGTGCCGCGGTCGGCGGCCTCGAAGGCGAGGCGCAGCAGCTTGCCGGCGCGCACCTCGGCGACGGTGTCGTAGCCGAGAGCCCGCAGCCCGCCGGCGATGGTCTGGCCCTCCGGGTCGGCGATCCCGGGGCGCAGCCGGACGTGCACCTCGGCCAGCCAGCGCATCAGGCCGATGCCCCCGCGTCGCGCCACCGGTCGCCGGTCAGCCGCTCGTACGCGGTCGTGTAGCGCTCCCGCGTACCGGCGATGACCTCGTCCGGCAGGCGCGGGGCGGGGGGCTCGCGATCCCAGCCCGAGGCCGCCACGAAGTCGCGGACGTACTGCTTGTCGAAGGAGGGCGGACTGGCGCCCGGCGCGTACGAGGCCACGTCCCAGAAGCGGCTCGAATCGGGGGTCAGCAGCTCGTCGATGAGCGTCACCTCGCCGTCGACCCAGCCGAACTCGAACTTCGTGTCGGCCAGGATCAGGCCCACCTCCGCGGCCCGCTCCGCGCCGGCGCGGTAGAGGGCCAGGGATCGGTCCTCCAGCTCGCGGGCCAGCGCGGCGCCGACCAGCTCCGCCAGGCGCTCACGGCTGATGTTCTCGTCGTGGCCCACCTCGGCCTTGGTGGAGGGGGTGAAGATCGGCTGCGGCAGGCGGTCCGCCTCGCGCAGCCCGGGCGGCAGCCGGTGCCCGCCGACCGCGCCGCCGTCGCGATACTCCGCCCAGCCCGATCCGGCGAGGTAGCCGCGCACGACGCACTCGGCATCGATGCGCCGCGCGCGACGCGCGAGCGTCACCCGGCCGGCCAGATCGGGTGAGCGCGCAGCCTCGGGCAGGTCGTCCGCATCGGTCGACAGGAGGTGCGTCGGCCCGAGCGGCTCGAGGCGGCGGAACCAGTAGGCCGACAGGGCGGTCAGCAGCCGTCCCTTGTCGGGGATGCCCTGTTCGAAGACGACGTCGAATGCCGACAGGCGGTCGGTCGCCACCAGCAGCAGCCGATCGTCCCCGACCGCGTACGTCTCGCGCACCTTGCCGCGATGGAGGAGCGGAAGCCCGGGGATGGTCGACGCGGCGAGGATCACGACAGGTCGTCCGTCTTCCCGTCGTCGCCGCCCCCGGCGGTCGGCTCTTCCGGCAGGCCCATCCGGCGGCGGGCGAAGGCCTCCACCCGGTCGAGCAATGCGAGCACGACGAGGATCAGCGCGGTGCCGATCACGGCCATCGCCAGCAGCCCTGCCCCGGCGGCCATCCCGATGGCCGCCACCGACCACAGCGAGGCGGCCGTGGTCAGCCCGCGGATGTTGCCGCGGTGCTGGAGGATGGTGCCGGCGCCGATGAAGCCGATGCCGGACACGATCTGGGCCGCGATGCGGGTCGGGTCGACCGCCGACCCCGCGAAGCCGTGGGCCGAGATGATGGTGAACAGCGCCGCCCCGAGCGCCACCAGCGAGTGGGTGCGGAAGCCTGCCGGCTGGCGGTGCAGCTCGCGCTCCAGGCCGATCACCGCGCCAAGCACCAGCCCGAGCGCGAGGCGTCCGGCCAGCTGGAGCTCAAGATCGAAGCCGAGGTAAGGCGTCATCTTGCGGCCTGCGTGCTGGTCGGGTCGGCCGGCCACGGGACAGCTGCCAGCGCCAGTGACCACCAGGTCGAGGTCCACGCGTGCAGCCCCGCGAAGAGCGCGACCACGGCCAGCCAGGCGGCGACGAAGCCGGCCAGCAGCAGCAGCGTCGGCGCGCTCAGCAGCTCGCCGGCCGCGAGGGAGGAGGCAATCGGCCGCCACAGCACGCCCAACAGGGCCAGCGCGAGCGCGGCGGCCAGGAGGTCGGCCAGCGTCCCGGCTGCGGCCGTGCCGAGGCGGCGCAACGGGCTGCGGGCCAGGTCGCCGAGGGCGGCCCGCGCCGCGCGGCCCAGGCCCGTGCCGGTCGCGAAGGCATGGCGCATCGTCACCGCGCCGAAGGCCTGTCCGGCGACGACCGCAACGGCCAGCAGGACGAGGAGCGGCAGCAGCCGAATGGCAACCCGCAGCTCGACCGGGCCGCCGGCGTCGGGGGCACCGAACTCGGCCGGCGCGACCGCCGCGATGCCGACCGCCAGCGACACGAGCACGACGATGGCGGGCAGCGCAGCCAGCAGGACGGCGCTGAAGGCCACCTCGGTGTCGTGGGTGAGCGACCGACCCGTCGAGTGGCCCGCGGCGCGCAGGATGGCCGCCTCGCCGAGCCCTGCCAGCAGGCAGCCGCCGAGCAGCAGCAGGGCTCCCAGGCTGGCGATGAACAGCACGTTGAGCGGGAACAGCCCGGAGCTGAACAGCCGGGCGCCGATGAAGGCCAGGTCGCCGCTGCTCGGGACGCCCGCCACCGTCACCAGCAGCGGCAGCCAGGCGAGGTACGCGAGCGCGCACAGCGCACCGCCCAGCCAGGCGTAGCGGCGGCCGGCGGCCGTGTCGGCCGCGGCAGCGGCGCTGCTCCACCACCCGGCGGCGCGGTTCATGGCGTCGTCGCCTCCTGCTCGCCGAGTCCGACGGCCGCGAAGGTCACGTCGATCCCGGCCAGGTGCCGCTCGAGGTCCATCGCCCGCTCGATATCCGCCGCGTCGAGCCAGCGACCCACCGCGGGATCAGCCTCCAGCTCGGCGCGGAACGTGCCACCGCCGGCCAGCGCCCGCTGCGCGGCGCCCTGCACCAGGCGATATGCCTCCTGGCGGTCAGCGCCGTTGGCGATCATGGCCAGCAGCAGGGCCTCGGAGTAGACCATCCCGTCGAGCAGCTGGAGGTTGCCCGCCATCCGCGCCACATCCACCTCCAGCCCGTCCAGCAGGTCGCTCATCGTGCGCGTCGCGTAGGCGGCGACGCCCAGCGCGCGCTCGAAGACGAAGCGCTCGGCGCTGGAGTGGCTGATGTCGCGCTCGTGCCAGAGCGCCATGTTCTCGAGCGCGACCAGCGCATCGCCCCGCAACAGCCGGGCCAGCCCGGTCACCCGCTCGGCGAGGACCGGGTTGCGCTTGTGGGGCATCGCGCTGCTCCCCTGCTGGCCCGCACCGAACGGCTCGAACGCCTCCGCCACCTCGGTGCGCTGCAGGTGTCGCACCTCGACCGCGATGCGCTCGAGCGTGCCACCCAGGATGGCGAGCGCGGTAATCAGCTCCGCGTGCCGGTCGCGGCTGACGACCTGGGTCGCGGCCGGGTCGGGAGTCAGGCCGAGCGACTCGCACACGAAGCGCTCGACCTCGGCGGGGAGATGGGCGTGCGTGCCGACGGCCCCGGACAGCTTGCCGACGGCGATCCCCTCGCGGGCGCGTGCCAGCCTCTCCCGATCTCGCGCCACCTCGGCGTACCACCCCGCCGCCTTGAAGCCGAAGCTGATCGGCTCGGCATGGATCCCGTGGCTGCGTCCGACCATCGGCGTGGACCGATGGGTGGCGGCCAGGCTGGCGAGCACCTGCGCCAGCCGCTCGAGCTCGCGCTCAACCTGCCCGGTCGCGTCGCGCAGCACGACGGCGGTGGCCGTGTCGAGCACGTCGGAGCTGGTGAGCCCGTAGTGCAGCCAGCGCCCCTCCGGGCCGAGCCGCTCGGTCACCGATCGCAGGAAGGCGATCACGTCGTGCTGCGACTCCTGCTCGATCTCGCGTGCACGGGCCGGGTCGACCTCGCCGACCGCGGCACGGATGCGATGCCAGTCCTCGACGGGGACGATGCCGGCAGCCTGCAGCGCCTCGACGCTGAGCAGCTCGATCCGCAGCCACAGGTCCAGCTTGTGGCGCTCGCTGAACAGCTCGCGCAGCTCGGGGAGGGCGTAGCGCTCGATCATCGCGGGTCGATCCCGACCTCGGCGCCGCCGGCCTGTTCTGCGCGGAAGGCATCGAGCCGCTGCGCAAGGCCCAGATCGGCCAGGGCCAGGATGCGAACCGCCAGGTGTGCGGCGTTCTTCGCCCCCGCCGCGCCGACGGCGACGCTCGCCACCGGGACCCCGGGCGGCATCTGCACCACGCTGTACAGGGCATCGGCGCCGCCGAGCGAGCCGGCGTCGAGCGGCACACCGATCACCGGGCGGGGCGTCAGCGAGGCGATCACACCTGGCAGGTGCGCCGCCATCCCCGCCGCGCCGACGAAGACCCGCACCCCGCGCGACTCCGCGTCGGCCACGTACGCGGCCAGCGCCGCCGGCTGGCGGTGGGCGCTGATGACGCTCGCCTCCCAGGCGATCTCGAAGCGATCGAGGGTGTCGAAGCAGCCCTGCAGCGCCGGCAGGTCGGAGCGGGAGCCGCAGATGACGGCGACGCTGGGGGCGGGGGTCATCGGGCCAAGGATACGCGCGCCGGCGAGCCTACAGCTCCCGCAACGCGATGTCGGTCCGATGCTGACTCCCCTCCAGGCCCACGCCGGCGACGCCAGCGTAGGCCCGCTCCCGGGCGGCCGACAGGTCTGGACCGATCCCCACCACGCTCACGACGCGCCCGCCAGACGAGACATGCCCGCCGCCTGCCGCAGCGGTCGCGGCGTGAAAGTGCAGGATCGGCCCCGCGTCGTCGGGCCCTGCCGGCTCGGCCCCGGTCAGCGCCCGCCCGACGATCGGCGCCTGGGGATACCCGGCCGATGCCACGACCGCCGCGACGGCGGCTCCCGGTCGCGTCGCCAGCGCACCCTCCATCGCGGCGCGGTCGCCGGCGGCGACCCCGCGCAGCGCCGTCGCCAGGTCGCCGTCCAGCAGCGGCAGGAGGACCTGCGCCTCGGGATCGCCGAAGCGCGCGTTGAACTCGAGCACCTTCGGGCCGGACTCGGTCAGCATCAGCCCCGCGTACAGCACGCCCCGGTACGGCGTTCCGTCGCGCGCCATGCGCCAGGCGATGGGCTCGAAGACGGTGGCCACCGCCTGCTCGATCTCCCGTCGCCCGAACCAGGGGACCGGCGCGTACGCCCCCATCCCGCCGGTGTTGGGGCCCCGGTCGCCGTCCGACAGCCGCTTGTAGTCGCACGCCGCGCCGAGCGGCACGACCGCCTCATCGCTGAGCAGCGCGAAGACGGAGACCTCGCGCCCCTCGAGCCGCTCCTCGAGCAGCACCGTGGTGCCCGGTCCTCCGCCCATGAGGTCGCGTATCGCCGCCTCAGCCTCCTCGCTCGTTTCGGGCACCACCACGCCCTTGCCGGCTGCCAGCCCATCGGCCTTGACGACCGGCAGGCGCTCGCTCGAGCGCGCGTGGGCCAAGGCCGCCGCCAGGTCGTCGAACGCGGCGCTGGTCGCCGTGGCGATGCCGGCGCGCCGCAGCTGCTCCTTGGCGAAGGCCTTGCTCGACTCCAGGCGCGCCGCCGCCCGGGTCGGCCCGAAGACCGGGATAGAGACCGTCTGCAGGGCGTCCGCCACCCCCGCAGCCAGGAGCGCCTCCGGGCCGACCACCACCAGGTCGTACCGCTCGCGAGCCGCGTGACGGGCAACGCTCGCGGGGTCCACGACATCCAGCCCCGCCACCGTCGCGCCCACGGCCGGCGTACCGCCGTTACCCGGCGCGATCGACACCTCGCTGACCGACTCGTCCCGCGCCAGGCGCCAACCGAGGGCGTGCTCCCGCGCGCCGCCGCCGAGGACCAGGACCCGCATCTACCCCCCGGGCGAAGGCGAGGGCGTGGGCTCCGCACCGACCAGCTCGCCCAGGCGGTCGATGACGCGGGCCAGCTCGTCGATCCGTGCCTGGTAGGTCCCCAGGTCGCCGGCCGCCAGCGCCGCCTGCGCCTCGTCGTAGAGGCGCTGCGCCTCGCCCACCAGCGAGGCGACGTCGTCGGGCAGGTCACCCCCGCCGTCGGGCGGCGGGATGACGGCCTCGCCCAGCAGCTGGCGGATCCCCTGCTCGATCGTCTCGGCGAAGGCCAGCTTGTTCTGGCTGGCCAGGATGACGCGCTTGAACTCCGGGAAGGAGGACTCGGTGGAGCGCAGGAAGATGGGCTCGACGTAGAGGATCGAGTCGCCCATCGGCAGCACCAGCAGGTCGCCGCGCACCACGCTGGATCCGGCGCGGGACCAGAGCGTGAACTGGGCGCTGATGGTCGAGTCCTGGTTGATGCGCGCCTGGATCTGGGCCGGCCCCAGCGTGGTCGAGTCAGACGGGAAGCGGAAGCTGATCCGCTCGCCGTAGTGCCCGGGGTCCATGCGCGCCGCCACCCAGCTGATCATGTTCGGCCGCGACGCGGCGACCAGCGGCTGGATCAGGACGAACTCCGGCTGGTCCTCACCGGGCAGCTTCATGATCACGTAGTACGGCTCGATCTGACGCCCCTCGCCGTCGACATCGGTCTGCTGGCTGGGGAAGGACCACCGGTCCTCCTGCTTGTAGAGGGCCTCTGCGCCCTGGTCGTTGGCGGCCAGGTGATAGAGCAGGTAGGCCTCGTTCTGGGCGGTGAACAGGTCCTCGGGGTAGCGCAGGTGCGCGCGCAGGGCCTCGGGCATGTCGTCGATCGGCTCCAGCAGGGTCGGGAAGATGCGCTGGTAGGCGCCGATGATCGGGTCGGTCGGATCGCTGATGAAGAAGCGGACCGATCCGTCGTAGGCATCGATCGTGACCTTGACCGAGTTGCGCACGTAGTTGGCGCCGGGGAAGAGGTCGGCCAGCGGCTGGGCGTCAGGGTAGCGATCCGTGGTCGTGTAGGCGTCCCAGATCCAGGTCAGCCGGCCGTCGGCGCTGACGAGGTACGGGTCGCGGTCGTAGGCCAGGAACGGCGCCAGCTCACCGACGCGCTCGCCGATCTGGCGGCGGAAGAGGATCTGCGACTCCGACGTCAGCTGGTTGCTGATCAGCAGGTTCAGGTCGCCGAAGCGCAGTGCGAAGAGGAGGCGGTTGATCGGGTTGCCGACCGTCACGCCGGTCGTCCCCTGCCAGGTCGTCGTCTCGCCGCCCTCGTCGCCGAGGGGGTAGTCGAACTCTCGCGTCCCGGTGCCGACCACCACGTACGAGGACGCCGCCTCACCGAAGTAGAGGCGGGGCTCGCCCACCGGCAGCTCGGGCTCCTGGTTGATGCCGCTGACCAGGTAATCGGGCTGGCCCTCGGGGGTGACGGCGTTGACCGGAACCGCCGTGATCCCGTAGCCGTGAGTGTAGACCAGCCGCTCGCTGGTCCAGGTGCGGGCGTTCTCGGGCAGGTCGCCGATCTCGCGCGCGCTGAGCATGATCTGGCGCTCCGCACCGTCGATCACGTAGCGGTCGATATCGACGTCCAGGAACTGGTAGTACTGACGCAGGATCTGCTGCTGGCCGAAGGTGGTGAGCAGCGGGCGGTAGTCCCACAGCCGCATGTTGTCGAGCGTCGCCTGGTTGGCGTCGATGAGCGACCGCCCCAGGGCCTGCTCGCCGGTGAAGGGTCGCACGTCGATGGCGTCGAGCCCGTAGGCCGCCCGGGTTGCGCCGATGTGCGCGGCGATGTACGGCCGCTCCAGGTCCAGCTCGTTGGGCTCGACACTCAGGCGCTGGACGATGCCGGGGTAGACGCCGCCGACGAGCACCGAGATCCCGATCCAGGCCCCGCCCGCCAGGGCGATCGCCCACAGCGTCTTGAACCAGATGTTGGCCAGCAGCAGGACCGCCGCGCCGAGGGCCACCACGGTGAGGATGGTGAAGGCGGGCACCTGCGCGTGGAGGTCGGTGTACGTGGCCGCCTGGATCGTGCCGCGGATGCCGCGGGTCGAGTAGACGAGCTCCGCGCTGTCGAACTGGTAGCCCGCCGCGACGGCCACCAGCAGGAGCGCGCCCAGCGTCGACAGGTGCGCGCGCACCGGGGCGGTCAGGCGGAACTGCCACTTGAGGGCGCCGGCGGCGTAGGCGCCCAGGCTGAGCAGGATGATCACCACCAGGCTCGTCACGGCCCAGCCCTGGGCGAAGCGCCAGAAGGGCAGGTCGAAGACGTAGAAGCCGATGTCGCGGCTGAAGGTCGGGTCGTCGAGTCCGAACTGGCCTCCGTTGACGAAGAGCAGGACGGTCTGCCAGGTGCTGCTCCAGGCCGCCCCGGAGATGACGGCCAGCACCAGCACCACGCCAGCCAGGATCAGCGTGACCAGCCGGCTGACGTCGGGCAGCTCGAGGGTGCCGATCCGGCGGATGGGGACCTGCGGGGCGATGCGCCGCGCCAGCCAGATGCTGAGCAGGGCGGGGACGGCGAAGGCGGCGAAGCCGATCGCGAACAGAGCGACCTGCGACCAGAGGCGCGTCGCGAACACGCCCTGCAGCCCCAGCACGTCGTACCACATCAGGTCCGTGAGCAGGTCGACCAGCCCGCCGAGCAGCCCGAAGACGAAGAGCGCGACCGCGATCGAGCCGAAGATCAGGCCCCAGCGCGGCTGGCGTCGGGCCTCCTCCGGGCGGAGGACGCGGGGGCCGCGTCGGCCTGGCGGGGGCTAGTCCGCCTCGACGGCCTTGTCGTCCGGCGCCCCGTTGCCGCCGCCGTTGCCACGACCGCGGCCAAACGGCGGGATGGGGCGTCCCTCGCGACGGGCATCCTGCTCGGCCTGCCGGCGCTGCAACTCCTCCAGCAGCTTGTCGAACCAGTTGGACATGCGGCGCAATCCTAGCCCGGATCGTCGGCGACCAGTAACGGGGGCCGTATCGGCTGGTCATTCCGCTTGCAGTCGTTGACAGGCTGACGATAATGCGCCGAACACGGTGGAGGTCCGGTGCGTCGTCACAACCGCTCGCGTCCCGTCGGCGATCTGACGATGGGTCGGCGGCGCCGCCGCGCCGTCTGGCCCGGCCTCGCACTCCTCGCACTTCTCGTCGGGTGCGCGTCACCTTCGGCCAGCGGCACCCCGGCGGCATCGCCGAGCACGTCCCAGCCGTCGCCATCAGATTCGGCTGCCGCCAGTCCGAGTGGCCCGCCGACGGCGACCCTCGAAGACGTGGCCGCCCTCAACGTCACCGTGGCAGTCGCCCCGGATTGGCCCGCCATTCTCGACGGCTCCCTGTGGGTCGTTGCCCCGGACGGCCCCGAGCCGGCGGTCGTCCGCCTAAACCCGGTCTCTGGCGCCGAGCAGGCTCGCGTCGCCCTGCCGGGCGGCGAGTGCGAGGGCATCGCGGCGGGATTCGAAAGCATCTGGGCGTGCACCCCGGATGGCCTGGCCCGGATCGACCCGGCCACCAACGCGATCACGGCTTCGGTGCCCTTCCCGACCGGCCTGACGTACGGCCGGCCCGCGGTGGGCGACGACGCCATCTGGGCGCTCAGCGGCGACATCATCACGAGCGACGTGGTGCGGGTCGATCCGGCATCGAATGCGGTGACCGCAACCTACCCGCTCGGGCACGCCGCGTCCCAGCTGGCCTACGGTCTCGGCTACCTGTGGGCCACCGCGACCCGGGACGGCCTCCTGCTGCGCATCGACCCGGCCAGCGGGGAGGTCACCACGGCGGCGTCGGACCTCGTGGACCCCTTTGCGGTGGCGACCGGGGCAGGCCGCGTCTGGGTCGGGCTGCAGGGGAGGGGGGTGGACGAGGACCCCGATCCGTCCGTCCCCGACCTCTTCCGCTTCGACCCCTCGACCGGGACGGGTGAGGTCCAGGACTACGGCCTGCGACCGCAGAGCGTCAGCGACATCTCCGTGACGGAGGGTGCCGCGTGGGTCATGGCCGTCGACCCGTTCCTCATGCGTCTGGACCCGCAGAGCGCGGTTATCCAGTCGATCGTCACCGCCGATCGCTACAGCGGAGCGATCGTAGCCTCCGACGACACCGTGTGGATCACGATCTGGAGGGCGGACGCGGTCATCCGGATCGACCTCTAGCCCGCGTCACTCCCACTCGATGGTGGCGGGCGGCTTGGAGCTGATGTCGTACACCACCCGGTTGACCCCGGCCACTTCGTTCACGATCCGCGACGAGATGCGCGCCAGCAGGTCGTAGGGCAGCCGCGCCCAGTCGGCGGTCATGCCGTCCTCCGAGGTGACGGCGCGGACGGCGACGACGTTGGCGTAGGTCCGCCCGTCGCCCATGACCCCCACCGACCGGACCGGCGTCAGGATCGCGAACGACTGCCACAGCGACCGATACAGCCCGGCGGCCTTGATCTCGTCGATCACGATCCAGTCCGCCTGACGCAGCGTCTCGAGCCGCTCGGCGGTTACCGCGCCGATGATCCGGATGGCCAGCCCCGGCCCGGGGAACGGCTGGCGCAGCACCATCGCCTCCGGCAGGCCGAGCTCGATCCCAACGTTGCGGACCTCGTCCTTGAAGAGGTAGCGCAGTGGCTCGATCAGGCTGAAGCGCAGGTCGGCCGGCAGGCCGCCGACGTTGTGGTGGGTCTTGATCTTGGCGGCCGCTTTGGTCTCGGCGGTCTTCGATTCGATGACATCGGGGTAGAGCGTGCCCTGGGTCAGGAAGTCGATCTGGCCGAGCTTCGTCGCCTCCTCCTCGAAGACCCGGATGAACTCGTCGCCGATGATGCGGCGCTTCTCCTCCGGATCCTCGATGCCCGCCAGGCGACGGAGGAATCGGTCCCGGGCGTCGACCATCACCAGCCGCATGCCGAGGTGCTCGGCGAAGGTCGTGCGCAGCAGCTCCGACTCGCGCTTGCGCATCAGGCCGTGGTCGACGTAGATGCAGGTCAGCTGCTCGCCGATGGCCCGGTGCACCAGCGTCGCCGCCACCGCCGAGTCGACGCCGCCGGAGAGGGCGCAGATCACCTTCCCATCGCCGACCCGCTCGCGGATCCCGGCGATGGTCGACTCCACGAAGCCGGCCGGCGTCCAGGTCGGGCGCGCCCCGGCGATGTCGACCACGAAGTTGCGCAGGATCTCACGGCCGGCGGGGGTGTGCACCACCTCGGGGTGGAACTGGATCCCGTACAGGCCACGTGCCGCATCAGCCAGGCCGGCGTAGGCGCTCGTCTCGCTGCGGGCGGTGGCCGCGAAGCCGGTCGGCGGACGGACGATCTGGTCGCCGTGGCTCATCCACACCGGCTGAATCGGCTCCAGCCCGCGGAAGAGCCCATCGCCGGCGGTGATCTGCAGCGAGGCGGGCCCGTACTCGCGCATCGCGCTCGGCGCGACCTCGCCGCCCAGCTCGTGCGCCATCAGCTGCAGCCCGTAGCAGATGCCGAGCACCGGGATGCCGGCCGACCAGATGGCCGGGTCGGGATGCGGCGCGCCCTCGTCGTAGACCGATGACGGGCCGCCCGACAGGATCAGCGCCCGGGGCCGCCTGCGGACGATCTCGCTCCAGGGCGTGTCGTGCGGCAGCACGACGGAGTAGACGTTCAGCTCGCGGACGCGCCGCGCGATGAGCTGGGCGAACTGGCTGCCGAAGTCGAGGATGACGACCGTGTCGGGCTCGGCTGGGGCGCCGTCATCGGCGCGCGCCGGCGGCGGCGCGTGCAGCGCCTGCTCGAGGTAGGCCTCCACCTCGGCATCGTCAGGGGCCAGGACGCGGTGGCCCGCGTTTGCCGGCTCGCCGTGGACCGTTCGTCCTCGTTCCGGCTTCGGCGCCGTCCGATCGGCCGTCAATCCGCCCCTCCGCACGGTCTCAGCGTCGGTCCTCGCTCCCGCTCAGCTGCCACGACTTGCCCTCGGTCACGATCGACGGCGCAATCACCATCTCGACCTGGTGCATCTCCCGGATGGTGCGCGCGCCGAGCGCTGCCATCGACTGGCGCAGCGCGCCGACCAGGTTCTGGGTGCCGTGGGTGGTGTGCGCCGGGCCGAACAGGATCTGCTCCAGCGGCAGCCGCTCCCCGACGCGGATGCGGGTCCCGCGCGGCAGCGTCGCCGATGGCGCGGCCATGCCCCAGCTCACGCCGCGCCCCGGCGCCTCGAGCGCGGCCGCGAACGGCGAGCCAAGCATCACCGCATCGGCTCCGGAGGCGATCGCCTTGGCGATGTCGCCGCCGGTCCTCATGCCGCCGTCGGTGATGATCGGCACGTAGCGCCCTGTGTCCGTGGCGAAGCGGTCGCGGGCGGCCGCGACCTCGAGCGTGGCGCTGACCTGCGGCACCCCGATGCCGAGCACCTCGCGGGTGGTGCACGCCGCGCCCGGGCCGACCCCGACCAGCACCCCGGCCGCGCCCTGCTGCATCAGCTGGTAGGCGGCGTCGCCGCTGACCGTGTTGCCGACCAGGACCGGCATCTTCAGCGCCCCGGTCAGGTCGGCCAGCGAGAGGACCCGCGCGCCGGTCGAGATGTGACGGGCGCTCGAGACCTGCGACTGCACCAGCAGCAGGTCTGCGCCGGCAGCCGCCGCCAGCTCGGCGTGGTCCCAGGCCGACGCCGGCGTGGTGGCGACCCCGGCCACACCGCCCTGGGCCTTGATGCGGGCGATGACCGAGGTCACCAGGTCGTCGCGGACGGGGGCCGCATACGCCTCGGCCAGCAGGTCGGCGGCGTCCGTGGCGGTCGCCGCGGCGGCGACGCGCTCGATGACCGGCGTCGCGTCGTCGTAGCGGGTGTAGAGCCCTTCGAGGTTCACGAAGGCGAGGCCGCCGTGGCGGCTCATGCGAACCGCGAAGTCGGCGTCGGAGACGGCATCCATGGCCGCCGCGATGAACGGGATCTCGAGCCGGATGCCGCCGATCTCGCTCGCCAGCTCGACCTCGGCGGGGTCGATGGTCACCGCGCCGGGGACCAGCGCGACCTCCTCGAACCCGTAGGCGCGGCGCAGCCGCGTCGAGGTCGTATCGGCGGCGAGAGTCGAGGGGTCGATCAACGACGGCCTCCGCGGAGTGTCGGCCGAGTATAGGCGAGGCGGCTCATGGGATCCGCCATCGGATCGCAGCCAGGAAGCCGAGGAAGGCCGCGCGCGTCGCGTCGCTGGGATCTCGCGCACAGACGAAGAGGGTGTCGACCCGCTGCGGCGTGACCGTCACGTGGTACGCCGACCGCTCGGTGAAGCCGGACCCCTC
>Ga0209640_10001074_pt1 | contig 22614 bp, 24 predicted proteins | sample RifCSP10_1_FD_184018 | JGI IMG/M metagenome (GOLD analysis project Ga0209640, IMG submission 184018) | Soil microbial communities from Rifle, Colorado - Rifle CSP2_sed 10_1 (SPAdes) (version 2) | ecosystem: Environmental > Terrestrial > Deep subsurface > Rock core/Sediment | place: Rifle...
GCGCCGATGTTCGCCGCGCTCTACGTCTTCCTGGCCGTCGCCGGCGCCCTGGTCGTCGCGCACCTGGTGGCGATCGCGCGGGCGCGCGGCTGGTCGTGGCGCGCGCTCGTCGCCCCGCTCGGCCGTCTCATCGACAACTTCGCGAACATGACGTCCGACCTGACGCTGCTGCTCGCAACGCTCTCGATCATGACCGGGGCGTTCGTCATCACCGGCGTGCCGACGAAGATCGGCGCCCTCCTGATCGCGGCCGCCGGGGTCAACCTCGCCGCCATGGCGCTCGTCGCCTTCTTCTTCGGCGCGCTGCTCGGGACGGGACTGCCGCCGGCGCCGACCTACATCATCACGGCCCTCATAGTCGCGCCGCCGATGATCCGCGTCGGCGTGGATCCGTGGGTCGTGCATTTCTTCGCCTTCTTCCTCGCGGTCTGGGGCGAGCTCACGCCGCCCACCTCGGTGGCCGCCGCGGTCACGGCGAAGATCGCGGAAACGTCCTTCATGCAGACGCTGTTCCGCGCGATAACGATATGCGTCTCGCTATTTGTCCTGATGGCCGGCGTCTTCACCCGGCCGGAGCTCGTGCTGGAGCCCGGGGTGGCACAGATCGGTGCGATGCTGCTGATCATGACTGCGACGATCGGCATCTCCTTCAGCATCCAGGCGCGGTTCGCCGACCGCCGAGCGCTGGACGTGCCGCTGCGGCTCGCTCTCGCCGCCGCCGCGCTGGTCGTGCTGTTACATCCGAATCGCCAGCTTGCGACGCTCGCCTGCATCCTGGTCGGCGTGTTCGTTGGATACTGGATCCTGTGGCGCCGGAACGCCCCGGTCATCGCGCGGGCAGGCACCGGCTGAGCACCGAGCGAAGCACTACCGCGACCTGAAGGTCGGGGAAGATCGAGTTAGCGATTCACTATCCCCCTTTCGCCTCTTCGCGCTTTCTCAGTTCCTTGCGCTGCACCTTGCCGGTGGTGGTCATCGGCAGCGCATCGATAAACTCGATCTCGCGCGGGTACTCGTACGGCGCGAGCCGCGCCCGCACGTGCTTCTGAATGGCGTCGATCAGGGCCTGCGACGGCGCTTCGCCGGGCTGCAGCACGATGAACGCCTTGACGATCTGGCCGCGCGCCTCGTCGGGCTTTCCGATCACGGCGGCGTTCGCCACCGCCGGATGCTTGACGAGGCACGATTCGATCTCCGCGGGACCGATCCGGTAGCCCGCGCTCTTGATGACGTCGTCCGAGCGGCCCTGGTACCAGAGGTAGCCGTCTTCGTCCATCCTGCCCTGATCGCCGGTGCAGCCCCAGTCGCCGATGAACTTGTCGCGCGTTGCCTGCGGGTTCTTCCAGTATTCGAGAAAGAACACCGGATCGGCTGTGCCATGCAGGTCGGTGCGGCACACGGCAATCTCTCCCAGCTCGCCGCGCGGCATTTCGGTACCCTGTTCGTCGACCACGCGGACACGGTGCCCCGGGTACGGGCGCCCGATCGCACCCGGCTTCACCGGCCACGCCGCCTGGCAATTTCCCACGACGTAATTGATCTCCGTCTGGCCGAACATCTCGTTGATGGTGACGCCGAGGTGCTCGCGCGCCCACTCGATCACGGTGGCGCCGACGGATTCTCCGGCGCTCATGATCGAGCGCAGCGGAAGGTCGAAGCGCGCTCGCGGCTCGGGAATCGCCTTCATCATGAGCTTGAGCGCGGTCGGAAACAGGAACGAGTTCCGGATCCCGTATTTCTGGATCAGGCAAAACGCCTTCTCGGCGTCGAAGCGGCCCCGGTAGCCGAGGATCGGCACGCCGAAATACCAGCTCGGCAGCAGCCCGTCGAACAGCCCCCCGGCCCATGCCCAGTCGGCAGGCGTCCAGAACATGTCGCCCGGCTGGGGGAAGAAGTCGTGCGAATAGACGAAGCCCGGCAGGTTCCCGAACACCAGGCGATGCGCTTCGAGCGCCCCCTTCGGTGCGCCGGTGGTGCCGCTGGTGTAGATGATCAGTGCCGGGTCGTCCGCTGCCGTGTCTACGCAAGCGAAGTTGCGGGACGCTTTCCCGAGCAGGGTCTCCCACGGTTGCACGCCCGCCTCGCGCGCGCCGCCCGCGCCGATGATGTGCCGGAGGTGCGTGAGCCGGTCGCGCACCGCGAGCAGATTGGCAAGCGTGCCCGGTTCCACGATCGCGACGCTCGCCTCGGCGTGCTCCATGCGGTACTCGAGCGCGTCCGGTCCGAACAGGTGCGAAAGCGGCACGGCGATCGCGCCCATCTGGAAAGTCCCGATGTATGCGATCGCCGTCTCGGGACGCTGCGGCAGCAGGATGGCGACGCGGTCGCCGCGCTTGACGCCGAGCCCCGCGAGCGCATTGGAAAAGCGGTTGGCCTGCTGCTGGATGTCCCAGAAAGAATACGCCGCGGCGGCCCCGGACTCGTCCTCCCAGTACAGCGCGAAACGGGACCGGTTCTGTGCCCACTGCCCGCAGCAGGCGCGTGCAATGTTGAATCGAGCGGGCACTTCCCAGCGCCAGCTTCGGTAAAGCTCGTCGTAGCGGTCGGTCAAGACTGGACGAGTTTCGCTTTTTGTCGCGGCCGAGTTTACCATCCGGGGTTTCCATGAAACCCGAATCTCTGGTGTTCGACGCCTACGGCACGCTGTTCGACGTGCATGCAGTGGTGCAGCGCTGCGAATCGTACTGGCCCGGCCACGGCGCCAAGGTGTCGCAGCTCTGGCGCGCGAAGCAGCTCGAATGGACCTGGCAGCGAAGCCTGATGCGCCGCTACGTTCCGTTTTCGCGGGTCACGCGCGACGCGCTCGGCTACGCGTGCGAGACGCTCGGCCTTGCGCTCGACGAGAGCAGGTTTTCGGCGCTGATGGACGAATACCTGGGTCTCGACGCCTACCCCGACGTGCCGGGCACCCTGGAGAAACTGCTCGCGGGCGGGCACAAGCTTGCGATCCTCACCAACGGCTCGCCCGACATGATCGACCCGCTGGTGAGGAACCGCGGCATGCAGCGGCTGTTTGCCGCCGTATTGAGCGTCGATGAGCTGAAAATCTTCAAGCCCGCGCCCGAGGTCTACGAACTCGCCTCGCGGCGGCTCGGTGCCGCGCCGGGGGAGGTCGGCTTCGTTTCGTCGAACTGCTGGGACGCGCTCGGCGCGAAATCGTTCGGCTTCCGCGTATGGTGGATCAACCGCGGGGGCGCGCCGGTGGATCGTCTCGGATTTCAGCCGGACGGAATCCTGTCCGGCCTCGGAGAGCTTCCGGCGGCGCTCGCTCCATGAAGTACTGCTCCAACTGCGCTTCGCCTTTGGCGATACGCATTCCTCCGGGCGACAGCCTGCCGCGCCATGTCTGCGACCAGTGCGGCGAGATCCATTACCAGAACCCGAAGCTCGTGGTGGGGAGCGTTCCGGAATGGGACGGGCGGCTGCTCTTGTGCCGACGCGCCATCGAGCCGCGCTACGCCTACTGGACCCTGCCCGCCGGATTCATGGAGAACGACGAAACCACGGGCCAGGGCGCCCTGCGCGAAACGCTCGAGGAAGCCGGTGCACGCGTCGAGTTGACGGAGCCGTTTTCGATGATTTCGGTGCCCCACGTCAACCAGGTGCACCTGTTTTTCCGCGCGCGGCTGATCGACCTCGAATTCAGGCCCGGCGCGGAAACCCTGGAAGTCGCGCTGTTCGAGGAGACGAAAGTCCCGTGGACGGAGATCGCCTTCCGCACCGTCGGCCTTACCCTGAAGCATTGGTTCGCCGACCGCGCGAAAGGAGCTTTCGGTTTCCACGCCGAGGACGTGGCACCCCGGTAAGTCTTAGCCAGAGGAGGAGGAACCTGCCCATGACGATGCGCCCTCGCACTGCGGCGTTGCTATTCCTGGTGCTGCTCCACTCGCCGATCGCCGCGGCGGCAGAGCCGCCGAAACTCGACGCGGCGAACACGGCCTGGATGCTCACGGCGTCGGTACTCGTGCTATTCATGACGCTCCCGGGACTGGCGCTGTTCTACGGCGGGCTGGTACGCACCAAGAACATCCTTTCCATCCTCATGCAGTGCTTCTCGATCGCCTGCATAGTGACGCTCGCGTGGGTGGTGGCTGGCTACAGTGTCGCGTTCGGCGACGGGGGCGTGCTCAACGCCTGGTACGGCGGATTCTCCAAATCCTTCCTCTCCGGCGTCGACTTCAAGGCGCTCAAAGGCAGCATTCCGGAAACCGTGTTCGCGATGTTCCAGCTCACGTTCGCGATCATTACGCCCGCGCTGGTCATCGGCGCGTACGCAGAGCGGGTGCGTTACGCGGGCATGCTGCTGTTCACCCTGCTTTGGCTGTTCCTGGTCTACGCGCCGATCGCGCACTGGGTGTGGGGCGACGGCTGGCTGGCGAAGATGGGGATCATGGATTTCGCCGGCGGCACGGTCGTGCACCTGAACGCGGGCGTGGCGGCGCTGGTCACCGCGCTGGTGCTGGGGCGGCGCAAGGGCTTTCCCGAAACGCCCATGCCGCCGCACAACCTCGCCATGACCGTGACCGGGGCGTGCATGCTCTGGGTAGGCTGGTTCGGGTTCAACGCGGGCAGCGCGCTCGCGGCCGACGGCTCGGCGGGCATGGCGATGCTGGTGACGCATATCGGCGCGGCGACCGGGTCGCTCGCCTGGATGGCCTGCGAGTGGTTGCGCTACGGCAAGCCTTCGGTGCTCGGGATCGTCACCGGCATGGTCGCGGGGCTAGGCACGATCACGCCGGCCTCGGGCTTTGTCGGTCCGATGGGCGCGCTCGCGATCGGCGCCGCCGCCGGCGTCGCATGCTTCTTCGCCACCAACTTCATGAAACGGTCGCTCGGGGTGGACGACTCGCTCGACGTGTTCCCGGTGCACGGGGTCGGCGGGTTCCTCGGCACGATGCTGACCGGCGTGTTCGCCGCATCCGCCTTCGGTGGCGTGGGTTATCCCGACAAGGTGACGATGGGCGACCAGGTGCTGGTACAGCTCACCGGCGTGCTCGCCACCGCGGTGTGGTCCGGCGCGATCACGTTCATTCTGCTCAGGATCGCGGATGCGCTGGCCGGCCTGCGTGCCACCGCGGACGAGGAAACCGAGGGGCTCGACACCGTGCTGCACAATGAAAAGGGCTACAACCTGTAAATCCGGACGCCGCGACGCGGCGCCGGTTTACTTCCGCTCGATCGAACGGAGTCAGTCATGGAGCGAAGGGAATTCATCAAGCTTTGCGCCGCGTCGGCCGCCGCCGGCGTAGGTCCGGCTGGAGCCGTCACCAACGCGACGCCGCACTTCTATGCGCGAGTCAAGCTCGTCGATGAAGCGGGCGTGCCGCTGCGCGCGGCAGGCATCCCCGCGCACCGCAACCTGATTTTCCTCTATCCCTATGCGACCACGCCTTGCTTCCTGCTCAATCTCGGGCGACCGGTCAGCGCCCCGGCTCGACTGAAGACGGCCGATGCGTACGGATATGAATGGAAGGGCGGCGTCGGGACCGGGCGATCGGTCGTTGCCTACTCGGCGATCTGCGCGCACCGGCTCGCGTATCCGACCCGTGAGATCAGCTTCATCAGCTACCGCACCGAGCGGAGCGCGCGCAACCGCCGCGGCAACGTGATCCACTGCTGCGCCGAACACAGCCAATACGATCCCGCCGACGGCGCGCGCGTGGTGGCCGGCCCGGCGCCGCAGCCGCTCGCCGCGATTCTGCTCGAGCACGACGCCGCGACGGACGAGCTCTACGCGGTCGGTACCCTCGGCGGCGAGATGTTCGAGAAGTTCTTTGCCAAGTACGCATTCCGGCTCGGCCTTGAATACGGTGCCTCGACGAAGAATTCCGTCAACGGATCCACGGTCGTGACCGACCTGGACGATTACTGCCGCCAGCAGGTGAAATGCTGATGAGGATCGGGAGCCCCCGCTCCCGGGCCCTGGTGTGATTCCCTGGCTTGACCCCGAGGATGACTTCCCCGCCGTCGAACGCGCGCTGAAGGACCCGAACGGGCTGTTGTGCGCCGGTGCGGACCTCGGCGCCCGACGGCTCATCGCCGCGTATCGGCGCGGCGTCTTTCCGTGGTATTCAGGCCGCGAGCCGATCCTGTGGTGGTCCCCCGATCCGCGCATGGTGCTGTTTTGCGGGGAATTCAGGGTCCCGCGCTCGCTTGCGAAGAGCGTCCGCAACAAAGGCTACGCAGTACGCATCGACACGGCTTTCGGCGACGTGCTGGAGGGCTGCGCCGGGCCGCGCCGCGCTTCGCGCGGCTCCGCTTCGGGCGGCGACGCAGGTACTTGGCTCGGCGCGGACATGCGTGCGGCCTACTCGCGACTGCACCGCACCGGGTACGCGCATTCGTTCGAGTGCTGGCGCGGCGACCAGTTGGTGGGCGGGCTGTACGGTGTCGCGGTCGGGCGCATGTTCTACGGCGAGTCGATGTTTTCTCGCGCCACCGACGCCTCCAAGGTCGCGCTCGTCGCGCTGGTCGCGGAGCTGCGCGAGCGGGGCTTTCCGCTGGTCGACTGCCAGGTCAAGACGCCGCTGCTCGAATCGCTCGGGGCAAGGGAAATCCCCCGGCGCGATTTCTTGCGCCGCCTGCAGGCGTTGGTAAACTACCGCGAGCCACCCGGCAAATGGCGGAGCACGGTGAAACCTTAACGCACATGTCACGGCTCAACGACCTGCCGCACGCAGTCCTGCAGTTCTACGTCACCGCGCCCTACCCGTGCAGCTACCTGTCCGAGCGCATGGCGCGTTCGCAGGTCGCGACGCCGAGCCATTTGATCAACACGGAGCTTTACGGCGAGCTGGTCAAGGCCGGTTTCCGCCGCAGCGGCATTTTCACCTATCGGCCGCACTGCGACAGTTGCCGCGCCTGCGTGCCGGTTCGCATCCCGGTGGCCGAGTTCGAACCCGGTCGCTCGCAGCGGCGAGCCTGGAAGCAGCATGGCGGGCTGACCGCGCATCCCCAGCCGCTCAAGTTCCGGCTCGAGCATTACGCGCTTTACCTCCGATACCAGTCGCGTCGCCACTCGGGCGGCGGCATGGACAACGACAGCCGCGATCAATATTCGCATTTCCTGCTGCAGAGCCGCGTCGACACGCGGCTGATCGAATTTCGCGACCATGGACAGCTCGCCATGGTCTCGATCGTCGACTACCTGCCGGACGGGCTGTCCTCGGTGTACACGTTCTTCGAGCCCGAACGGCGCGGGGCAAGCTACGGAACGTACAACGTGCTGTGGCAGATCGACGCCTGCCGCGCCCTCGGATTGTCCTACCTGTACCTCGGCTACTGGATCAAGGAAAGCCCCAAGATGGCGTACAAGTCGCGCTTCATGCCGATCGAGGGCTTCGTCGGCGGGTCGTGGCGCCGCCTCGGCCTGCGCGAATTCGCGTAGGCGCCGGCGTACGCGGATGCTGTACGCGCTCGCGCGGCCGCTGCTCTTCGCGCTCGATCCCGAGACCGCTCACCTGCTGACGTTCGCGCTTGCCGATGCGCCGCTGCGCCTCGGGCTGCTGCGATTTCCGCGGGTGCCGCTGCAGCCGGTGCGCGCGATGGGGCTGGAGTTCCCGAACCCGGTCGGCCTCGCGGCGGGACTCGACAAGAACGCCGAGCACGTGGACGCGCTCGGCGCCCTGGGTTTCGGCTTTCTCGAGGTCGGCACGGTGACGCCGCGCCCGCAGGCCGGAAATCCGCGTCCGCGGTTCTTTCGCCTGCCCGGGGCGCGCGCGCTCATCAATCGCTTCGGCTTCAACAACGTCGGGCTGGACGCCTTTCTCGACAACCTGTCGCGCGCCCGCTGGCGCGGCGTACTCGGAATCAACATCGGCCGCAACTTCGACACGCCGAACGAACGCGCCGCGGAAGACTACCTCGCCTGCCTCGAACGCGTGTATGCGCGCGCGAGCTATGTCACGGTCAACGTCTCCTCGCCGAACACGGTCGGGCTGCGCGCACTGCAGGAAAAAGAGCGGCTGGAAATGCTTCTCGACCGGCTCGTCGCGTTACGCGAGCGGCTGGCCGACCGGCACGGCCGGCGCGTGCCGCTCGCATTGAAGGTGTCGCCGGACCTCGAATCCGGGCAGATCCGCGAAATCGCGGCCGCGGTACGGCGGTGCCGCATCGACGCGCTGATCGCGACCAACACCACGCTTTCGCGCGACAGCCTCGAGCACCACGCGCTCGCGAAGGAAACCGGAGGGCTCTCGGGAGAGCCGCTCCGCAAGCGCGCCACCGACGTGCTGGCCGCGTTCGCCGCGGAACTCAGGGGCGAGGTGCCGCTGATCGGCGTGGGCGGCATTCTTTCCGGGGCCGATGCAGTGGAGAAGCTTGCCGCGGGCGCATCGCTCGTACAGCTCTATACGGGGCTCATCTACCGTGGTCCGGCGCTGGTCGCCGAGTGCGCGCGCGCAATCGCTCATGCGAATCGGGCTGCCGCGTGAAGTGAAGGACGGCGAATTCCGGGTCGCGCTCGCACCCGGCGCGGTACGCGAGCTTGTGCGCGCGGGACACGCGGTACGCGTGGAATGCGGCGCGGGCACCGGCGCCGGGTTTTCGGATGCGGAGTACGCGGGCGCCGGAGGGCGCATCGCCGACGGCCCCCGCGAAATCTGGGAATGCGAACTGGTCGTGAAGGTGAAGGAATTGCAGGAATCGGAATACGGCCACCCGCGCCGCGGCCGGATCCTGTTTTGCTTTCAGCACTTCGGGCCCGCGCCGCGGCTGCTGGAGGCCGCGCTCGGCTCCGGGGCGACCTTCATCGCATATGAGACCGTCGGCGAGGCGGATGCGAGCCTGCCGATTCTTGCGCCCATGTCGGCGATCGCCGGCCGGCTCGCCGTGCAGATCGGTGCCTGGTGCCTGCAGAAGCAGAACGGCGGCTCCGGCGTCCTGCTCTCCGGGCTCGACGGCATCGCGCCGGGACGCGTGGTCATCCTTGGAGCGGGAAACGCCGGCGCAAACGCGCTTGCCGTCGCGCACGGCATCGGCGCGCAGACGACGGTGTTCGCAACGAGCGAGCGGCGTCTCGCGGCGCTGCGCGCGCGCTATCGCGAGCGCGCGGAATTCCGCACCGGCGGCGAGTGCCTCGCGCAGGCAGTTGCGGAGGCCGATCTGGTGATCGGTGCCGTCCTCACGCCGGGCCGGATGTCGCCGAAGCTCGTGACGCGCGGGATGCTGCGCGCGATGCGCCGCGGCTCGGCCCTGGTGGATGTCGGCATCGACCAGGGCGGAATCGCGGAAACCTCGCGCCCCTCTAGCCACAGCCAGCCGACGTACCTCGAAGAAGGCGTGGTCCACTATTGCGTGCCGAACATGCCTGCCGCGTGCGCGCGCAGCGCCAGCCTTGCGCTGGATCGGGCAGTGCTGCCGTACGTGCTCGACCTCGCCGGACGCGGCCTCGCCGGCGCTCTTGCCGCGCGCCCGGACCTCGCGACCGCGATTCAGGTGCACGCGGGGCATGTCACCCATGAGCACCTCGCGCGGGACGCGCGCCGTGCATATACGCCGCTCGCCGCGGCCGTCGCATGAAGCGCGGCACCGTCGCGTTGATCGATGAGCAGCGTTGCATCGGTTGCACGCGCTGCATCGAGGCTTGCCCGGTCGACGCGATCGCCGGCGCAAGCGGATTCATGCACGCCGTGGTTGCCTCCTGGTGCATCGGCTGCAAGCTTTGCCTGCCGCCCTGCCCCGTGGATTGCATCGCGATGCTCGCGCCGCCCGCCCCGTGGACGAAAGCCGATGCGCAGTCCGCGAAGAGGCGCTATTTAGCGCGCAAGTCGCGGCTCGCGCGCGCCCGGACACCGGCGCAGGCTCCGGACCGCCGCACCCGGCGGGAAGTGATTGCCGCGCTGCTCGGTCGCGCCAAAGCGCGGGGCGGCCGCCGCAACGAGCGCGAGCCGCGATGAATCCCGCCACGCGCCGCAAGATCTTCGAGCGCCTGCGGTCGGCGAACCCGAATCCCACGACGGAGCTCGTCTATCGCACCCCCTATGAGCTGCTGGTTGCGGTCGTGCTTTCGGCGCAAGCCACCGACAAGTCGGTCAACGGCGCGACCGCGAAGCTGTTCGAGATCGCCAGCACGCCCGAAGCGATGGTCGCGCTCGGGGAACGGGGCCTGCAAGACCATATCCGGACCATCGGCCTCTACCGCACCAAGGCAAAGAACGTGGTCGAACTTTCGCGCATGCTGATCGCCCGACACGGCGGCGAGGTGCCCGCGTCGCGCGCAGAACTGGAAAGCCTCCCCGGAGTCGGCCGCAAGACGGCGAACGTGGTCCTCAACACGGCCTTCGGTCAGCCGACCGTCGCAGTCGATACCCATATCTTCCGCGTCGCGAACCGCACCGGGCTCGCCGGCGGCAAGGATCCTCTCGAGGTCGAACAGAGATTGCTGAAGTTCACGCCACCGGAATTCCTGCACGACGCGCATCACTGGCTGATCCTGCATGGGCGCTACGTCTGCACTGCCCGCCGGCCGAAATGCCCGCAATGCCTGATTCGCGACCTGTGCGAATACCGCGGCAAGACCCGGCATGTTTGATCCGTCCCGCGAGCAGGCCAGGGATTTTTTCTTCGGAACGTGGCGCAAATACCGGGAGGGCGAGCCGCTCGTCGGACTGGAAGCGGTCGCGCTGGATGTCATCCTGGCTCACCCGGAGTATCACGGCGCGCTTGCTGACCCGGCGCGCTTGCGCGACAAGGAGTATTTCCCGGAGCTCGGCGAACCCAATCCGTTCCTGCACCTCAGCATGCACCTGGCGATCGAGGAACAGCTCTCGATCGACCAGCCGCCGGGCGTGGCGAGCCGGTTCGCCGCGCTCGTCGTCAAACGCGCCGACCGCCACGCGGCGATGCACGATGCGATGGAATGCCTGGCGGAAATGGTGTGGCGCTCGCAGCGCGAGCACGCGCCACCGGACGGAGCAGCGTACGTTGACTGCCTGGAGCAGAAAGCCCGGCGCTAGGGTTTTCCAGCGTTTGCGTTGCGATGCGGCGCGTGTGCCGCTTCGCAACGCGTCGTCGGTTTTACCTCTGGAAGTGCAGGTTCGACTTCTGGCTTGCGAACCACGCCGCGAGGTCCTCCATGTCCTGCCTGGAGAGGCTCACCGCGAATCCTTTCATGACGGGGTCGCTGCGCTTGCCCGACTTGTAGTCGGAGAGCGCCTTGACCAGATAGTCGTAGTACTGGCCCGCGAGGATCGGCTGGTCGGGTGCCGAGGGCTTCGCGCCGTCGGCGCCGTGGCACGCGGCGCACACCTGCGCCGCCTTGGCCTTCCCCGTTTCCGCATTGCCTTTTGCCGCCGCGGTTTGCGCCAGGCCGAGGGCAAGCGCAGCGCAGGCGGCGCCGGCGATCTTCAGCGGCCTCATTTCGACGGGCCTCCGTAATACGCCGCAAGGTCGGCCATCTCCTGCTCGCTCAAGCCCGACGCGATGCCCCGCATCGAGGGATGGCTGCGCCGGCCGGACTTGTACGCCTGCAGCGCCTTCAGAAGGTATACGGGCTGCTGCCCGCCCAGTTTCGGAACCGGATAGACCTCGGGATAGGCCGTCCTGTAACCGGCGATGCCATGGCATCCTTCGCACATCGCGATCTTCTTGTGCGCCGCCTTGGCGTCGCCAGCGAGCGCGGGCTGCTGGGCAAGCGCAATTGGAGCCGAAGCGGCGAGCCCGGCCGCAAGGAGCGCGGCAAGAGGATGGCTGGACATGCGCGAGCGCTATCCGGTCGAATTGAAACCGCGCGATTCTAGCGGATCGCCCGGACCGTCACAACCCGCCGCGGCGCCGCGTTCGCGGTTGTTATAATTTGTTTTTTCGCCGAAAGCCATTCCATGCGCTTCTCCGGATCGGCCGAGTACGTCTCCACCGACGATCTCACGCTGGCGGTCAATGCCGCGATTACGCTGCAACGCCCGCTGCTGGTCAAGGGCGAGCCGGGCACCGGCAAGACGATGCTCGCGATCCAGGTCGCCAAGGCGCTGAAGCTGCCGCTGCTCGAGTGGCACATCAAGTCCACCACCAAGGCGCAGCAGGGGCTGTACGAATACGACGCCGTCTCGCGCCTGCGCGATTCGCAGCTCGGCGACTCGCGCGTGCACGACATCCACAACTACATCGTGCGCGGCATGCTGTGGCAGGCGTTCACGGCGGACACGCCGGTCGTCCTGCTGATCGACGAGATCGACAAGGCGGACATCGAGTTCCCGAACGATCTGCTGCGTGAACTCGACCGCATGGAGTTCTACGTCTACGAAACGCGCGAGCTGGTGAACGCCACGCACCGGCCGATCGTGTTCATCACGTCGAACAACGAGAAGGAACTGCCAGACGCGTTTCTGCGGCGCTGCTTCTTCCATTACATCCGGTTTCCGGACAAGGAAACGATGGAGAAGATCGTCGGCGTGCATTTTCCCGGCTTGAAGAAGTCGCTGCTTCGCGAGGCGATGGAGGTCTTCTTCGAGGTGCGCGAAGTGCCGGGCCTGAAGAAGAAGCCCTCGACCTCGGAGCTGCTGGATTGGCTCAAGCTTCTGCTGGCCGAGGACATTCCCCCCGAGGCGCTGCGCTCCAAGGACCGCAAGACCATCATCCCTCCGCTGCATGGCGCACTGCTCAAGAACGAACAGGACGTGCACCTGTTCGAGCGGCTGGTATTCATGAGCCGGGCGCAACGCCAGTAGCGCCGCCGCGCGCGCACGGCTGAATGAGGAACCATGGCCCGTAAGCTGGACACGACGGTGCGGGTGGAACCACCGGCGGGAGGCGGCGGCGACATGGCGGTGCTGTTCGCCGACATCGCCGGCAGCACGAAACTCTACGAGCTTCTCGGCGATACCCAGGCGAAGTTCATGATCGACGAGGCGCTCGCCAGCCTGCGGGCGATCACCGAACGCTACCAGGGGCGCGTCGTCAAGACCATCGGCGACGAATTGATGTGCGTGTTCGTCAACGCCGAGCGCGGCTTCCTCGCCGCCACCGACATGCAGAACTCCGTCGACTCGATGCCCGTCGTGAATGGCGCCCGGCGGATGATCCGGATCGGATTTCACGCCGGACCGGTGATCGAGGAGAAAGGCGACGTGTTCGGCGACACGGTCAATGTCGCTGCGCGCATGGCCGGCCTCGCCAAGGGCATGCAGATCATGACCACGCGAACCACGGTCGATGCGTTGCCGTCCGCGCTGCGTGCCTCGACCCGGCCCATCGCGTCGGTCGCCGTCAAGGGCAAGGCCGACGACATGGCGGTGTGCGAGGTACTGTGGCAGGAAAGCGATGATCTCACCATGGCCGCGGGCGCGCTGCAGGCCGCGGAGGCGCGCGTCGAGCTGGTCCTACGGCACGCCGGCAAGGACATCGTTCTCGGCGCGGACCGCACCTCCGCGATGCTCGGCCGCGACCCGGGCTGCGATATCGTCATCGCGGACCCCAAGGCCTCGCGCCAGCATGCCCGCATCGAGAAGCGCCGGGACAAATTCTTCATCACCGACCAGAGCACCAACGGCACCTACGTTTCCTTCGCCGGGGAGCCCGAAATCGCATTGCGCCGGGAAGAAGTCATGCTGCGCAGGTCGGGGCGAATCGTGTTCGGCCACAGCACCGCCGATCCGGCGGGCGACGCCGTGGAGTTCACTCTCAGGAACTGACCGCGGCGCGCCCGGCGCCGGCGCTCGCGGGTCAGGCTTTCAGGATGGATTTTCCGCGCGCGGGCGGCGCCGACAGGAGGCCCGCCGGAGGCGCCGTTTCCAGCTTGCCCCGCACCGCTTCCTGCGCGCAGGCCGCGCTGAACGTCACGCCGACCGTTTGCCCGCTCACTCCGCCGAGAGCGAAACAGGGCTGGCCCAGCTTGGCGTTGAGCGGCTTGAGCACGCTTTCCGCGATGAGGTCCGCCGCGCTGCCCTCCGGCAACTCGAGCCGGTAGGCGTTGTCGCCCGCCGACTGCGCATCGAGCACGCTCCGCAGGCTCTTCAACTCCCGCAGCAGCGCCTTCGCGGAATCCGCCCCGGGGAGACCGCTGACGGTCATATCGACCTGCTGGGCGCCGAAATTGAAATGCGCGAGAAAGAAGTTCTTCGAGAACTCGTCGCCCACCAGCTTGCCGATGTCGGCGAGCGCCGCGTCCTCGGTCGGCCAGCTCGTGTTCCTGGGCAGTTTCGTGTTGTTGTAGATTTCCTCGCCGGTCGCCTTGTCGATCGCCTTGACGGTCCACGACGTGAGCGCAGTCTTGGTGATCGTCAGGCCGGACGCGGCAAGTTTCGCCGAGAGCTGCTTGACCTTGACCTCCCCGATGATATGGAAGTCGGCTGCCTTGGCGCCGGGCCCGGTCCGGGTTTCGCCTTCGAGCGACCAGGTGCGGAAACCGAACGACTTGATCCGTTCCTTGATCGCGTTTTCCGCGAGCTGCGAGCGCGCCGGCGGCAGCGCCTGCGAGGTGTCGGCTTGGCTGATCTGCATCTGCACCGCGATCTTCGGGTCGCCGTTGTTGCGGATGAATTCGATGCGTTCCTTCTCGCTCATCTGGTTGAGCGATTTCTGCACGTCCCTCACCTTGATGGTGGCGCGCGTGGTTAGCGCCACCAGTCCGTCCTTGCCGAGCTGCGGCGCATCTTCCGAGAGCGTGGCCTTGATGAATTCACCCGAGCGTGGCAGGAACTTGTCCTGCACCCACTGGTAATTGCGGTTGATCGAGTCGTTGGACACATAGAGGGCGAGCGCCTTTTCGACGAGCTGGCGCTTGGCGTCGGCCCGTGCTTCCGTCCCCGCCGCCGCGGCATCGCCGTTGAATCTGGCGGGATCGGCAAGACCGACGGCACTGATGGTCAGCACGCCGGGTTCTGCCGCAGCCGCCGTCGGAGCCGGTGGCGGGGCCGGCGTCTGCGCCGCGCCGGGCGAAGCGGCAACCGGCGCAGGCTTCGCTGCCGCGACCTCGGCGGGCTGCGCCGTGTCGGTTTTCTTCGCCCCCATCATGTACATTCCGCCGCCGATGGCGGCGACCAGGATCGCCGCCACCGCACCGGCCAGCAGACCGACCTTGAGCTTTCTGCGCGGCACTTCGGCGCCAGCCGGACGAAAAGCCGCCGCGGCCGGGGGCTGCGCGGGCGGCGCTGCGCGCGCGGCCGCAGGCGCGGCCGCTGCCGCCTGCGCTGCAGGGCGGATCGCCGTCGCTTCCATCACCGTGGCATCGGGCGCGGCGTCTACCAGCGTGGCATCCGCGCCCGCCGTCATCGTCGAGGGCGTGCGGCCCTCGGCGACCGCGGTGATGTCGGCGGCGAACTGCGCCGCACCCTGGTAGCGCTCGGCCGGGCTCTTGGCCAATGCGCGCTTGACGACCGCGTCCCAGGCCGGCGGCAGCGTCGCATTGAGCATCGAGGGCGCCAGCGGCTCTTCCTTCAGCACCTTGTGCATGATGGTCGTCACCGCGCCGCTGAAGGGCCTTTCGCCGGTGAGAAACTGGTACAGGATGACGCCGCAGGAGAAGATGTCGCTGCGGCCATCGACCGGCGTGCCGAGGAACTGCTCGGGCGACATGTAGGACGGCGTGCCGAGCACCGTGCCGGCCTGCGTCAGCTCGGAACTCTCGATGCGCGCGATGCCGAAGTCGGCAACCTTGACCACGCCGCCCTCGAGGATGATCACGTTCGCGGGCTTAATGTCGCGGTGCGTGACGCCGTTGCGGTGCGCATGCTCGAGCGCCCCCAGGATTTCGCCCATGATGCGCGCGATGTCCTTGTTCGCGAATCGCTGGCCGCTCTCGAAATAGTCCTTGAGTTCCTTGCCCTTGATGAATTCCATGGCGATGAACGCGACCCCGTTCTCCTCGCCGTATTCGTAGATCGAGACGATGTTCGGATGATTCAGGCGCCCCGCCGCCTGCGCCTCGCGCTTGAAACGGGCCAGCATTTCGCTCGCCGCCTGGTCGATGCGCTCCGGCTTGATCGTCTTGATCGCGACGGTGCGCTCGATGAACGGGTCGAACCCCTCGTACACGACGCCCATCGCGCCGCGCCCGAGTTCACGGCGGATGACGTACTTGCCGAGTTTGGGCGGAACCGAGGACGTCATCCGGAACGCGCCGCGCGACCCGTTACTTGTACTTGGAATCGATTTCCCAGACCGACTTCTGCACCAGGCGCTGCACCATGGTATCCAGTCCCACGCCGCCCTTGGCGGACTGCGACACGCCCATCACCGAAGTCGCGGTCGCACCGACCTCCATTTTCTCCTCCGAATACCCCTGCGCGACCTGCTCGGTGGTGGTGGCGTCCATGATCTTGTACCGCATCCCGATCAGCCAGACGCCGGTCGCGTCCTGGGTCTGAACGGAACCCGCCACCGTCCCGGCGGCAGCCCCGCCCCTTCCGCCGCCGAGGATGTTCAACAACCCGCCGACTGCCCGGCCGTCGAAGCCCTGCCTCACCTCCGAGATCTGCTCTGCCTTGAGAATGTCGAACTTCACGATCCATTTGGTGGTCTTGAGCTTGCCGATCTGCATGGTCTGGCGCGCCTTGTCGGGGTCGCCGAGGTTATAGGCCAGCGCGATCTCGTTCATCAGCGGCCCCAGGTCGCTGCGCTCGAGCACCGCGAAGTTGGCCTGCGAAAGCTCCAGCTCGGCGTAATCGGCGATGTTGTTGGGTCCGAACTTCTGCACGAACGTGGCGTTGTTGCTCTTGACCAGGCCCGGGATCACCACGAGTGCCGGACCCTTCTTGTCCCTGTTCGCATATTCCACCTGCTTGTACGCGGCCACGTCCGCAGCCGCGTTCGCCTTTTGCGAGGTCGCCGTGCCCGCCGTCGGCGATGGGTTGCCGAACGTCGGCTGCGCCGAGGCATTCGGTCCGGTGAACAATAGTGCGGCAGTTGCGACCCAGATTTGATATTTCATAAACACCCCTTGTCCGCCCCCGGTGAGACGAGCGGGCGCGACGACTATTTTCTGCCCGGCTCGGGCTGCTGGCAATACTCGCTGTAGAGCTTGGCGACGACTTCTTCCGCCTGCTCATTGATCAGCGTCAACGCCATGCCCTGGACGTCGGCACCGCTGAACGATTGCGACTGCGCATCCGCTTGCGCCACCGGCCTGCCGTTCGAGCCGGTGAGCACGAATTGCATGCTCACCGCAACCTGGTTCACCGGAATCATCGGGTTGCGCATGGCTCGCGCCGAAATCAGGCCCTTCAGCGTGTAGTTCGCGGCCAGCCGCTTCGCCGCCGACAGGGCTGCATCGGGGTTGTTCTTGAAATAGGCATCGATCTCGGCCTGCGCCACCTGCCTGCGGATTTCCTCCTGCGTATAGGTGCGCAAACCGAGCTTCTGCAACCGGGCGTTGATCGCATCGAAATGCGGGCTGAACGCCGCTTGCCGCGCCTGCACTACGCCGTTGACCTCCTCGCCGATCAGCACCATGATCTTCCGGTTCCGGATCCGGTCGCGGCAGGGCGTGGACAGTTGCACGTCGATGCGCCTCTGCCGCTCGGCCTTCGCCTCCCCCTGCGCCTTGTCCTCGTTGGAAAATTTGAAACCCTGCGCCGCCGCGATCCCGGGCAGTGCGAGCAAAAGGAGGAAAATCGACAATCGAAGAGGTTGCATGAGAGAAAATATCGCGCGCATGTGGCAATGTACCCTTCGCCGGCTTCAGCCTCCAATTGCAAGGCAAAACGATGACCTTGGCCAGCGCCGGAGCCTGCCCTCGAAAATGCATCAAGACATTGATATAATATGCTGATAACATGAATTATTATTATGCTCATTGATTTCTTCCTGAAACTGAAGTCGCACAAGCTGCCGGTTTCGATCAAGGAATACCTGACGTTGCTCGAGGCGATGGCCAAGGGCGTGATCGGCCCTTCGGTGGACGATTTCTATTACCTGTCGCGCGCCGCGCTGGTGAAGGACGAGGCGAACTTCGACAAGTTCGACCGCGCGTTCGCCGAATTCTGGCAGGGCGTCGAGACGATCCCCGGCATCGAGGCGCAGATCCCGCTCGAATGGCTGCTCAAGCAGGTCGAGCTGACGTTGACCGAAGAGGAGAAGAAGAAGATCGCGGCGCTCGGCGGTTGGGAAAAGCTCATGGAGACGCTGAAGAAGCGGCTGGAGGAGCAGAAGGGCCGCCACCAGGGCGGCTCGAAGTGGATCGGCACCGGCGGCACCTCCCCTTTCGGCGCCTACGGCTACAACCCCGAAGGCATCCGCATCGGCCAGGACCGCTCCCGCAACCGCTCCGCGGTGAAAGTCTGGGACCAGCGCGAATACCAGAACCTCGACGATTCGGTGGAGCTGGGCACGCGCAACATCAAGGTGGCGCTGCGCAGGCTGCGGCGTTTTGCGCGCGAGGGCGCGCCCGACGAGTTCGACCTCGACGGCACGATCGACGCCACCGCGCGCAAGGCCTACCTCGACATCCACATGCGCCCGGAGCGCAGGAACACGATCAAGGTGCTGATGTTCTACGACATCGGCGGCACCATGGACGATCACGTCAAGCTCTGCGAGGAGCTGTTCTCCGCCTCCAAGACCGAATTCAAGCACCTGGAGTACCACTACTTCCACAACTGCCTGTACGACTTCGTGTGGAAGGACAACCGCCGCCGCCACACCGAGCGCACCCGCACGTGGGACCTGCTGCACAAGTACGGGCACGACTACAAGGTGATCTTCGTCGGCGACGCGACCATGAGCCCCTACGAGATCCTGCAGCCCGGCGGCTCGATCGAGTATTTCAACGAAGAGGCAGGCGCGGTGTGGTTGAAGCGCGTCACCGACATCTATTCCAAGTGCATCTGGCTCAACCCCGAGCCCGAGGAGATCTGGCCCTACCGCCAGTCGATCCAGGTGATCAAGGAGCTGATGAACAACCGCATGTACCCCACCACGCTCCAGGGGCTGGAGCGCGCCATGCGGGCGCTGGCGAAGTAGTCTCTCCCTAGCCCGCTGCGCAATGGGGGTGCTTGCGGGCCCGAATCGGACCCGCTATGCGGGCGCAGGAAGAGCCGTCGGAACTCGAAACGTGACCGTGGTTCCCTGCCTTGGGGCCGAGCGCACCGCGAACGAGCCGCCCAGCGACTCGGCGCGGTGTCGCATTCCGCGTAGTCCGTGCACCATGGTCTTGCCGGGCCCGATTTCGCGGATTCCCTGGCCGTTGTCATGCACCTTCAGCTCGGTCCAGCCGGCTTTGAATTCGAGCTCGACACGCGCTTCGGTGGCCTCGGCATGCTTTTGCACGTTGGTCAGTGCTTCCTGCGCCACCCTGTAGAAGGCGATGCCTACGTCGTGCGGAAGATCGGGCGGATTACCGGTCGAGCGGAATGACGCGCGAATCCCGGCCGAGGATCCGACCTGGGCCACCAGTGACTCTAGCGCCGAGGTCAAGCCGAGGTTCGACAACGCGCTCGGCGCAAGCCCTTCCATCACGCGGCGCTTGAGCTGCACGCCCTGCTCGAGGAGCGCGTCCAGTTTTTGCAGCCTGTCCCGGACCGGGGCAGGCAGGCCCTGCCCTTGCCGCAGCAACCAGGAAATGCTCATCTTGGATGCTGTCAGGAGCGCTCCCATTTCATCGTGCAGCTCGCGCGCAACGTTGAACCGCTCCCGCTCCTGCACCTGCTGCAGATAGCCCGCCAGTTCGCTCAGCTCGATCGTGCGCTCGCTGACCGCGCGCTCCAGCCGCTCCCGTTCACCTTGCGCATAGGCGGAATGGCGCCGCTCGGTCTCGATCGCGCGCGTCGAGTAGCGTAACAGCAGCAGGAACAGGGCGAGAATGAGCATGATCACGCAAGTCACCGCGATGCCGACCGCGGTCAGCGACAGGCGCCATACGTCCTGAATCTTCAGGAAACGCGACTCATACAGGCGCTCCAGCCGCTCCATGTCCTCTCGCAGCTCGTCCATGACGGCCTTGCCGCGCCCGCCCTGGATCACGGCCTGCGCCCGCAGAGGGTCCCCTTTTCTCACCAGCTCGATCGTGACGTTCCAATGCGCGACCGCGCGGTCGAGGTTCGATTCGATATCCAGCAACAGGGTCCGGCTTTCCTCGTCCGCCGCCGCCAGACGCGCGAGGTTCCTCCGGATCCCGGGCATCCGGGAGACCGCCAGAGTATAGGGCTCCAGGTACATCACATCACCGGTCAGCGCAAAACCGCGTTGGCCGGTTTCGGCATCGACCAGCGCCAGCCGCAGCGCGCGCGACTCGTTCGTGATCGCGCGCGCGTTCGAAACGTTTTCGAAGCTCCGATTGAGCCAGTTGAATCCCGCAAGCGCGGTCCAGAATGTAGCGATCGCGATCAGGGTCGCGACCGGCATCGCCCAGGAAGAAATCGCGACGCGACCGAACAGCGCATCACCGCGGGATTCGAGGGTCCTCACCGCGCTGCGCCATGCTGCCGCGTGGGTGGGCGTTCGGGAACTGGGCATGGATGGCTCCTTGGCTCACTGCGCGGGAGCGCCGCCCGCGCGGAGTCTCGATTCGGAATGCCGCGGCGGATAACCGCCGGGTACGATATCACCTTCGATGGAGTAGGATGCACGCGGGCAAGGCCACGTCCCCGTCGCGCACATGGAGAAACACCGAATCGTCCTGGTGGATGATCACGAGATCGTTCGCACCGGCCTGAAGCAGCTGCTCGCGCTCGAGGCGGACCTCGAAGTGACCGGCGAGGCGGCCACCAGCGCCGATGCGCTGGCCTTGCTGCGCCAGGTCGCTTGCGACCTGTTGTTGCTGGACGTTTCGCTGCCGGACCGCAGCGGCGTTGACACGCTGAAGCTGGTCCGGAACGCCTACCCTGACCTGCCGGTGCTGGTGGTCAGCACCTACCCCGAGGAGCAGTACGCGATCAACCTCCTGCGCGCCGGCGCCAACGGCTATATCAGGAAGGACGCCGCCGGCTCCGACATCGTCCACGCGATCCGCATCGTGCTGCAGAAGGGCCGCTACTTGAGCCAGGCGGTGTCGGAGATGCTGGTCAACCGGCTCGATGCGGACGGCGACCGGCCGCTGCATCAGGACCTGTCGGAGCGCGAGTTTCAGGTGCTGTGCTCGATCGCGTCGGGCAAGACGGTTTCCGCGATTGCGGAGCACTTGTTCATCAGCGTCAAGACGGTAAGCACGTATCGCAGCCGCATCCTGGAGAAACTGAAGATGCGCAATAACGCCGAGCTCACCCACTACGCGGTCAAGAACGGCCTGATCTGACGGGCGTAGTCCCGATCCGTTGTAGGCATCCGTCCTACTGACGCGCGGCCCTCCGGCGCTCACAATGGGCCGCATACCATGCAGCCCGAAGCCCGCCATCGAGAGCACGCTGTGCACGAACCGCTGCCGACCCACTACGCTCCAGGGATCCCGCTGCGCATCCTCCTGGTCGAGGATTCCCCCGTAATCCGCGAGTCGGTGGTCGAGCTGATCGAAGCGGACGGCCTCGCGCGCGTGGTCTGCGCCACGGACTCGGAAGCAGACGCGATCAAGGAGCTGACTGCGAACCCCTATGACGTCTACATCGTGGACCTGCGGCTGCGCGAGGGATCCGGTTTCGGGGTGCTGCGCGCGCTCCAGGAATCGCGGCCGGACGCGCTTACGATCGTGCTGACCAATTACACTTCGCCGGCGATCAGGAACCGGTGTTCCGAGCTCGGCGCAAAATGGTTTCTCGACAAGTCGAGCGAATTCGAACGGATCGTCGACCTGATCTCGAACCGGAATTCGCGGCGCTGAAAGTTTCAACCGGCCTGTTCCAGCGCGGAAAACCAGCTCCGCATCAGGTCATGCTGGACGGCCGGGATCTGTTCTTCTCCCGCAGCCGCTTGAGCAGGCCCTCGATGCCTTCGGTGCGCGTCACCTGATCGAACTCCGCGCGATAGGTCAGCACCAGACTCACGCCGGCGACGGCGATGTCGTAGATCTTCCACCCGCCCGCGGTCCGGCGCATGGCGTACTCGATCACGACCGGTGGCTCTCCCGGCCGGACATACTGGTTGCGCACGATCACGTCGCCCACCCCGGGAGCGGCGTTCGTCGGCAGCACGCGCATGGTCTGCCCGCGGTACACGTCTATCGCTTCCGAATAGATTCGCACCAGCATCGCGCGGAACGCCGAGATCAGTTGCTCCTTCTGCTCGGGACTGGCCTGCGACCACGTCCGTCCGACCGCAAGCCGCGTCGCCTCCGCGAAGTCCACGTGCGGCAGGATTTTTTCCTCGGCAAGCGCGAGCGCCTTGCGCTTGTCGCCCGCTTCGAGCCCCTTGTCTTTCCGGATCGCGTCGAGCACTTCGCCGGTCACCTGCTTCACCAGTGCTTCCGGCGACACGGGCTCTGCCGCAGCGGGCGCGATGATTAGGATGACGAGAATCAGGGCCAGAAAGGCCGCTGCGATTTCGTGTGACAGCTTCATTTTCGTCCTCCCTGGCGCGACGTCTCATGCATCCGCAAGCTGCTGTGCCGTCGCGCGTGGCATCAGGGCTTGCCGCCACGGCCGAAAGCGTGTCCCTGGCCCTGGCCGGACGCGTTGCCGCCTCCTGCCGCAGACGCGCCGCCGGCGCCGGTCACGATGCCCGACCGCCCCCGGCCATCCGATGCGGAATGGGCGGTCTTCAATTTCGCCCCGGAAACCGAACTGCCTGCCGCGGTTGTGATACCTGCCGCGGCGG
>Ga0209640_10001076_pt1 | contig 22598 bp, 19 predicted proteins | sample RifCSP10_1_FD_184018 | JGI IMG/M metagenome (GOLD analysis project Ga0209640, IMG submission 184018) | Soil microbial communities from Rifle, Colorado - Rifle CSP2_sed 10_1 (SPAdes) (version 2) | ecosystem: Environmental > Terrestrial > Deep subsurface > Rock core/Sediment | place: Rifle...
CAAGCTCGCCCCGCCGTTCCGCGAGGCGGAATTCGACATCATGTACGGCGAGGGCATCTCGCGCGAAGGCGACCTTCTCGATCTTGCTGTCGAGAAGCGCATCATCGAAAAGAGCGGCGCCTGGTTCGCCTACGCCGGCGAACGCCTTGGACAGGGGCGCGAAAACGCGAAGCAGTTCCTCAAGGAGAACCCCGATATCCGGCAGATCGTCGAGGACCGCGTGCGCAAGGAGCTGGGCCTGGCCCGCGAAACGGAGGTCGCGGCAGTGTGACGGATGATCGTTGACAGTGCACACCTCCTCACGCTCGGTTCTCGTGAAGGCTCTAGTCCATCCGCTGACTCGTCCGCCGCGCCTGCGACTCGAGAATCGGTGCGAGGGCCGTCGCGTAGCACGGGTCGAGTCGCAAGGCAACGCCATCTGAAAACTCGATGTCCATCTCGGCGGTCCATACGCCCAATCCGTGCATCGCCCATGTGAACCGACATACCTCCGCCTGGTCCACGCGGATGCAGTATCGACAGTAGCCTCGACGCGAGGCAGCTTCCTCCACCTGCGCGAGGGGCCGACGAAAGCGGTCGAGCACGTGCCAATTCGCGCCGACCGGCTCGAGAATGCCGATGATGCCACCGGAGGAGGGCTCAATCACGACGTATGACGTTCTGAACCGCCAGGCGCCCCCCTCAGGCTGAACCGACAGCAAACAAGGCCCGCTCGGTTCTCGCCGGAACAGACCATCCTTCCCTGAGAAGGAAAAGCGAGCGTCGCTGGCCCGGGCCGACATCGGTGTAATCGCGTAGTCGAGATATCCCACGCGGAAGGCCGCCAGGATCCAGTGCGTCCGAAGGCGGACACGATACGCGGAGCCACCGAACACCGTTGACAACGAAGACGACACGGTGGCGGTTACCGCCGGCACCGTCAGAACGCCCACGCCTGGATCAACTGCTACCGGCGGAGACACATCGGCATAAAGACGAGCATCGCCCGGGGCGGCGCGGAGAGCCTGCCAGTACCACGTCGCGAACGCGGCCAGAACGTAACCGCCAAGAATCCACTGAAAACGAGAGATCAATTCCGTCGCAAAGAAAGTCTGTCGCGCCACTGCTTCCGTTATCGCCGCGAGGATGCCGGCATCGGGCCCGGAGGCTGCCACCGCCAGCACGTGCGCGGCGAGACTTTGTATGGGCGCAAGCGCCAGCGAACTTCCAATCACAAGGCCGCTCTGCAGCAGCACGCACCCGCGAAGGACACGAGCCGCGAGAGGTGGTCCAGCAGAGGCGACGGCAATCGCTGTCAGGATAAAGAGCAGGACGACCAGCGTGGCAATGAACGGCGCCGCGCTCACCATGGCCGCAGGAATGGTCCACAGGCCCAGAGGATCTCGCTCTCCAGCGGTGAGTTGCTCCAGGAGTGTTCGGCTCTCGTCCCACCATGCGAGGAGCATGGCGAACTGCCAGGCTGAGATACCCGCGAGGGCCGCGAGGAGCGGCAGAATGCCCGCCGGCAGGGCCCGGTCAGATGGGGAACATCCAGAGCGGATCAGATCGCGGCGTGACGGCGACACACTGACGGCGATGACCGCTGCCCCGAGGAATGCGACGCCGATTGCCAAAGCTGTCTGGCGGATGGGGACGATCCACTCTGCCCAGTCGGATGAGGGCAGCCGCAGCACGAATGCCACCGCCACAAGCGCGGCTCCCCCGGGCCGCCATCATGAAGAAGATCACGAGACGAACGGCCGCGTGCGTCGCAACGGCGAAGACCCGGCGCATACAGGCAATTTCGGCTCGGCGCCCTCGGACCCTTACGGCTGCTCATCCGGCACGGCGCACCGCGACCGAAAGGGATCATCGGCCGCGTTCGTTCTGTCGAGATTAGGTGGTGCCGAGGGACGGAATTGAACCGCCGACACCGTGATTTTCAGTCACGTGCTCTACCAACTGAGCTACCTCGGCACTCCAGGTGGTGTCGCTGTGGAAGGATCGCCAGTATATCATCCGTACGTTGAGCCCTTGGCAGGCGTGTTGAAGGTGTCAATAGCGTGGCCGAGGACGCTCTCACCTTCCCGACCCATCTGTTTCGCCGGATCGTCAGCCCGGCGGCGTGTGCTGCGCTCGTTGCGCTGCTCGTCACGTTTTTTTCCCTGCTGCTGCGTCGCACATGGCGACCCCAGCTGCCGCGCATGAGTGATGCGTGGCTCCGTAGCCATGACTTGGATTTCGACCGATACGATCCCTGGCGGGAATATTAGGGCTGGTCGGTGGCTGGTAGGTCGTAGGTGGTAGGTCGTAGGTGGTAGGTAGGCGTTGCCTGGCAGCGGATCGGTCTTGAAGAGGAAACCAGCCAAGGGCTTCGCCCTTGCTATCCCTTCGATTCCTAAGGGTAACCGTGAAAGCCCTTGGCTGGTAGCCAGTCTCTTCTTGGCGCGCTCCGCGCGCCTAGGACCGCTATACGGATCCTCACAACGAGTACAGAATTCTCGTTTGGAGCCGTATAGCGGTCCAAGTACACTACCGGGCGACCGGCTCACGAGCTCAATCACGAACCAGTTCCTGCTACGAGCAGCCGAGTAAGGAGCATTCCGTGACTCGCATGGGGTCCGCGCTCGCAATGTTTGCCGTCATCGCCGGCTCGTGGAGTATTCCTGCGGGCGCGGCTCAGGCGCCGCCGGCATCGGCGCCACCTGCGGACGTTGCCGTCGCGCCCGTTCCGTCTGAGCTGCCGGAGATCGTCGCACGCGTGAACGGCGAGGCGATCAACCGGGCCGACCTGCAATCGGCTGTCGGGCAACTCGAATCGCGCGCCGGCCGGACCGTCCCCGCCGAACAGCGGGACCGCGTGTTCCGGGGAGTCCTCGATCAGTTGATTGCCTACCGCCTGTTGGCGCAGGAAAGCGTCACGCGGAAGATTGCCGTATCGGACGGAGATGTCGACGCGCGCGCTGCAGAAATCCGCGGGCAGTTCCCGTCCGAGCAGGTCTTTCAGCAGACGCTCGAGCAGCAGAACATGACGGAGGCAGAGTTTCGCGATGATGTGCGCCAGGGGCTGCAGATTACGGGGTTGATCGACGCGGAAATGTCCGCGAGGGGACCCGTCACGGCCGAACAGGTCAATCAGTTCTACGCGAGCAACTCCTTTCAGCAGGGCGAGCGCGTCCGTGCCAGTCACATTCTGATCGGCGTTCCTGAAAACGCCGACGCTGCGGCAAAGGAACAGGCGCGCGCCAAAGCGACGGAGATTCTGCAAGAGGTGAAGGCCGGCAAGGACTTCGCGGAGCTCGCGAAGGAGCACTCTCAGGACCCGGGCAGCGCGCCAAGAGGCGGCGACCTCGACTACTTCGAGCGCGGCCAGATGGTCGGCCCATTCGAGGAGGCGGCCTTTGCGCTCGCCGCGGGCCAGATGAGCGAGCTCGTTGAAACCCGCTTCGGCTTTCACATCATCAAGGTCGTCGACACACAGGCTGCGCGCACCATTCCACTCGAGGAAGTGCGCGGCCGGATCGAGGAATACCTCAAGGACCAGAACCGCGAGCAGCAGACGCAGGCGTTCATCGACGCGCTCCGAATGAAAGCGCAAGTCGAGATTCTTATGTGAGCGACCCAGTTCGCCTAGATGTGTGGCTCGACATCGCGTGTCTCTTCAAGACACGCTCGGAAGCCAAGCGTGCCTGCGAGGGAGGCAAGGTCGAACTGAACGCGCATGCTGCGAAGGCCAATCGAGCCGTGCGCGAGGGCGACCGCATTCGCATCTCGCGCGGGCACGGCCACCACCAGGACATCATCGTCCGCATCGCGATCGATCAGCACGTCAAGAAGTCGGAAGCGCGAGTCCTCTACGACGACGTGACGCCAAAGCCGAGCGCGGAGGAAATCGAGATGCGCCGGATCGAGCGCGTGTACCGTGCCGCCGCGCGGGCGGCCGGGACTCCGGATCGGCGCCGCCGGCGGGCACTGCGAAAACTCAAGGAAGGTTCGTAAATCAACGGCCCAAAACCCAAAGCCCAAAGCCTAGAGCCGACTAAGACCAGAGACTAGAGACCAACCTCTGACATACCATGAGCTGTGCCGCGCAATCAGGAAGTCATCCGCCAGTGGAAGGTGCTGCACGGACTGGAATCGTCGCGACACGGCACGACGATCGCGGCGCTGGCGGCCGAGCTGGGGGTCACCACTCGCACCATTCGGCGTGATCTGGCAGCGCTTCAGGAAGCCGGCTTTCCGCTGTTCGACGAACGCGACGAAGACGGGCGTGTTCGCTGGCGTCTCGACGGCCAGGTGCTCAAAGGGATCGAAACCGGCTTCACGGTTCCCGAACTGTGCGCGCTCTATCTGAGCCGAAATCTGCTCGAGGCAGTCGCCAGCTCACCCTTTCACCGCGACCTGGGCCACGCGTTCTCACGGCTCGAAAGGCTGATGTCGCCGCGGATGAGGCAGTTTCTCGACCATCTCCCGACGGTGCTGAGTGCGAAACCGGGGCCTCGTGCCCGAGTCGGTGACACCGCCAAGGACGCCGTCGCCAAGCTGCTGGAAGCCACCCTTCATCACCGGGTGACGAAGATGCGGTATCACTCCGTGTCGAGCGGCGGCGTCAAGGACTACCTCCTCCACCCCTATCGGCTGGAATTCGCGCAGGGCGGGTTGTATCTGCTCGCCTATGTGCCGGCGTACAAGGATCTCCGGACTTTCGCCGTCGATCGAATCGTGTCGGTGTCGCTCGAAAAACAGACGTTCACGCCAAAACAGGCCGTCGGCCAAGACGTGTTCGCCAATTCGCTCGGCGTCAATACAGGAACGCCGGCGTCGGTCGAAATCGAGTTTGCGCCGAAGGTTGCGCCCTACGTGCGGGGTCGTGTGTGGCACACTTCTCAGCAGGTGCGCGACCGGCCGGACGGCACCCTCGTGTTGTCGATGAACGTGTGTCACGATTGGGCTCTTAGGAGCTGGATTTTGAGCTGGGGACGGTTCGCGCGAGTTCTCACGCCTGCCGCGCTTGCGAAGGATCTTCGTTCGGACCTGCAGGCGGCGTCCGAACGCTACGTTCAGGCCTGAACATGCAGCGACCTTTTCGCTTTGCCCTCCTCGCACTCCTGGGACTCGTGTTCCTCGCGAGTCCCTCAGCGATTCGCTTCTACACAGATTGGCTCTGGTTTGGCGAAGTCGGGTACCAACAGGTGTTTCTCACCGTCATCCGCGCCCAGTCCATTCTGTTCGTCGTTGCCTTCGCGGTCGCTGCTGTCTGGCTTGCCGCCAACCTGCGGCTGGCCCTCGCCTCGATTGGAGATCTGCGCCCGGTTTTCACCACACGCGAGGGCATCCAGGTGCCGCTGCCGGGCCGGCGGCAGTTGCGAGCCATCGCGTCCGGCCTCGCGGTCGTCGTCGCCATCATCGTGGCGCTCTACGCCTCGTCCCAATGGGAAACGTGGCTCACATGGCGCTTCGGGGTGCCGTTCGGGCAGGCGGATCCGATTCTGGGTCGCGACGCGAGTTTCTACGTCTTCTCGCTGCCCTTCCTGCAGTTCGTTCGCCGTCTGGCGCAGACCCTCGTTCTGCTCGCCGGGCTTGGAGCCGGGCTCCTGTACTTTGTGTCCGGCAGCCTCAGCTCGCGATTTGGATCCATGGTGTGGATGACCCCATCGGCGCGGCGGCATCTTTCACTCCTCGCCGCTGGCTTTCTTCTGCTCCTCGCTGTTGGCGCGTGGCTCAGTCAGGCCGAGAGGCTCGTGCAGCCGTCCGCCTTGACTTTTGGACCCGGCTACGCGGACGTCAATGGGCGCATGCCTGCGGCGCTCGTTCTCGCAGTTGTGGCAGTCATCGGTGCGGCGCTGGCAGCGGTACAGGCCTTTACTCGGCGCAACTGGCCCATTCCCGCTGCCGTCGGCCTGTACATCCTCGCGGCGATTGGCGGCGAGGTCTACGGCGTCGTGCTGCAACGGTTCGTCGTCACACCGAACGAGCAGACGCGGGAATCGCTGTACATCCAGCACAACATCGACGCAACGCGCCGGGCCTTTGCGCTCGATCGTGTGGAAGCGCAGGATCTGAGCGGCGACGCGGTGCTGACGCCCGACGACGTTGCCCGCAACACCACCACGATCAGCAACGTCCGCCTCTGGGATCATCAGCCTTTGCTGGACACGTTCGGCCAGCTCCAGGTCATCCGCACCTACTACGATTTTGTCGCCGTCGACAACGACCGGTACCGAATTGACGGCACGCTGCGGCAGATCATGTTGTCGCCGCGCGAGCTCGACACCAACAGTCTCCCGAATCGCACCTGGGTCAACGACCGGCTGACGTTCACGCACGGCTACGGTCTGACGCTCGGTCCCGTCAACGAGGTGACGAGCGAAGGGCTGCCCGTGCTCTTCGTCGGCAACCTGCCGCTCGAGACGATACCGGCGCTGCCGATCGAGGAGCCAAGCCTCTATTACGGCGAGTTGTCGAACGACTACGTGATCGTGCGGACGAGCACGCGCGAATTCCACTATCCGCGCGGCGAGGACAACGTCTTTTCCCAGTACAACGGCCGCGGCGGCTTGTCGATCGGGTCGTTCTGGCGCAAGCTCGTGTTCGCGGTGCGGTTTGGCGCGTACCAGATCCTCCTGAGCAACGAAATCACCGCCGACAGCAGAATTCTGTTCCTGCGCAACATCCGAGAGCGCGTGCAGAAACTGGCGCCATTTCTTTCCTTCGACAGAGACCCGTATCTCGTCGTTGCGGACGGCCGCCTCTTCTGGATGTACGACGCCTACACGACCAGCCCCCGCTATCCGTACTCGACACCAGCGGGCGGGCAGCTGAACTACATTCGAAACGCGGTGAAGATCGTGATCGACGCGTACGACGGCACGACAACGGCGTACCTTGCCGATGCGGTGGATCCAATCGCGGCGACATACGCGCGAATCTTTCCAGGGTTCTTCGTGCCCCTCGATCAGATGCCCCCGTCGCTGCGCGAGCACGTGCGCTACCCGGAAGATATCTTTGCCATTCAGGCATCGGTGTTCGCCACGTATCACATGACGCAGCCGGCCGTCTTTTACAACCGCGAGGATCAATGGGAGCTGCCCGTCATCGAGGACACCGGCGATGCGCGGCCGATGCAGCCCTATTACACAATCATGCGGTTACCGGGCGAACAGGAGCCGGAATTCATCCAGATGCTCCCCTTCACGCCACGCAACCGCGACAACCTGGCGGCATGGCTGGCGGCGCGCAGCGACGGCGAGCACTACGGCACGCTGCGCGTCTTTCAATTTCCAAAGCAGAAGGTGATCTTCGGTCCGCGGCAGGTGGTCGCGCGGATCAATCAGGATCAGACGATCTCGCCGCAGATCACCCTCTGGAACCAGCAGGGCTCGCAGGTGATATGGGGCACGCTGATGGTGATCCCGATCGAGGAATCGCTGATTTACGTGCGGCCGCTCTATCTCCGCGCCTCCGGCGGACAGATCCCTGAGCTCACGCGGGTCATCGTGGCGTATCAGAATCAAATCGTGATGGAGGAGACGCTCGACGAGGGATTGGCGCGTCTCTTCGGCGGCGCCGCCGCGCGAGAACCCGATGCCGAGCTGGTTCGCGGGCCCGCCCTCCCCTCCGCCGAGGCGACGCCCGGCCTTGCGCCGCCGGCTGCGGGAGGGACCACCGACCTCGCCGGGCTCGCGGCGCGCGCGCGCGAGCACTACGACCGCGCCGTGGAAGCGCAGCGCAGCGGCGATTGGGCGAAGTACGGCGAGGAGCTGAAGCTGCTGGGCGAAGTACTCGCACAAATGCGTAAGCAGTAGGCAGTAGGCAGTAGGCAGTAGGCAGTGAGGAACGCGGGTGCCACGGCGCGTCCTATCGAACCACAGCCTACCGCCTCCGCCTACCGCCTACTGCCTACTATCGTCGGTCGGTTCTGTCAGCAGCCACGCCCTGAGTACCTCCGCGACGCTCCAGGCCTGGGCGATGCAGCCGCGCGCCACGTAGGGCGATTCGGCGTCGAAGATCTCGCTGATCGTTCCGATGCCGCCTTCGTTCAGGTGTGACGCGAACCCGTCGAGACACGCCTCGCGCGCGCCCGCCTTGTCGGCGGGATTGATCTTGAGCCAGACATCCACGAATGCCCCCGCCAGCCAGGCCCAGACCGTTCCCTGGTGATATGCGGCGTCGCGTGCGCGCAGGTCGCCGTAGTACTGCGCCTTGAAGTCCCGGTCGCCGGGGGCCAGCGACCGCAGACCGAGTGGCGTCAGCAGCCGGGCGCGGACGACGTCGAAGACTGGGAGCCAGCGGCTTCGATCGAGCACCGGGTGGTCGAGTGAGATGGCGAAGATCTGATTCGGCCGGCACGCGGGATCGTCCCCCTGCTCGCCGTCGATCACATCGTACAGATAGCCGCCTTCCTCGTACCAGAATCGTGCGTTGAACGACTCGTACGCACGTATCGACCACTCGTCGACCTGCGGCGCGAGCGGGTCGCCTTCCTCGCGCAGCCACTCAGCTAGCAGGCAGAGCGCGTTGTACCAGAGCGCGTTGGTCTCGACCGTTTTTCCGCGTCTGGGCGTCACGACCCAGTCCTCCACCTTGGCATCCATCCAGGTGAGCTGGTATCCCGTTTCGCCCTGCCGCAGCAGACCGTCGGTCGGGTCGACGCCAATCCTGAAGCGGGTGCCTTTCACGTGGTGCTCGAAAATCGACTTCAGTTTCGGGAGGAGCTGGCGGAGAGTGGAGCGGTCATCACTGGCTCGGAGATACCGGTGGATCGCATGGAAGTACCAAAGCGACGCGTCGGCGGTGTGATACAGGCCTTCCTTGGTCCCCTCCGGAAACATGTTCGGGATGAGACCGTCGCGGACGTAGTGGCCGAACGTGCGCAGGATGTAGCCCGCCTCGCGCTGCCTCCCGGTACAGAGCGTCAGGCCTTCCAGGCCGATCATCGTGTCGCGGCCCCAGTCGGTGAACCAGTGATAGCCCGCGATGACCGTTCGCACTTCGTCGCCGCCTGCGCGGGCACGCGCTGCCTCCTCCATGCGGCCGGCCGGCGCAATGACGAACTGATCGGCGGCCAGCACGAGCTCCGCCGCTATTCCCGTCGTCGGCACCCGCCGCGCCGTCTCGATGAGCCGCTGCCGTCGGCGACTTTCAGCGCTCTGCAGCTCCGCTGGGTCGAGCGCCCCGATGGTTTCCCAGGATTCGGTTGACGCGACGAGCGTCCCTGGCGAATCGGGTCCGAGGGTCAGTCGCAGGTACCCTGGACTCCACAGCTCCCCGCACGCCTCATAGCCGCGATGGAGCTCCAGCGCGTACGCGACCGGCCCGAAGACTTCCGGTTGCAGCGTAAACGCCTTGTCCGCGCCGTACAGGTAGAGCCGCAGCGGTGGAAGGTCGCCGCCTGGCACGATCTCGAACCGATCGCCGAATGCGTTCACGAGGTACGGCGCAGTCACGGGATGACTGACGGGCGCTTCATGGAGCCTGAAGGCCACGAAGGGGCGCAGCTCCACGCGCACGGGTCCGCCCGACAGCACTCGATAGGTGATATGCGTGGTGTTCTGGAGGTACGGCATCAACACGCGCTTCTCGAACCGCACGCCCTCGACGTCGTACGTCCAGACAGGAAGCCCCTCCTCGAGGCTGAAGCTCGCGAGATGCTTCGTGTTTCCGATCTCCTTGCCGTCGGCCGTGTTCGTCACGTCATGAAGCGGCATGAGGCGGCCGTCAGGCCACCGTAGCGTCTCCCAGAGATGGTTGAACATCATCGTGCGGCCGAACGGCGTCGGCAGGGCCGCAATGAGGAGACCGTGGTAGCGTCGCGTCAACGTGCCGGCCACGGTGCCGGACGCGTATCCGCCAAGGCCGTTCGTGACGAGCCACTCCTTCCTGACGAGTGACTGCCGTCCTTCTTCCGTTGGCTCCCATCGGAGCCGGCGTACGAGGCGCTCAGTCCCTTCGAGTACGGGCATCGAGTGCCTCCACTGGCGCGAGCACCGTCGCCGAATGACCGGGCACCCGCCACCCGTTCGTCGTGACCACCGGACTGGCGCCCAGGCCGCCATAGGCGGGATCCTCGCTCGACCAGCGCATCTGCCAGACGTGCCCGTCTGGAGGCGCGACAAGGGGTTCGGCAAGCGAATCCTCCACGAGGTCCCGGCCGAAGTTCACGAGCAGCAGCCGTTCGTCCGCCGGCTCGTCCGTCGCATACCGAAGGACGAACGCTTCCTCGCCCAGCACAGCGCCGTCCACGGCGCCAGGCCGCTGTTGTCGGAAGGCCGCGTCGCTGCGCCTGAGGGCGAGCAGGTCCTCGTGCAGGCGGCGGTGCTCGCGGTTGGTTTCACGCTCCTCCCATCGCAGTTTGCACCGCTCAAATGTGGCCAGGTCATGCGGTTCCGGCAGACGGGCCTGCGCCTCCTTCGACGCGAGGCCGGGAAACTGCGCCAGGAATGCCGCCCTTCCTCGCCTGACGGCCGCCGCCAACTCGCCCTCATGATCCGCAAAATACAGGAACGGGCTCGATGCTCCGAACTCCTGTCCCTGAAAGAGCATCGGCGTCGAGGGCAGCAGGAGGACGAGCGCGGTGATGGCGCGGTATCGTCCCGGAGAGGCGTGCTGATGCAGTCTGGATCCGTCCCCGGAGTTGGCAATCTGATCGTGGTTCTCTGAGAAGATCACAAAGGCCGCTGGCGGGATGCCGTCCGTTCGAGTGCCGCGAGTCTGCTTCTGCCAGCCGTACCGTTGTCCCTGAAAGAGGTAGCCGTACTTGGCGGCCGAAATGAATTCCTGCGGTGTGCCTCGGTGGTCTGAATAGTAGGCGTCGCGCCGACCGGTCACGGCCACGATGGCACTGTGATGAAAATCGTCATTCCACACCGCATCGATCGCTCCTCGCGCCGCATCGAGGCGAAGGAGTGCGGTTTCCTGTCTCTCGTGCTCCGCGACGATCACGATCTGGCGCGCGCCGGCGGCCGCACGCGCACCACGTGCGAGCGCTGCGACGACGTGATCCGGCGACCGATCATGGATACTCTGCACTGCGTCGAGGCGCAGGCCGTCGAGATGGAACTCGTCGATCCAGTAGGAGGCGTTGGCGACGAAGTGCTCCCGCACAGGCTCGGCGCCAGGCCCGTCGAAGTTCAGCGCATCGCCCCACTCAGTGTCGTTGCGGTGCGTGAAGTAGTGTTCGGCGTACTCCCGGTGCACGCAGCCGGACGGTCCGAGATGGTTGTACACCACGTCGAGAATCACGCCGAGCCCGAGCTCATGGGCGCGATCGACAAATGCACGGAAGTCATCCGGCGTTCCATACAAGCGCGTGGGCGCATACAGAAAGACGCCGTCGTATCCCCACCCGAAACGTCCGGGGAACTCCGACACAGGCATGACCTCGATGGTCGTAATCCCGCTTTCTTTGACGTGCGAAAGGCGCTCCATCGCGGCGCGCCATGTCCCTTCGCGTGTGAACGTGCCGACGTGGATCTCGTACAGAATCTGTCCGCGCAGCGTGATGCCCTTCCATCCCACATCACGCCATCGGTACGAGGCTGGATCCACCACTTGAGACGGCCCGAATGGACCATCGGGCTGAAATCTCGACGCGGGATCGGCGACCAGCCGCCCGTCGAGGCAATACCGGTACCTGCTGCCGGCGCCGACGCCGGGAACGAGTGCCCCAGAGTATCCGCCAGCCTCGCGTTCCAGAGGGATGTCGATCCGGCCTCGGACGGGATGTTCGATCGCGAGACGCACGTCCCGTGGCCGCGGCGCCCACACGCGAAAATGTGTCGCTCCGTCCGGTTGCAGTTCTGTACCAACCGGCAGACGTCGGTCCACCCGACTCATCCTTAGCGCGGCCTGTGACACGGCTCAACCGTCGTGCAGAGTTGATGCCGACATGACCGCACGGTGTCGTCCGGCTGAAGCCGGAAGGGCGAACGCCTGCGGTCCGGGTATCTCGACTCCGCGCTGCGGCTCGGCACGCCCGCTGAGAGGCACATCGTTCGTGCTTTCGTTGCGCCGTTCGTTCCCTGGCGACCGAGACCGCATCGCTCCGCGAGGCACCCGGCGCCGCAGGCTTCGCGGTGTCCCTCTATGGTCGTACATAGTGTCCGGCTTTTAGCCGGACCGGTTCGAACCCGAACACGAACTCAGCAGTGAGAACATAGAAGCGTCAACCACCATGAAGCTCAAAGTCACAATCGAGTACGCGGGCACGAGGTACAGCGGCTGGCAGGTGCAGAAGAACGCAAAAACCGTCCACGGCGAGCTCGAACGCGCCATTCGGGAGGCCAGCGGCGTGCGGAGACTGGAGCTCTATGGATCGGGCAGAACCGACGCAGGGGTCCATGCGCTGGCGCAGATCGCACACGTCGACCTCGATTCAGCCCTGCCGCCGGAGACGCTTCGACGGCGCATCAACGATGCGCTCCCCAGCGACATCAACGTCCTTCGGATCGAGCGGGTTCGTCACCGTTTCCATGCGCGGCACGACGCTGTCGCGCGCAGCTATCTCTATCAGATTTCGCGCCGACGGACCGCGTTTGCGAAGTCGTACGTGTGGTGGGTCAAGGACGAACTCGACGTCACGTCCATGCGCCGAACGGCTATACGGTTCGTCGGAATGCACGACTTCCAGTCGTTTTCCGATGACGAGCCCCAAGAGAAGTCGACGCACGTGCTGGTCGAAAGGCTCGACGTCCTCGAAGAGGGCGACTTGATCTTGGTACACATCGAAGGCTCGCATTTCTTGTGGAAGATGGTTCGGCGCGTCGTCGGTGTCCTCGTAGAGGTCGGACGCGGCGGCTTGCCTGCTGAAGAGGCGACCGCGCTTCTCACCGCGCCGTCGGGATTGCCGGCGCGCCTGACGGCGCCGGCATCAGGCCTGTTCCTGGAACGCGTGTACTACCGTGGGGATCTGCGCAACGTGCCGATTCAAAAGCCAATCGTGCTCCCGGCATATCCACGCGATGTGTAGGCCTGCCTGCGCCCCGTGCTGCGTGTCGCGGCTGTGCCGCGAATCTGACTGGACGAGCTTGCACGCAAGCCACCATCGTCATAACCTGCACGATTGACGCTCGGATCGATATCGTGGAACTTCCAGACACCTCCCCGCTGCCCGAAGGCGCGCACATCGTTCAGTTGTTCGACACGGCGGACTCGCTCGCAAATGCGCTCGCCACTTTTCTGTGTGACGGCTGGGCTGCGGGCGACTGGATGCTCGTGCTGGTCAGGATGCGCAACTGGAGCCTCGTCTCTCGACGGCTGCGGCGTCGAGGATTTCCCATCGAAATAGCGGAGGAACAGGGACGCCTGATCGTCCTCGACGCCGAGTTGACGCGCGCTGCCATCATGCACAAGGAACAGCCCGACCGGGAGTGGTTCTCCAATACGATCGGCCGCCTTGTCGGGCGTCTCTGGTCCGCCAGCGCCGGTCGTCTGCGCATTTACGGCGAGCTTGTGGAGCTCCTTGCCGAGGAAGGCAATTTCGACGCTGCGTGCCGTCTGGAGGCGTTGTGGGAGGAGTTGCGGCCGCAATACCCCTTTACCCTCCTCTGCGGCTATTCCGCTGCCCATTTCGCTGACGAGGCGAATGCCGGTGTTCTCCGTCGCATCTGTCAGTACCACACCGAGGTTCGTTGTCAGCCTGCAGACATCCTCGGCAGATGGCTCCTGCGCAACGATCGCGCGCAGCGTGACGCCGATGGTTGAGGCGGGTCGGCTGTCCTCCGAAACGACGGGCTTTACGGGGATCGCGGCGTCGGGTAACATGCGCGGTTGAAAAATTTGCAGACACTATCTACTTTCACATCGGCCACAGGGCGGGGTCCCAGCGCGCTGGGTGCCCCTAGGCGGAGAGGACACGCTATGAAGTACATGCGACCCGTTCTTGCCGCGCTGGCGCTCATAGTCACGTTAGGGTCGTATCTCGCGCTCGCGCAGCAGCAACCAGCAGGAGGTCGGGGTGGGGCACAGGCGCCACCTCAGCCAATGTCGTTTTTCGTGACCAGCACCGGAAAGGGCGATGGCGCCAACTACGGTGGTTTGGCCGGGGCGGACGCTCATTGTCAGGCGCTCGCAAAGGCCGCAGGCCGTGGCGACGTCAAGTGGGTCGCCTATCTGAGCACCCAGGGTCCTGGGGCCGTGAGTGCACGCGACCGCGTCGGCAACGGTCCGTGGTACAACGCGCGCGGCCAGATGATCGCTGCCAATCAGGCCGAGCTACACGGCGATACGATCGAAGTGGCGCGAATGGGCAACCGGATCAACAAGGTAATGGCGCGTAGCGAGAAGAACGAAGTCGTCAATGGCAACGGCGACATGCCGAACGTGCACGACATCCTGACCGGCTCGACGCCGGACGGGCGTGCCTACGCCGACGCGATGGATCACACCTGCAGCAACTATACGAGCAACGCCGACGGCAAGGGCCAGGTGCAGCTCGGCCATCACGACAAGACCGGCGGCGGCAACGGATCGTGGAACTCGGCGCACGGCAGCCGCGGCTGCTCGCAGCCAAATCTCGTTCAGACGGGCGGCGGCGGCTTGCTCTACTGCTTCGCGCCCGGCAACTGAGAACTGTCCTTCGAACGACCAAAAGGCCCGGGGATTGATTCCTCGGGCCTTTTCTTTTTGAGCTAGTATCGGTTTTCGACCCCCATGCGAAGACTCCTGAAGCTCCAGACTCTTCTCGTACTTCTCGCAATTGTCGCCGCGTCACCATCCGTTCGTGTCGTCGCGCAGACCGATGCTGCGTGGACGGCGAATATCGACGACATTCGACGCACCGCGGCCCTCATTCCCGGGCGGCGCCCGGTCCGCATCAATTTTCTGAAGTTCGCGGAGAGCCGCCGCACGAAGAACTTTTCGGTGAAGGACGCGCCCGCCATACCCAGCGTCCAGGCGCGGACGACGTTCCAAGTGATGTATCCCGATTCGTACGTGATGGTGGACGCGGGCATGGACCTGCAGGTCCATGAATTCTTCGGCCGCGGTGTCGAGGAGCCATACGACGCCGAAGCTGCCTCACGGGTGGAGCGCGCGGTCCGCGGCGCCAGATTGATTGTCGTCACCCACGAGCACGGCGATCATGTCGCCGGTGTGATTCGCACGCCTTTCGGCGCCGAGCTCGCCGCCAAGACCATCCTGACGAGAACGCAGGTCGACGTGCTCCGCACCAAGCCGCAAATGCCTGAAATCCAGCTCAGCGAGGATCAGGCGAGACGCTTCCTCGTCGTGGACTACGAGCGCTATCTTCCGCTCGCGCCGGGGATGACGCTCATCAAGGCGGCCGGGCATACGCCGGGATCCCAAATGGTCTATGTGGCGCTGGAATCCGGCAGAGAGTTCCTGCTGATCGGCGATGCGACGTGGCACATGGACGGCGTACGCCTCGTGAAGGGCAAGGACGCGCCCTGGGTCACCGAGGATCAGAACGCCGTCCTCGATCAGCTCCGATGGCTGAACCAGCTTGCACGCACCCAGTCGCGGCTCGTCGTCGTCGCGAGCCACGATGAAGAGCAGCACAGCGAGCTGGTAAAAGGGGGCATTCTGTCGAACCGGCTCGAGCTCCAGTAAGGAGGAAACGCGTGACGTATTACGGCGCCGGCGACCTGGCTGCCAGCTTCCGCCAGGTCCGCTCCAACACGATTCAGATCGCCGAAGAGATTCCGGAGGACAAGTACAGCTTCAGAGCTGCTCCCGATACTCGCAGTGCGGGTCAGACTCTCGTCCACATTGCGCTGGCGCCGGGACTCCAGCTTCATTTGCACCGCAACCGGATCGGCGATCTGCAGAGCGTGAACTTCGCGGAGCTCGTTGCACCGAGGGCGGCAGAAGAAACGAGGCCCCGCACGAAGGCGGAGATCGTCGTGCTGCTCGAGTCGGAACGCGACGTCTTTGCGTCCTATCTTGAAGGGCTCACGGAGGCGTTCCTTGCCGAAGCGGTGAAGATGCCTCCCGGAGCGCAGCCGGCCACCAAGACGCGCTTCGAGATGCTGATGTCGGTCAAAGAGCACGAGATGCATCACCGCGGGCAACTGATGGTGCTGCAACGGATGATGGGCCTCACCCCGCACCTCACGCGGCAGATGCAGGAACGGATGGCGCGGCGCGCCGCCGAGGCTCAGGCGGCTCGCTGAGCGCCACCAGGAAGAGCGTGCCGACGAACTCCATCAGATATGTGCGCATGCGGGTCGCTCCGTGAAGGTTGTAAGCATACACTCAGGGGTTGACGCAATTCACCACCTTGACCGATAGTTCCAGGCACGTGATGCCCGTACGCCCGCAACGCGCTGGACAAGGAGGAACCTTCATGGCGAGATCCGTCATCCTGGCTCTCGTGAGCGGCGCTGTCTTCATGCTTCCGTCCTCGACTGCCCTCGCGCAGCGTCCGCCAGAAGAGGCTGCTCCGTTTGCCGCGTACCTCGCAACGGGAACCCAGGTGAACCCGAACATCACGTATCTGACCGCCAGCGGCGTAGAGCTGAAACTGGATGTCTATCGTCCGCGTGGCGCGTCGGGACCGCTGCCGACCGCGGTGCTGCTCCATGGTGGCGGCTACCGGATTCAGTCCACCAAGGAGGCGTTTGCCTTGAACGTGCTGCCGTGGCTGCAGATGGGCTGGAACGCGGTGAACGTGGAGTATCGGTCGAGTGGCGTTGCGCTGGCGCCGGCGGCAGTGGAAGACGTCCGTTGCGCGCTGCGCTGGGTCACGCAGAACGCCAAGCAGTACAACGTCGATCCGAATCGCATCGTCATCACGGGCGCGTCGGCCGGTGGCCACCTCGCGTCGATTGGCGGCATGATTCCGGAATCGGCGGGGCTCGATCGCCGGTGCCCCGGGCGCGAACCAATCAAGGTGGCAGCCATCGTCAGTTGGTACGGCGTGTTCGATTACACGGCCCTCGTCGAGGATCCCACACGCGACTACGCGGTGTCCTGGATTGGGCCGCAGCCGAATCGGATGGAAGTGGCGAAGCTCGTGTCGCCGATGACCTACGTGCGGGCAGGGCTCCCGCCCACGCTTCATATCCACGGCGACGCCGACCCGACGGTGCCCTACGACCAAGGCGTGCGCGAGATCGAGGCGCTGAAAAAAGTTGGCGTGCCGGCGGAGCTCGTGACCATTCCCGGCGGCGGACATGGCAACTTCCCCCGGGATCAGGTGCTCCGGGCCTGGACGGCGATCGAGGCGTTCCTCACGAAGAACGGCGTAATCAAACCGGCCGCTGCGCAGACCGCGCAGCGATAGGCGTTAATCGAGCTTCACCAGCGCTGCCGCGATTGACAGGTCGGCCAGCGTCGTTCCCTCGACTTCCACTTTCGTCCCGTTCGCCAGCGCGGCGCACGTCACGCCGCTGAAGGTCGTTGCGGCGCTTGTGGTCACCTTGGTCGTCCCGATGTTGAACGTCACGCTCGGGCATGTTCCGGTTCCTGATAGCCCCGATATCGTCCCGTCAACATCGTCAAGGTCGAGCTCGACCTTCGTCGCGGCGATCGTGCCGTCATTCCCCTTCGTGCCTTCCACTTCAACCTTTGTGAGGTTCATGATGGCCGAACAGCTCCCGCCGGAGAAGGTCGTCGAGCCGTTTGTCGTCACCTTGGTCGTGCCAATCATGAACGTGAGACCGCTTCCGCACGACCCAGTCAGCCCCGACACGGTGCCTTCAACGTCATCCCCCTCCGCCTCGTCCTCGTCGTCCTCATCGGCTTCGCCGTCGTCGTTATCGCGTCCGGTATCTTCCACCTTGACCTCAGTGGCGACGAGGGTCGAGCCATTCATCGTGCCGCGCGCCTGCGCGTGATCGCCGACCTGGATATTCCCAATAGTGAGGCGGCGGTTTCCGTGACGAACAACGGTGTCAGAGGTGATCTCGACCGTAATCCCACGGATGACGATCGAATCCGAGTTGACCGCGGAGACAAAGCCCGACAGCATCCCGCGATTGCCGTTGTCCTTGTCGGCCTCATTCGAGTCGTTGCCGCCCTTGCCCTTGTTGCCGCCCTTCAGAAGCGTGGCTAATTCGTCGTCCGACGAGGTAACCGCGGCGACCACAGCGTTCTCGTCACCCCCCAGGGCCGCGGAACCCAACGCTCCAGTAGGTGCCGTCGGCGAATACGGCGTGCTTCCCTGTCCACATCCGATTGTCAGTACGGCCGCTGCGCAGGCGACCATAAACCAGGAACGCAGACCTAAACAGCACATGCGAAATCCTCCCAAGAGATGGCGCTGGGGCAATCCGCGTTCCGGCGGACGCGGATTGGCGCAAGTCTGGACCGGACCTGCGTTTACACGTGATATGCCTCGCGAAAGCGGCCATCGGAGGTCGGACGAGAGTGTAAGAATTGCACGGGAACGTACAAGAACGCCGCGGATAAATCTGCAGACGCGATCACGTTCCTGTACTCGCCTGTACTCGCTCTCTGCTGACGGGCGGCGCTGCCGTGGCCGCTGTTCGCGCGGCCCTTCGCCGACGTTATTTCGAATCAGACGCAGCCGACTATCACCTCAATTGCGGGCTTCGCTCGCCGGAGGCTCATATGATTCGAAACACTCCTCGCCTCCTCCCCCTCTTGCTCATTCACATCACAGCGTTCGCTTCCCTCGCCGAAGCGCAGAGCGGCCTCTCGCAGGCCGTGCTTCAGCTGCCTTCGAACATCCTGGGTTCGGTCAGGGTGGTGGACGGCCGGCTGTATGGCGGCGCCATCGCCGCAACCATCACCGACCAGGACGGCGATCCAGGGAACTTCCAACCGAGCGACATCATCACGTTCGAAATAGGCCCGCGGGGTCAGCCGCCGATCTTGGCGTTCAGCGGCCGACAATCCGCATTCGAGGACTGGACCAGCGACAACGCCGATGCCCTGCTCGCGATTCTGTTTCCCGCCGGTCTCGCCTCGTCTGTCCTGGGACACGGAGCCGGTGAGCTGCACGGGCAGCAGATCCTGCTCACGACTGCCCTTGCCACAGAAGACGTCAGGCGCGCGGGTCAGGGTGGGCGGGCTGGTGCCGGTGGGCTGATCGAGTTCGAGTCGCTCCGAAGGGACGGCAGCCGCGACGGCGATTCGGCGTGGGCGTGGCAGGGCCTGTACAGCCTGAGCAGGACCGTGTCGCTGCAGGGGCGATTCGCGCAGCAGCGCGAAGGCGTCACGACACGAGCGACGACATTTGCGGCCGACTACCACCCGTTCATCGAAATCGATCGGAGCATCCGGTGGCGCATCGGTGGAACCGCGCGAGGCGGGCTCCTGTTTTCGCAGTCCGACGCCATGGACCTCGGTTCGTTCGAGCTCGGAGGCGGCGGCTGGGTATCCGGGTTCAAGGATCTCGGCCGCATCCGTGTGGGCGGAGGCACTATCCTGCAGGGTTCGAAGAGCTACGTTCCGCCCGTCTTCGACGGCGAGAACAACGGTCTCGCATTCCTCGCCGAGGCCATCAACGCCCGCGGCATCCAGTACGACCTCACGTACGGCGCGACCGTCGGTGTGGACACGTCGCCGCGGACCGCGGTGATCGTCAAGTTCCTGGAGAACCGTGCTCTGTCTTCCCGCGACGAGCGGCCTGATTCATGGCTCCTGGTTTCGGGGCTCTCGTACCGGCTGGGCCTCCCGTCGGTGAACTTCGGCTACAAGCTCTATTCCGCTCCTGCAGTGCGAAGCCACTCCGTCTTCGCGCAGGGCAACTTCAACTGGTAGGTGAGGAATGGCGATCATTCCCCGCATTCCGGCTCTGGCGGTAGCGGCCGCTGTGCTGCTATCGCCACTGCTCTCATACGCACAAGGTCAGTTCAGGATGAAGGTGTATCTCGGGCCGATGAACGAGCTCGAGGTAGACGCCGCGTACCACGATCCCTCGGACATCGACCAGCGGTTGAATGGCACGCGTGTCATACCGATCTGGCTTTCGGTGACGAACAGGTCGTCGCAGCCGATACGCCTTGATTACCAGGACTTGAGTTTGGATCTCGGCAGTGCGGCAAGTGCCACACCGCTCTGGCCCGTGGGGGGTGACACCGCACGAGCGATGCTCCTCCAGGATGGCCGCTACAACGCGTTCCTCCGCTTCCTTGCGAGCCAGGGGAATGATTATGCCGGTGAGCCGTTTTCCAGGCTTCTTCCCGACGACCTCCTCGGTCCGGGTCGGACCAAGCGCGGGTATGTCTTCTTCGTTCGCCCCGACGGCGTTCCCTTCACCGGATTTCTGGCGCTCGGGACCGTTTCCTATAAGCCCGAGATGCTTCGAACAAAGACGTACGAGGTGAGGTCGCCGAAGACCGAATCCGCCAGATTGTGGGATCTGACGTGGCTCGGCAACAGATGGGACCGCATCCTCTATGGCGCGCCTCCGTTTAACAAGAGCTATGCCCTGCTGCTGGGCGTGTCGGACTACCGGTATCTGGAGAGGCTTTCGCTCGTGAACGACGACTTGAGAAAGATGGAGACTTTTCTCCTGTCGCTTGGCTTCCACGTTGTGCGAGTGCAGAACGAGAAGCTGACGATGGCCGCGGTGCGCTCCCCTCAGCAATACCTGGCCGACAAGGTCAACCCTGATGATCGGTTGCTCGTCTATTTTGCCGGCCACGGTTTTCACCGCATGGAGGGCGGCAAGGAGCGGGGCTATCTGGCGCTGATCGATGCGAAGCAGGGTGAGGTGAGCCGAGAGAACACGATCGCGATGGACGACTTCGTCGCATGGGCCCGTCAGGTGCCCGCAAAACATCTGCTCGTGCTGCTCGACTCATGTTTCAGCGGTCTGGCCGTACGGGGCTCGGAAGTGGAGATAAGAAGCGTTCCCGGACCGCAATCACCGTCGAGACCGGATCCGAAAACGCTATACCGCTTGTCCGCGCAGCCGGGGCGGTACCTGTTGATGGCAGGGAACGAGAAACAGAAAGCCATCGCAAGTCCCACGTGGAAAGGCGGACTGTTCACGCACGCCGTTGTGCAAGGGCTCGGGGGGCAGGCAGACACACAACGCGACGGATTCGTCACCACGCGAGAGCTGTACCCATGGCTTCGAGACTATGTCGAAGCGGAAGCCTCGAAGGCGGGTGTGACGCTGACACCCATGATCAAGGATCTTGGGCCATATGGCTCCAGCGAAGGGGAATTCGTGTTTACGAGGGGCAGATAGCCCCTGGGACGGTGGTCATGTCCGAACATGTCGATCTCATCGTGAAAATGTCGCTTGCCCTGATGGTCGCCGATTTCATGTATCGAGCGTTGACGAGAAGCGCTCCCCTGCTTCCGAGAGCGCTGGCGATTGCAGGAGCCCTGGGCATCGTGTATGCGCTCGCTCCGAGCGCCGTGCAGACCAGAGGCGGAATCGACGAAGCCGCCTCGATCGCCTTCTGCTACGTCTCGATGGTGCTCGGGATGATCGCGCAGTACTTTTACGCCCAGGCGGAGCGCGGCAACAAGAAGCTCGAGCTCGATTGGATGACGTTTCTCATGCCAATCTTCGCCTCGCCCATCGTGTTCATCCCGCTCCTGACCCTGACTTCTGAGGTGGCGATGGGCGGCGCTTTCACCAGAGCGAAGCTCATGGTGTATCTCGTGGCATTCCAGAACGGATTCTTCTGGAAGAGCTTCTTCGAACAGCGCCGGGGCGAGGCACAGTCAATGACGCGCGAGGCGGTTGCGGTCACCACGAACGCCACGTAGTGCAAAGGCGGTCCATTCAGGCCCTGACTCCCTTTTGCGAGCCGCTCAACACCCGCCGAGCGATCCCGATGAATTCGGCCACAATCGGTGACGTGTTCTCGCGTCGCCAGACGATGGCTGTTTCCAGGTTCGGGGGAGAGGGGTGCAGCGATGCGAATGCGACGCGCTGCGGCTTCATCTTTCGTGCGAATGCGGGAACCAGCGCAACGCCGCTTCCGGCCGCGACCATCCCGAAGATCATCTGCAGATTGTCGGCTTCATGAGGAGCGTCCGGCACAAACCCCGCCTCCCGACACGCCTTGAGGACGATGTCGTGGTACACAGGCACGGATTCGCGGGGCACCAGAATGAACGATTCCCTGGCGAGCGCCGACAGCGGTATCACCTGCTTGGCTGCAAGGCGGTGCTTTTTTGGCAGAGCGACCACAACGGGTTCGCTGATCAGAGTCTCGCTTGTGAGCGAGGGTTCAGTCACCGGCGGACGGACGAAGCCGACGTCGAGCCGTTCATCCCGAAGGGCAGTGAACTGCAGTGGGACCGCCATTGTTTGCAGCTCGAGGCTGATCTCGCACAGCCTGATGAAGACGCCCACGGCTCTGCTGATTTCCGACTGATTCATGCAGAAACCCACGCCCACTCGGAGCCTTCCTGGGTCGCCACGGCCGGCGCGTCGCGCTATAAGGGCGGCTCGGTCCGCTCGCGCAAGAATCTCGCGCGCCTCGTCGAGGAAGAGCTGACCCGCCTCGGTCAATTCCACGCGCCGTTTCGTGCGGCGAAGCAGTGTCACTTGCAACTCGGCCTCGAGCTGCCGAATCTGGTGACTCAACGACGGCTGGGCGATTTGCAGCGCTTCAGCTGCCTGCCCGAAGTGCAGGGACTCGGCCACCGCCACGAAGTACCGCAGGTGCCTCAATTCCACGGATGTATTCAGGATGACGACGGATTAGTAGATTCTATCTATCAAT
>Ga0209640_10001077_pt1 | contig 22592 bp, 20 predicted proteins | sample RifCSP10_1_FD_184018 | JGI IMG/M metagenome (GOLD analysis project Ga0209640, IMG submission 184018) | Soil microbial communities from Rifle, Colorado - Rifle CSP2_sed 10_1 (SPAdes) (version 2) | ecosystem: Environmental > Terrestrial > Deep subsurface > Rock core/Sediment | place: Rifle...
GGCATACCGAAGTCGTACAGATCATCATCGTCATCATCGTCATCATCGAGTGACGGCTTCTTCGGCTTGGGCGGCTTGGGTTTCTCTTCCTTCTTAGCCGGAGGCTGCTCGGTATCAGGAGCAGGCTTTTTCTCCGGTGCCTTCTCTGGCTCTGGCTTCGTTTCTTGCGGAGCTGGTTTCGTCTCCTCTTTCGGAGCTTCTTTCGACGGCTCGATAGGTTGGCACTTGTCGTCGATGAAGTTGTAGCCGCTCGGGCACTTGCCGTGCTTCTTCTGGTACTCGTCCGGCTTCAGCTCCTGAGAGTCTTTCTTCTTCTCTTCAGCCTGCTTCGCCTTCTTCTTGCGAAGACGTTTGCCGCCCTTGGCTGCTTCGGCAAGTTGCTTTGATCCAGTCAGCGGGATGCGTAGAAGATCGTTCCAGCCCCACACCTCGATCCAGTTTGCCGGCCACTGACCAGACGGAACCTTGCCCGCGTAGGCTTTGTCAGGATCGATGTATCCGAGAGTGACGTGCGGTTTGTACTCTGGGAACGAATGATCGACCACGATACCTGCTGCTTCGAGTGATGCCCAGATATCCTTGTGCAGAGCTTCGAGACCTTCGGAGATGACGTTCAGCTTCGCAACGCGCTTGCCGTCTGAGTTCTCTGTCGGATCGAAGTACGAGACCTCACCATCGAGCCGCGCTGTCAGAGGAGCATGACGCTTTGCAACTGCTCGTATTGCCTTGAGAAAATGAGGCTTCGCTGTCGGAGTGATCTCGCCGATGTGCAGCACAGTGACATGCGGCTTGCTGTCATCCTGCTCGCCGAGCGACGGGAACTGGTCAGAGATGTTCGGAGCTACGGGGATGAACACACCGACGGATGAGCCGTCGTAGTGATCACCGGCGGTGATCTTCGCACGCTCGCCTTCAACCAGAGCGGCTATCTGAGCAACCTTACGTCGTCGTCCCTGAATTGTTCGCATCGTTGATCCCTAAATAACCGCTAGGATTGCTTATCCCTACGGATTTCAAACGACGCCAACTCGCCTTCAAGCCTGTTTGTACCGGTCGAAGTTTGCATCAAGTAGATCCACTGACTGAACGCTTGAGGCAGTACGACAGCCGTCGAATCTGTCGCCTTGACCTCACTGTTTACACGAATCTCCATGAAGCTGTTGCTCCAACTGACGCTGATCTCTTGGAAGATCCCAGGCTGGAACGAGAACGGCAAAGTAGTCGTGAGAGTCTTTGTAGACGACGGTCCTGCGATCATGAAGCGCACCAGACCGTTCGTCTGGTGGAACACCGCGAAGCCGTTGAGAGCCGACGCATCTCTCGTATCGAACAGGCAAGCATCTGCTACAGGTTCACCATCGTACGCCGGTGCAAAGATTGCGATGACGGTTCCAATGCGGAACTCGATGTTTGGCTCTTGCGGAATTCGCAACACGTCTGCGGAGCGGGTAGTAGGCGCTGTAGAGTCAACCACTCTCGTTGTTGCGGACGAGTTGGCTGCGAGCATCGGAGCTGCGAGAGTCAGGGTTAGATCGTCGCTCTCTTCAAACGACTCCATCTCTAGCGAAACACGAATGAACGTCGTCCCGACTGGAGGTGCCAGGATCGTGTTCTGTAGAAGAACGAAGTTGTCTCCGGCTAGCGTTGCCGGATCAAACAACGCTACTTGCTGTGAAATCTCGACATCTACTGCGCTGCGGAACGACATGATCAACCGCAGGTCTTTGACCAGTACGTCGGCGTGAGCCATCTTGGTTCGTGCCAGGACCGAGAACGTCCACGGGTCTGCCGGCGTAGCAGCTACTGCCGAGCCGTATGCGAACGTCATCTTCTTCGGACCTGTGTACTTGCCAGACCCGAACACACGCAGACCAAGGAGACCTATCCCTGAAGACGCATCGGATGAGACCGTCGGTAGGACCGTGACCGACGACGCAGAAGTGACGATGTACCCGAGAGGCACGGCATCGGACGTTGACGTTGGTGTGAGGAAGTTGCTGTTACCCAGCAAGTTCGTCTCAGCGTCCTCGACGTGTGTATGAGCACCGATGGTCGGCGGAAGAGTGTTCTTCGCTTGTAGAACGAAGACGTTGGAGTCCTCCAGAGACTGCAAGAGGCGATTGCCGCCACCAGCGTAGTCCACTGGACCTGTACCGATCTCAAGGTACTCGTACCTCGACAGTAGGTTCAGCTTGAGGAGCGTCAGCACGACCGACTCATGTAGCGTCTCGATCTCTTCAGGAGCTGCATCGAGATGCTGTACCTGCGTCGCAAACGTAGACGGCTCTGTGCGTGGCTTCTCGATGTCTACACCAGGCAGCAAATTCTTCGACAGAGGAATGTCATCCTCTACCGACGACTCTGCTGACACAGGAACCGTGAAGTCAACCGCACCAACATTCAAGACCGTTCCCTTGTAGCGCACCGATAGATCCTCGGTGTGTGCTGGATGCGTCCAGATATTGACAATAGTACCGTCCGCAGCTCCGTGTTCTCCGTTGAAGCTGGTCGATCCCAAGACATGCTTGCTGCGGTACAGCAGTGTTGCCGTCATGTCTTCGACGAACTCTGGATGGAGAACACTTCCATCCTCGACGTACAAGACCGATTCGACCTCATCACCGTCTGGATTGTACAACGCCGACGCTCCGAGCTTGAGCTGCGCCGACTTGACGTAGACTTGGAGATTGGCGAGCTGTGTGTGCGTACCTGAGACGAGAACGTCGAGCTTGGCAGCAACACCGAGATCGGTAAGAACGTCGAGGACGACAGAGATCGTCTGCTCGCCAGCAATGTAGACGCTCAGCTCAGAGGTGCGAAACTGAGTCGTAGCTGGCTCAGGACCGGCTTCGACGTTGACACTAAGACTAGCTGTCCGCTGGCGCTGTTCCGCGATAACAGCATTGAGGTTCGCTAGACGGTACGACATCGATTCTCACCTTCAGTACCCTTGCGCACCTTCATACCTGTCTTGCGGAACGATTCGAGTGTCGTAGATGTGCTCGGCGACGCCATTGTCGCGTTTCATGATCTCGTCAAAGCCGGTCCACTTCAGCATGTCGAGAAGCGGAGCATTCTCACGCTCCTCCTCAGAGTCGAGAATTGAAAGCCCAATACCGACGGCGTAAACGTCCTTCGCCAGAGCTGTTGCATTACGCTCTAGCAGAGTCCGAGCAACAGTACGGAGAGTGCGATCAAGGCTAGCAGCTCGGACACGCGCCAGAGCAGCAGCTACAGACTTTTCTGCCGCTACGCGGTTCATTGCTAGCTCCTTACGAAAGGTATGCGACGATCTCGTACTTCCCGGACTCCTCCATCTTGTACCAGGTCATGCTGATCCAGGTCTTCGGTCCGACCTGCTCGTGAATCTTCCCCTGACGACCGGTGTAGATCCCGAACATGGCTTCCTCATCGAAGCCGTGCTTCGTCAGGATCTCTCCAATCTCCTTGGCAGGGATGCTTTGGAAATACTTGTTCGTCGTGAGAGCGACGATCTCCTTGGTCGCCTTGTCACGGTGCGACTTCTCCTGCTTCGGATCGACGGTCCACGCAGCCTTCGCTCGTTTGCGAGCTTCAACGAGGATCTGAAACTTGTCACCCTCACCGGTGTTGTAGAGCACGACGCCAGGAGCAAGAGGCTTCTCGTTGCCGGCGGTCGGTAGCATCATGGTGACGCTGTGCTTCTTGAACATCGTCATCAAATCGGACTTCGGTAGGTACACTGCTGAGTTGCCGTCGTCGCTGGTCTCCCATTCGAGCTTGTTGAGATCAGCCATGAAACGCTTGAGCATGTTGCTGGACGGCAGACCTGCGGCTTTCACATGCGAGCGAGCCCCTTGAATGATGCTCGCAGCCACCGATGCAGCAGTGGCTTTGCCTTCCTCCTCTTCGTCTTCTTCCTCTGCGTGTGCCGACGGAGAAGGCTGCGGACGTTCCTCGGCGTCTGGCTGGATGTCCATGGGAACGAGCGGAGCAACATCATCGGAGATCGGGATGGTTCGCTTGAAGCCAATACGGTCTACGATGGTGACCGCGAGCTTTCCTTCATCGAGGCTGTGCAGGATGTCGCACAGAGACTGCGCGAACAGCTCCCGACCTCCCATCGCCCAACCTGACTCCTGGAAGTCCCACCAGTTGTCAACCTTGTTGTTGACCTTGGCGGTCTTGTTGGCGATCATCTTCTCTTCGGACTGGATGACCCGCTTGATCACCTTCGAGAGCTTGTCGAGAGCAGAGACGCCATCTTCCATGATCTCAATCGCCTGCATGCGCTTCTGGACTTCTTCGCGCCACGCACCGGGATTCTCAACGTAGTCGAGATCCTTGGCGACAACGACAGGCTTGCCAGCCGACGCTACGGCGTGCTTCACCGAAGCACGAGCCGCAGCTTGCTTGATCATCTTCTCCGCTTCCGACGGAGAGATGTGGTATTGGCGAACCAGGTCTTCTTTCAGTGCATTGATCGACATCGTTCGCTCCTTAGCGGGTCATCATGTCCCACAGCTCTTGTTCCGAGAGCTTGCGGGGCTGCTTGTTCTTGATGTGGTCGGGGATCTCAGCCCACCACGACTTCGTGACAACCCAAGCACCGTCACCATCACCGGCTGAGTAGTCGAACACGGCGAGGATGACTTGAACCTTGTCAGCGCCTTTGAAGTCCGTGTGGTTCATGACGTAGTTCAGCAGCGCCTTCTGGCTGCGATTCGCCATACCACCGCCGCCACCACCCTGCGGATTGGTGATGTTCTCACGCCATTGCGAGCGGTCCTTCATCAAGGTGATGTTCCAAGCCCCAGACTTGATCACCTCTTCGACGGTCTTAGCGGCTTGAACGAGAGAGCCAGAGACGGCATCGATCTCGACAGCTAGTGAAAGATCAGACGACTCGACCTTCTCGGCAGCACGGTCAAGAACTGCAATCAACGACGCCTTCGCCTTGCCATTGCGGTGCGTGTTGATCTTCTTGATCGCTACACCAACGATGTCTACCTCTGACGAGAGGTCTGCTGCACCGCGAGCTTCCAGAGTCTCGGCTACGACATCCAGTGATGCGAATACGTCGGCTTCTGCATCCTCTTCTGTCGGATCGTTCCACCATTGGTTCGCTACGATGTCCTCTGCCCACTTCTCAGGGGAAGCGAACCACTTGACCGTTGCATCGATCCAGTCTCCCATGCTCTTGAACGTCGTCTTGGCTGTACTGGTCGGCTGGAGGTAGTCAGGGACGTTCCACTTGTCCTCGATGTACGACACGATGGCATTGCTGAGATCGTCGGTGTTCTCCGGCGTCGTGCCTTCGTCAAGAGCGTTCGAGATAGCCGTGAGTGCGCCCTGATCTTTGGCAAGAGCCTGGAGCCCTGCCTTCACAGCCTTCGGATTGATCTCAAACAGATCGTTCGACCAAGGCGTACCCCAATAGCCGCCTGAACGACCGACGACGGAAACGGACCACTCGGCGTTGTCGATCTCGAACCGAACCGCATCCCAGAACAGGTCGTCAAAGAACTTCGGTGTGACGTAACTACGGATGGCTGATACATCGACTTTGGCTTGCTTCGCCGCAGTATCGAGCACGTCTTCGTAGTCGGGAATCCCCTCACCTTTGAGGTTGGTGACGATGTAGACCTCGCGACCGTCACGGTAGACCTGCCAATCTCGCTTGCCCTTCACTTCGTCGGCAAACCACTCCATGATGTCTTCGGAGTCGTGGGCAGAGTTTGAGAGCACTTCGGAGACCTCGTATACGAGATCGTCGGTGCTCTGAGCGATGTGCTTTTGCAACATCTTCTCGAACTTAGGAGCGGCGGCTACTTTCTTGCTCATCGTCGTTGCCCTTCCTCATCTTGAAATAATGAGGTAGTCGGATCAAATCAAAAAGCCCGCTCGGCAGGGACTAACCAACCGAGCGGGCTTTTGACTGCCAGGACACGAAAGCTAGGTCAGAGACCGAGAGCCTTCGTGATCTGACGAGCGAGGTCCGCATGACCACCTGCCTTCACCTTGCGTGCGAGCGTCACGAGTGACGCTACTTGCGCAGGTGCAAGCTCCGGTGGAGGCGGTGGAGGCACTTCATCGCCAGGCGACAAAGCCGCTTCCCCCTCGTCCTTCTCTTCTTCGCCCTCTCCTGTTGCAGCCGGTGGCACCATGGGATCTGCGCCTTGAGCCTTCATCGACTTCAAAAGCTCCTCGGCGGCTGCGTAGTCACCCTTCGTGATCGCAGCCTCCAGCGCAGACTTCATCTCACCCATGTCACCGCCGAACTCGGCAGGAGCGGACGGATCTTGCATCGCCATCTCGAAGATGTCCGCCGCGATCTTCTTCTCACCTGAACGGTAGGTCGCGTAAGCCACCTTCAGGAGCTGACGAGCCTTCGTCGTCCTCTTCATGATCATTCTCCTGAGTTTGGTTTCCTGATTACCCAGGACACCCGGAGTAGTTTCCTACTCCGGATGACCTAGAGTGACCTCACCGTCAGATGCGCTGACCGCGAGTGAGAGCACGGTCGTTGACAACCGCCATACCCTCAATCTGCTCCATGAACCAGCCGCGCTCCGGCTTGCCTTGGTTGTACTTGTCGATGCTCTGCGTCACCAGCTCCTTGCGCTGAGTGATGCCGCCCAACGTCTGCGGCGCACCGAGGAAGAACACCTCACCGGCATCGAGAACCTTCAAGGTCTCATGACGGAAGGCATCAGTGATGAGTTGCACGCCGAGGAGCGAGCCGAGCGAGCCTTCGAGCACGATTTCGTGCTTGCTCACCGGATCGAACCACGACGAGAACTCTGTGTCCGCGATGATGTCGTTCCAGAGATCGAACGCGATGATCGAGGTCGTCACCGGGATTCCCCAGCGAGCAACCTGCGTACGCATCTCCGAGAACACCGTCGGCGTGAAGGTGTTGAAGAAGAACAGATCGTTGCTGGTCGGCGCTGCGTTGCGAGCCAACGTCAACCAGATGTTGTCCTCACGGACCAGGATCTGCTCAAGACCGTCCTGGAACTTGTCGTCCAAGAGGTCACCCGACGCCTGCTCGATCTCCTTGTCTTCGATCAGGATGTTGCCGAGCAGGTAGAACTCGGGCGGGTAGACGTAGAACTGGCGGACCTGCGACGCAACCACGTTCGGGTTGGCAGTCACGAAGAACGCCACTACATCCTTCTTGCGGACACGCAGACGACCGGTTTCTCCCTTACCCAGCGGCTTGAGGAGAAGGGTCTTGCGGGCAAAGCCCTCACGACCAAGGGTCTGCCAGATTTCGTCACCGAGCACTTCGCCCAGCGCTTGCCAGGACTGCCCGGTACGATCCGACCACGCCTCGACCAGACGCTGCTGGTGAGCCGCACGGACCTCTGCGAGATCCTTGCTGCTCTCACCGTAGGTCGCCTCGACCTCACCGGTGCTGAACAGCCGGTGCAGAGTCGAGATCGCCTGCATGACCTCACGCTTGTTGCCAGCGTTGAAGTCACCGCCACCCGCAACGAGCGGGTCAGCAGACATCCGAGGAGTGCCAGATCGGTTGAACCCGAACTGAGCACGGGGAACATCGCGACCACCGGCGGTGATCGGCGCACCTGTGCGACTCGCTACTGCGAGCTTGCGCTTGTGCGAAGCGCTGTAAGGATTGAGTGCTTGCATTGTCAGTCTCTCCAGACTTGGTTGTTGATGAAAACCTGCGCCAGCTTCATGCCGGCAGCTTTGAAGTTGTAAACCTGCTGCGGTCACCAACGACCAAACCGGGGGAGGACTGCACCGATGCGACTAGCAAAGCCCAATGGTCCGAAGACCTAAACCTGCATAAGACAGCCCTGACCCCGGTCAGGGTAACGATGGGTAAGCTAGCGTCCACACATTAGAGATAAGCCTGATTACATAAGGCAGCCTTAACCAGTTTTTGACTGGTTCGGAGCAGCACGATCCTGGGTGTGTGGATCTGATCTACTTGATGCGGAGTAGAACTTGGTTCGACAGATCAGCGAGCGAGTCGAGACTACCAGACAAGATCAACGTATGCTTCGCAGCGACTTGTACGTACTCGGCGACGTTCTTCGCGGTGCTTTTGCGAAGCACCTTCTGACGCGCTAGTATCTCATCCATGATCGATTGATTGATCACACCCATCTTGATGAGGACTTCACCGATCAAAATGTCTCTGTTTTGCGTCTGGTAGTCGTACGCGGCTTGCAGTTGATCTTTCGTACACCTACCGGATTCGATTAACAGAGAGCCGAGTGATGTCGGGTCGCTCATAGGGTCGTCCTTCGCACGCTTCAGCAGTGACATCGATCACTCCTCAACGCTTGCTGATGAAGGTCATCAACAGCTCTTTCAGGGTGGTTACGGCAACTTCTTGCTTCAGCGTAGCTTGGACTTGAGCTGTAGCGAGTTCCATGACGGCTTTCTGCAAAGCCTTGTTCTCGCGTCGCTCCCAGATGTACGCACCGATGCCTAGAGCAGCGACTGCCCAAGGTCCGCCGGTTTCAAGCATCTTCTGGATTGCGACTACAGCGTCCATCTTCGACTCTCTGACCAGGCTGTCTGGTCGGGGATAAGGCTGAAACTACTAAGCCTGCTCAGGAGTCGGCGCACTCGCGCCCCATAGTAGAAAGATAACACGCCACAAAAAGAAAAGGGAGCCGAAGCCCCCTTTTCAGAACCGCTATCGACGTGAGTCGATTACGGCGTGATGTTGAACGCGATGCCGAGCATCGAGTTGTCCGGATTCGGCACATGCACCACACGACCGCCGGGAATCGCTGTCCCGCCGCCGCCGATGGTCAAGATGCCGTCCGCACCTGTCTTGATGACGCCCGAACCGCCAGGAACCGCCGTGGACCAGTCCACGTTGGTATCGTACTCGGCGGTGTGGATCTCGCCAACGCCACCACCAACGGCGACGGTGTTGAAGATCGCACCCGCCTCGTTGTTGATGTTGCGCTGGAAGAACCGCTGCCGAGCCTGAGCCACCGTGAGGTTGGCTCGATACCACACACGAACCGCCAACCCAGCATCAGCCGAGTTGAAGGTCAGGACACCAGTCGCCAGATTGGGCTGGAACTGGTTGTCCGCCGGAGCACCAGCGACCTCGGTGAGATCAGCACCACCGACGAACGCCACACGCACCGAGCTGTTCGGTGCCGCAGGACCGACGAGGCTCGTGTACTTGAGCTGCAAGACGTACGGACCAGGCGAAGCCGGGATCGTCAGATCCTCGACCATCGGGATGATCCCGATAGCCTCGTTGTCGCTGACGGCGAAGCCTGCGACCTGGTAGGTCGCTGCCAACTCGTCACCCTTCTTCACCTTCTCCTCACCACCCTCAAGAGTGGAAATGAGGCACACACCTTCGCGGTCCACACTGGAACCCGCAGCCACATCCTTCTGCAAGGTGAGGCTGAAGTGAGTCTTCTTCAGATCGTACATTTGTTTGTCCTCTTTGTTTCTTTCTCAAACTGCTTGTTGGTTGAACTTCCTGTCAGCGACTACCGCTGACGAGGACCAGCCCCGCCCAGGCGCAACTCGCGCCGGAGAGACTTCTTGTGGTCACCGAAAGCATCCCCAGCCAAAGCCGGGATGCCAGCGACCGCCACGGAGCTTGCCGCCAAACGCTGCGAGAGCGTCGGCGCATCCTCCGGAGCTGTGAAGCCTTCTGGCAGAACGTCGCCGGTGTTACCTTCCGGCGGAAGGACATCGGCTTCGCCGATTGCCTTCTTGATCTGCTCCAGAGCCTTCGGCTCCAACTCCATGTACTCGACAGCCTTGGACAAGACCGTCTCGAAATACTTGGTAGAGCCCTTCCGGAAAGCCGCCTCGATGATCGGCGCTGGATTCGTGATCCCGTAGCTGTACAGCTCGGACCACAGCGCCTCCTTCAGCGGATTTCCGACTTCCTTGTAGAAGTTCTTGTCCATACCGGCGCACACGACCGCCGTGCAGTTGAGCAAGTTCCTCATGAGGTTCTTGGTGGTTGCTACCACCTGAGCCTGAGCTTCGGCGTTGACCTTGGCACGGATGTCCATGGCGAGTTTGGTCTTCTCGACCTTGTTCGCCCAGGCATGCGCCTTGATCTGAACCAGCACAGGCTTCAAGCCGACACGCGAGATCGCGTCCGACACGCCCTTGAAGTAGTCTGCCGAGCAGAACACTTCGCGGATCTCATCGGGCTTCGGCTGATCCTTCAGGTTCACCCGAGCGACGGGTGAGCCCTTGATGTCGATGTTCCAGTAAGGAGCGGACTCCTCATCGAACAGCGTCATGTGGACATCAGCCTGAGTCAGAGTCTCACCCTCGAACGCATCCACGCTCGACAGAGCCTCGTACTCGACAGCTTCGACCTCTTCCTTCTTCTCCTCGCCTTCGGCTTTCTCCTCCTCCAGCGCTTCTTTCGCTGTCATCGGAAGCTCGCCAGCGGCAGGCTCCTCGGCTGGGGGAAGATCGACAGGCATGTCATCAGCCTTGGTCTCATCTTCCTCCTCACCCTCTGCCTTCTCCTCCTCTTCCTCCTCGGCTGCCATGGGAGCCACAGGAACCTGAGCAGGCATCGGAGCCGGAGCCGGCAAGCCTTCGCCGTCGGCTTCGATCTTGATCTGCTTGCCGGTCATGGCGTCGAACACCTTACCGGTAGCCTTGGCGAGCGCGACCGTCGTCATCCGGGTCTCTTTGCCCAACATGACCTTGGTCATGTCACTCGCCATGGCGAGCACCGTCGCCAGAGCGTCGGTGTCGAGCTTGCCTTGGAGACGCATCGCCTTCCCGCTGACAGGCGAGAAGATCGACGACTTCCCCTTGGCGACCGGAGCGATGATACCGACATCGTTGTCGGCATCGACGTAGAAGCCGTAGCTCGTTCCGGCGTCCGGCGGCGGACCGTAGTAGTGGTAGCCGCTCGACGGCTTGTCCATCCCGAGGTGGGTCGGCTTCTGGTAGATCGGGTTGTACCGGAAAGCAGAAGTAGCCATCGGCATCTCTTCCTCCGCAGGAACCGGAGGCAGGACTTCATCGCCCTCACCTTCGGCTTCCTCTTCCTCTTCTGGCTGAGCGTCAGCGGGAAGCTCACCACCTTCGGGGAGATCAGCAGGAGGCATGTCCGCCGGGTCACCTTCACCGGCAGTCTCCTCTTCGATCTCTTCCTCACCCTCGGCTGGAATCTGCTCCTCCAGCATCTCCGGTGGCATCTCGTCTGCCTTCACCGCCGTCTTACGGGCTGCGAGGCGCTTCTTCCGATCTTCACGCAACTTTCGAGCATTCAAGCTCATGACTTGCTCCTGTAAGGCTGTCTTAGTCTCGCCTTTGAAAACACGTTTGTAATCCTGCTAAGGCGTGCCCCACACGGGGCGTACAAACAAAGAGATAACCTCGAAACATTAGGCGGTCCGTACGGCTTTCAGCTTGGCTGCAAGTACGGAAGCGCCGTCGATATTGCCGGTCTTTCGAGCGTGAGCAACGGCTTTGTCCACCTGGAGCGACAGATCGGTATTGCCTTGAAGCTCCAGCTTCTCAGCGAGATCATCCAGCTCTGCCAGCACACGCTCAAACGCAGTGCCCAGCACGGCTGGAGATTCCGTCTTGATCACATCGCCTGAGTGATCTGTATCGAGAGGATTGTTCATGTCCGGATTCCCATCCGGGAGAACTCGAAACGCGAAGTGCAGCTCTCCCGCAAGCAGCTCGTACACGTTCACAGCACGACCCAGAATTCGAGCGGCTTCAGCAGCACGCTGCTCGGCTTCTTCCTTCGTCGGGAAAGCCGTCTTGTCGATCCTGTAGGATGACTCGTCAATGACGTACATGCCTGTCTCCAATTCCTAGATAACCACCTACGATGAGATCACGACATCCAGCCCAAGTGCGATCTCCGGCATAGCGATGACGCTCACACCGATAGATGTACGCACCACAGGATGATTGATGAGCATGTCGATGCTCGACGCGATCTGCTTTTCGTTACTCTGTATGTACATCTGTAGCATCACCCCTCGCTGTGGTCCGAATACGTCGATCTCTCCGCTCGCGTTCACGTAGTTGGGAGCCAAGACCGAATCACTTGACAACAGCAAAGGCTCGGTAAGGTAGCCGTTCCCGTAAACACACGAGTCCAAGCCGGACTCTACGGAAGGGATCGCACCTTGGCTGTCGAGCGTGACACCGCCGTCCCAATGCTCTGTAGCGCTGAAGTCTACATACCCGTCAAAGCCAGGATCTAGCGTGTCCTCATCCCCGATGGGGTGCATCGGAAAGTCTGGTACAGGGCGCATGTCCATCGGATAGGTCGCCGCACAGATTGCGATGACCTGCGTCGAGAAGATGCTGACCAGCACATCAACGTCTTGGAAGCAGATCGACTGTAAAGCCAGGTTGGTCAACGAGCACTCGTTCCGCGTGAAGTCGAACACGACACGTTGAACATCACCGTTCGGGTCTTCGTAGATGACCTCGTTCTCTGTGATTGAGATCACCTTGAACTTGTTGACGCTATTGATGTAGTGGATGAAAGCCAGCCACTTGCGCACACACTCGTTCGCGAACCATACGTGAGCGTCAACCCCAGCGAACGCCTCTTGAGCGTTGAACATCGGGAAGACCGACGGCTCGAACAGTTCATCGTGCGGGCGTTCTGCGACGAAGATCGGTGTGCTAAGCGTCAGAGCCGATAGCATGCTACTTACGCCGATCTCTTTCCCAGGACTGCTCACGAGCGAGCGAACCGCTAGCTTTGTTGCCAGCGTCTGCTGAGACTTCACGTCCGGTAGTAGATCCGCAAACGCCAACAGAGGTTCGGCAAGTCGCGTGCTGACAGGAGAAAAGATAGCGGTCTCTTGCTCTCGGATACGCACCTGACTGAAGTTGTAGATTTCGCGAGCGTAGGTACACAGAACTGACGCATACGTAGTCGCTGCGACAATGATCGTGTCAGACCTTCTGAAGTTGTCCAGCGCTGTGATGATGTTGATCCCTTTACCAAGGCGAAGATTGACGATGGTCTTCACTTGCGAAGGGATGATGACGTACTGCTGAGTCTCTGTCGGCTCACCAGGAATGCCGCGACGAGCAACAACGATGGTCACAGGTTCGTTAGGTGTGACAGCTTGCAGCTCGAACGCTGTCGTGTTGAAGCTGTACGGAAGTGTGTACTTGCGCTTCAAGATGAAACTGCTACGCGGTACGCCATCAAGCAGACGCTGGCACGTCTCCGACGACACCGTGTCTTGCGGGAGGATCACAATCTCCTCGCCTAGAATGTAGTCTTCTAGGTCGTTGACGACGAAGATTGGAGATTCGTTCGAGGCGTTATCAACATCATCCGTCGCGATGATCGTCATGTGACGACTCACGATCACCGGATCGAAGTTCGCTAGGAACGTGCCTGTCCCATCACCGTTGTTGACGAAGTTGGTGATGCTGAGCACGCCTACAGAGCTTGGACCTATGGTGATGTCCACGACATCAGAATCCAGATTGGCGACATTGAACTGGACGTTGGTGTTCTCAGATACTGTGTGGTCTCCGACGATCAGCGGCGTAGAGACCTGTGTATCGAGATTGAAAAGCTGCGATGCCGCACCACCGTCCGCGACCCACATATCGACGCCAATATCGAGAGGCTTCGGTAGAGCTGGATCGACCTCGATGAGTGGTGTGAGCAGGTGTGTGACTGCACCAATTCCGAACGAAGCACCACCGTCTATAGGATTAGCCGGACCAGCGATTGTCTCCACACCCAAAAAACGAGTGTGATTGTAGATACCGCTGCTGGTAGCGCTGAATGTCAGTCCTGTTGAAAGAGTATCACTAGGACCGCTTGGTATTTTGATCGAGGTAGCTAACGATATACCAGGCGAGCCGGCTAAGGCATCCTGATCTGTAATAGCGTACCCGTTCGTAGGAGCTGAGAAAGTCCTTGATCCACCAACACCGCAGAAGAAGAAGTTGATCTCGGCGGCTTTTGTCGATGGATTCGTTGATACAGCGGCTGAGCTTACCGACGTGAAGTACGTATCTATGCCGCTCGAACCGACAGGGAGGGAAGACAACAACTCTAGACCTGACATCTCGAAGGCGTGAGCAACCCAGAAAGTCGTCCCAGATACAAACGCGAACGAAAATGTTATGTTCGTCGTCCCAGGCACAGGCGTACGGCAGAAGTGCCCTACCATTTTGCCGTGAGCTATGGCAGCGCCGATCTGATTGATCGCGTTTTGGAACCACCCGCCTCCGGATACGCCTAACGATGTGCCAAGAGTAGGAGTACGTTGAACAGTCGCGTGCTGTGCGTAGATCACCAGCATAACTCTGGACGAAGCGCTCGTGATACCCGCCGAAAACGGCACGGTTAGAGTACCAGATGATCCGGAGAAAGATCCGGAGCCGCTTGTCTGCTGTATGATCGAAACAGCCACTCAGACCTCAGTTCAATGTGATCGACACACTTGGAATCTCAAAGCTGTCTCCGATTTCGATGAGGCGAGAGGCAATCAGTTGCCCCCATCCGATCATGTTCCCACCTAGGAAAGAATCGAAGACGGCGTAGTGGGTTACAGTGCCCCACGAATTACTCGCTACCGGAAATGTTGCAGGTATGGTACTCGTCTTCACCCCGTCAACCGCCGCCGGCCAGACGGTCGCGTTGTTCAGCATCTGAACTCGCGAGTAGTTCCCTCCTGATGGTTCCGTGATGACACCGGCATCAGAAGGCAGCGTCTTAGAGAGAGCCACGTAGAACGAGGCAGGCGGCACGTACGGCGTATCACCGAACAGAGAATCCAGCACCTTGTTCTCGATGAAGTCTGAAAAGCTCATCCCGTCATCTCCTGATGTTGATCTTCAACCTTGACTGATCGATGACAGAGATTTCGTTCTTCTGGATGTCTATCGTCTCCACGTCGAGAGAGCTGCCGCTGACACGCTTGAACTTCGTGATGAGAATACTGCTGAGACCGCCGATCTCATCGCGAAGGGTCTGGCGTACGACCTCCGGTTGAAGGATGTCTAGGAAGAAGTCAGGCTCGACAATCTCAAAGAGCTTCGTCTGGATGTCGTCGAACACGCGAGCAGTATCGAAAGACGCTACCGCCGTCGCGTCGAGTTCGATCACAACTCCGATCTCTCGCGGCTCTCGGGCTAGTACATCCGTATCGAATGGGCGCTCTAGAGAGAACAGATCGTCCTGCAATCCCTTGATGAGAGCGTTGAAGTCGTAGTTGATCACGACAACATCGGCGGCAACCAACGGTGTTGTGAGAAGAACGTAGTCTGTCGCCCGTGCCGATAATCCAGATTCTCGTGACGTATCTTGGATGAACGAAAACGTGACCGTGGTCCCGTTGACCTTGACACTGTTGACCTGGTGAACTGGAAGGCTCTCCAAGGCAACCTGTGTCTCACCACCTACAGAGGTGTACGTCTGCTCGATTGTCTCGACGCTCTCTCCGAGAACGTAGGCGTCTAGAGCTGGACGGTTCGTGAATCTTTTGAACAGAGACCGATCCTTCGGATAGACGAGCGACACGTCACGGACGCTTTCAGCGTCGAAGTTCCGGATGTCCGAGATGATACCGCCGCCGGTCTCAGGATCGATACCGGAGAACTTTGCACGGATGCGATCAATCGATCCTGAGAGTTCTTCGGCTTCTTCGCCGCCTGTATATTCCGTGCGGTTGAACGTGCCATCGACGCTATCGACCGGTGTGATGAGCTTGCGTACACGAAGGGGCGGCAGATCGAAGTCTGGACCGACGGTCGTCGCCTCGCACTTGACGGCGACTTCGTAGCGCCGTGTCTGCGGATTGTAGAAGTTGTCTGCGGAGTTCGCTGGTATCGTTGCACGCTCGGAAACGAAGTAGGTGAACTTCTGATCCTCGGTTCCTACTAGAACGCCACGGTCTATGACGAGATCGTTGACTGGTTTTGTGAGCGTGAAGAAAATCTGCTGCTTCGTCTTCGACGCTTTGCCGCCACCGAGACGAATGCTGAAGCTCGTTGCCATGGCTTCAGCTTCTTCTTGCGTCACGACTTTATCGAGCTGGAGAGTCGCCAGGATAGCGATACGCTCAGCGTCCGCTTCCGTCTTCTGCAACTCCGTAGGCACAGGACGGAGAAGAAAATCGTAGACTGGTCCCTTGACCGTATCGACGGACGGATCGATGGCTTGAAGAGACTCGATCAACGATTGTCTGATTTCGTCGTCTGTCCTAGCCATCTGTCTACTCCACCACGAGCTTTACGAACACGGCTTTGTCGCCTTGATTCTTCAGACGGGAGAATCCCGTCCTCTCATATAGGCGTTTGGCAGGTTCGTTCGTGTCTTCGGTGTACAGGTAGATGATCCGACCGCCGGCTCGAATAGCGGCTCCTGTGAGCGCCGTAACGAGACAACGAGCCACACCCTGCTTCCGCCATGAAGAATGCGTCACGACATCTGAGATGACCCAAGCGATAGGTTGCGAATCAGCTCCGAGAGGAAACGCCGTCTCGGGTGATTTCAAGATCGCGGCTCCGACGATGTTGGGTGGCTTCTGCCCGTCACAAGCGAGAAACATCCTCATCAAGCCACGACCGGTCATGACCTCATGCAGCACAGGTGCAATTGGGAAAACACCTTCGTACAAACGAACGACATTCGCTGCTGTCTTGAAGTCCGTAGGGTCTTTCAACTCGACAACTTCGATCATTGGATCTCTCCGAGCTTCCTACGGACAAGCTCTTGGATCGTCTCGGCGAATTGCGCCGACTCTTGGTGGCGCAGACTCACAGCCAGCATGTTCTCGGTACTGATCGAATCGTCCTTGAGAAACACGCTGACCCAGAACGTGAAGTCGGTGCTGTTCAGACGGTCTACGATGAGTCGGTTGATGCGATCAATCCGCTCGTCTGAGCCAGCATGAGGATCAAGCTCCTGAAGGCGCTTGAGACGTTGGATAGCCTCGTCGATCTTACGGCTGATGATCGCCTTACCAGCGAACACGCTGACAGGTTCAGGGATGTTGAGATCGGCAAGCTCCGAGCCGTAATCCCTAGCTGAATCTAGAGGAGTCATCAGAGCTTCGGCGATGTCTTGGACGCACTTGTCCGCACCGGACACGGATTCCGACTTCCCAGCCGTGCTGATGAAGATGTCTCCATCCTCCATGCGGATCGTCGTGCTCATTCAGTACGCCAGCAGCGGTGTAGGCCAGGACTGGAGTTCTTGGAGCTGTGCTGTGCTCATCCCTTGACGAATCCGATCTCGTACACGCGCCTGCATGCGTTCAAGATGGAACAACCGGTCGTCGAGGGCGAAAATCTCATCAGCCATCGCCTGCATGTCACGGATCAACAGCCCGACTTCAGGAACATCGCTGAACTTCCCCGCAAGAAACGTCTCCTTCCATTCGTTGAACGCAGACACGACATCTTCAGACTCGCTCTTGCGACTCGCTCGGTCATCGGAATCGACGATCAGAGCCTCGAAGGCGACAGCGTTCCTATCCAGACGCAGCTCCGCTAGAGCTGCCGTCGCCGCAAGCCACGTCAACGTCGCCGTGATGGTGATGGCGTCCTGTAGGATCAGGAACGACTCGAAATCCTCAGAGATTTGCGTGTCTTGTAGAGACGAGGCGTCGAAGTAGGTAGGACGTGGTGCCCGCCTGTTCTGAGCGATCTTCGCTAGCTCGTCACCATCAAGTTCTACTGCCATTCTGCGCTCCTGGGTAAAAGTAAGTCTAGGTGGCGACTACAGAAGTGGTTGCCTCCAAATCTCCCGCCAACAAGCTACCTTGCAGATTCAACGCTATCCCTAGCGGGGTAGCTCCCAAGGCGCACGCAGAAAACAACTTCAGCTCGGCTGCGGCACGGGCAGTTGCCTGGATGTCTACACGAAGGACTTGTAGAGCCGACAGCAGAGACACGATCAGACCGATCACAAGCGAGATCAAACCGCGCAGACGTTCGATCAGTGTCATGAGATCCGGAGGGCACAGACCGAAGTCGAACGGTTTGAAGCCGCAGATACCGCCGAACAGCAGATCGATGAGACCTTGCGGCACACAGACCAGAGCTTTGATCGCTACGACAGCAGCGGTGACCGCTGCAAGAGCAGCAGCAAACGCCGCTGCAAACACAGCCATCTGGAACGGCAAAGCCAGTGACAGGTTGATGCTCAGGTCTAGACCTAGGTTGATCGATATGAGGCAGGTAGCAAACCCTACACCGGCTTGCAGCGTGTGTGTACCGAAGCCGAGGTTTCCGTACAGAGCAGCGATGAAGTCAGCTCCCTGTTGAGCCATCTGAATGAGAGAGTCGATACTGGCAGTCACCGCCGCGAGGATGTCCTTGCAGCGGTCATCGAGTGCTTCAGGATCTACGGTCGCGCCGTCTACAGCAACCGTCCCATCGGCATTCTTAGCGATCCGCATCGTCCTAGCGAAGTTCAGAACGCTGAACATCATCATCGTAGGATCACCAGTACGACCTGACGGCGACACAGCTCCCGATGCGTCATCTGAGGTGGCATCCGTTTCGATATCTGTCGTATCGGTCCCAGCCTTGTTGATGTTTGACGTGTGCGTGTTCTTCAGGTCACGTACCGCCTTCATGATCTCGTCTTGAGACGGGGAGATGTTCACCCCAGAGGTGTTCCCTCGTGACATCATCGAGCAGACTTCTTCGTCTGATAGAGTCGAGCGTAGATTACTCAGCACGCTGGTATCGACGATCTTACTGACAACACGCGAAGTGGACTTCGGAGCCATGACGATAGCCGTCAGGTCGTCGCCTTCAATACCAAGAGCCTTCAAGCGTGTCAGGGTCGCTTTGTCATTTCTAGACTTCCCTATCCAGAAGAACCGAATGAGGATGTCCTTCGCAGGCTTGCCGCTGATCTTCATCGCCTGAGCGATGCTGATGTTGACACCAATCTTGCTCTCTACAACTGTGAACTCAACGATGTCTTCCCCACAGACGTTGCCAGTGACCTTCTCTAGCGTCTCACTGAGCATGGTCACGAAGATGAAATCCTGTGCAAGCAGCCTATCCAGCTCAGATAGATCACAGGTATCGGCGGACAACTCCATCGCCTTGAACAGACGCCTGAGACCGCTGAGATCAGTCTTTCCTTTCGGGAACATGACGCCGTTCACGATGTTGATGCCGTAGATCGCAGCCATCCTCTCTTCTATGACGCTCTTGTCCGTCGTAGGCGTCTGACCGCCGATGGCTTTCATGAGACCATCGGTACTCGTCGGTGTGGACTTGTCGGGATTCTGACCCAACATCTTATCCACCGTGCCGGTTGCTTCCTGCATCGCAGTGATAGCCTCGGACACTGTACTCCCTGAGTTCTTGATCGCGTTCTGAGCATTGACCAACGCCAGCCCAAGCTGCTGCTTGAAAATCTTGAGTGCGTCGTCACGACCTATGTTGCAGACATCCCACGCTGGGAGAACTCGACCTGTCTGCGGCTCTATCAGGTGGATGTCGAGAGAAGTCGCCCTGGTACTCGTACCACCGTTCAGCAGAACATCGATGTTGGCTGTAGTGTGTATAGCCATGCTACGCCACCGGATTTATCAAGACTTGCATGAACGAGTAGACGGAGTTGGTCGTCTGTATCAAGACATCGGAAGACAACGTTATAAGAACGACGCCGCCGACAATCACACTGATGTACGCTACGAGGTTCTTCTGCTTCGGCACATTGCACCACAACGGACGGCAGGCGTCGTAGGCAGAATCCTCCGGCGTACTGATCGAGTTGTCGAGCGACGGCTGTACCAAGATCAGCACATCGAGCTTCACTGTCTTGCGTTCATCGGTGACGCCAATGTGAACGTTGAGGTTTGCGGTACGTGTGAAGTGCAAGGACTTCAGTACCTGAAGACCTGTGGTGAGGAATACTTCGCCGATGATGTACAGATCGAGAAGTGGGTATACGTCCGGTGCGGTCGGTATCAGCACCTCACCTGCAATGATCGCATCGAGTAGAGCGATTTGTGGAGAGCCGCCGTCGGACACGAAGAATACGTTGAGGTTCGCAGTACGGGTGTCAGTGCCTTGGATGAACATCGACATTGGGAGGTACAACCCAGGTCCGATGTGGACGTTCATCGAAGCTGTTTTTTCGTATGTATCTGCGATAGAAACATCGAGCGACGCGGTTAAATTGAACTCCTGGTAGGCGTCGAACGCTGCGTGTAAGTAGCCCATCTGCTGAGTTGAAGACGGAGCCAACGCAATTGCGTATTTGTTTGTGAACGGAGCGGCACCACCAACAGCGCTAACTCCTATGTAGAACTGCTCTTGTACGCTCAACCCAACGTGATCGTTGTTGACTGTCGCTGCACTTCTGACAAAAGCGACCTGCGTGAAGATGTTGGTAGGGCTATTGGGGTTGGTCAGCGTGTGAGATGACGGATTTCCGCTGAAACTCGTCGTGTTCACCATATCGCCAAGAGAAATGTGATTCGGGGGTGTGGTCGTGATCGCCAACCCGAGAGTAGTCACAGACGAAGCTGTAGATGTTCCAGAATTGCTGTTATGAAGGGTGTCAGTTACACCTTCGTACTCGATTACAATACCGCATGCTGCGTTCGTGCCTGCACCTGTAAGAGCAACGGTGATCGCTGTACTAGCTCCTGACCCGACAACACCGGTCCACAAATCAGTGATCGTGGAATCGAACGCAGTCTCGTGTGTGAAACGCAGAGTCCAGGTTACGCCGGTCTGTGTAACCGTTGATGCCGCAGTGGACTGAAGCCCATCCTTGTGTGTGACAAACAAGAACAGGATGTTACCTTGCACCGGAGTCGATGAAAGAGTCAGCGCTAGGTTTGCACCGGTGGTCTGTCCATTCGTAGCGGACTGTAGTCTAGTTATCGCCATCGGGTGACCTACGGCATCTTGCTGAAGAAGATGTAGTCAGAGATCATCATGCTGTCGTCAACCGGTGAGGCTTTGAGCTGCTGAGCTTGCGCCAGAATGGCAGGATTCAGCGGCGTCGGGCTTCCCATGTTGCCGACATGATCGTGCTGGATGAATAGATCCAGGAACGATGCCATGAGGGTCTTCATTACGTTACCCAACACCGCAGGCTCGTCTGCTCCTCCGATCTTGAACTCTGTAGAAGGCAGCATGATGATCGCACCCTGCTGAGTCGTAAGCGTATAGTCCGTCGAACAGTCGAGCGTCATCGATCCAGAGGTAGTAGCGAGGCTGTAATCCGTCTGCACGGTGACGCTATGCGCTTTGCCGATGGTGACAAGCAGATCCCCCATCGGGATGTTGATGTCACCGCCGGTCGAAGCCTCATCCGGAGCGGCTACGCTGAAGTTGCCGTCCTTGTCGATTCCAACGAAGAAGACGCCACCGAGGATGCTGTCGGCGAAGTATTCAGCCTTGTATCGCAGAGCTGTACCTGTGCTGCTCAGGTTGATCGTGCTACCGCTGTCGTCGATCACATCACCTTCACGAACATCCACAAGGACTGGCGGAAACAGCGCACCGCTCTTGATGATGCGTGTGTGCTCCTTCGCCCACGGACCCGGTTCGACGATGATACCGGAGGTCGCTGACTCGACCGCGAACAGTGCGGTCAACAACGGATCTGGAGGTCTGTCCGCCTTGACGAATGTCCGCTTGAACGTTGAGCCGCCATCCCATCGCTGAACGACACCGAACCGCTCCTCATCACCAAGCTCGCCGTGCTTGTGCAGATGCAGTTGCCGGATGTGAACCGGAGCCTTCGAGCCGCTTTCCAGTTCGTCCTGATCTAGCCATGAACGGATGAGCCCTGCTCGGTGCTCCAAAAGAGGTCTACGTGACCAGAAAGTCTGCGCCGCCCCGCGACTATGGATCTCAATCTCGCCTGGGGTAAGAGGTCTGTACAGACCAGCCCCAGCTTTGTAGCCGTCGAGGCGCTTTGAAGACTGCGTGAACGTGTAGGCAAGAAGATTCGGCTCGTTCGAGTCTGGGCGTGTCGCTGCTATCACCGGCGTCGCTTCAGCCCCTACACGAACCCACGAGTCAGCACCTACGTACGGATGTAGAGTCGGGATCTTGCGTTCGCCACCGTGGTAGGTCATGACGACCTGCTCGGTAGCTGGATCGTGAGCGCCGGAAATGAACCCGAGGAAAGGCGCACCATTCACGTACTGAAGGTTCTTGTCCTTTCTCCGTTGACGCATGCGCGTCTGTTGTTGAAGCCAGTCATCCATTCTCAGCTCTCACGATGAAGTCAGGTTGACCTGGGCGGCGTGGCTCAAAGACGAACCTCAGTCTCGTGTCGATGAGAATATAACCGTTGTCTTTTGCTTTCAGAGCCAATGACTGCCGATCTGCATCGGTGAACCAACGCACACCTTCGGGATCACGAGCCCGTATCGAGAACGAACGTCCGTTCGCCTCCGGAATGTTGTTCAACAGGAACTTCTGCGTATCGATGGTCTGTCCGACAATCTCGGCTACCTTCCTGGCGCTAGGTGCAAGAGAGAAGTACGTACCGGGTCTGGCTTCTTTGATGAACGATGGCGGGCGGTCATCGTTGGTAGGCTGTACCCGCGACTGATCGACATCTTGATTTTCAAGTGCTCCGGCATCACCGTCTTGCTCCATCGAGGTACGAACAC
>Ga0209640_10001078_pt1 | contig 22592 bp, 21 predicted proteins | sample RifCSP10_1_FD_184018 | JGI IMG/M metagenome (GOLD analysis project Ga0209640, IMG submission 184018) | Soil microbial communities from Rifle, Colorado - Rifle CSP2_sed 10_1 (SPAdes) (version 2) | ecosystem: Environmental > Terrestrial > Deep subsurface > Rock core/Sediment | place: Rifle...
GCGGTACAAAAAATACTGGTACATCCCAAAATACAGGGGCTCGTTATCTTGCCTGGCAGCGTGCCGCTGACCACTTCATCTGAAGCATTGTCGTCCCGTCCCATGCTGCAACTGGTGCAGGAACTGAAACGGCGCTACCCCATGCGCTGGGTGATTTTCGATCTGCCACCGGTTCTGGTTTCCGACGACGTCCTGGCATTCGCCCCATATATCGATGCCATGTTGCTGGTAGCGGAAGAGGGAAAAACACTGCGACCTGAGTTGTCCCGCGCGGCTGAACTGGTTAAGGCGTCTAATCAGAATTTGATTGGTACCGTATTGAATAATTCGATGGAAAAAAATTCTGCATATGGAATGTATTAAGCGATCACGCGAGGTAAACTTCCCGTTGAACAATAGGCAATCGAAATCTCACGGATATTTTCTGCTCCCTTCAATGTGGATATGAGCAATTAGCATGTACGAATCTTTCTACGGATTTAAAGAAAAGCCGTTTTCATTACTCCCGGATCCTGTGTTTTTGTTTATGAGTGAGAAGCACCGACGGGCGCTCGCCATGCTGAGGTATGGCGTCATGAATGAGGCCGGTTTTACCGTGATCACGGGCGAGATTGGCTCGGGTAAGACCACCTTGATACGTTTGCTGCTGAATGAAATTAACCATGACTACACTACAACGGTAGGAATCGTCTCCAATACACATCGAACGTTTGGAGAATTGCTCGAATGGGTCTTGCTGGCTTTTAAGCTTGAATACCGCGGAAAGAAAAAAGTAGAACTATATCAAACACTGGCAGAATTTATTGCCAAAGAGTACAGTCAAGGGCGGCGAACTGTTCTAATAATCGACGAAGCACAGAATCTCGATGTGGAGGCGCTCGAAGAACTGCGTATGCTGTCGAATATTAACGCCGACAAGAATCAGCTTCTCCAGTTAATACTAATCGGTCAGCCGGCGCTGCAGGAAATACTTCGTTTGCCCGAGTTGCATCAATTTGCACAACGTATCGCCGTGGCTTTCAATCTGAAAACACTTAATCTTGAAGAATCCTGGCAATATATCCGCCATCGTCTTCAAATTGCTGGAGGCGACCCCAATTTATTCGATACCAAGGCATGCGCCGCCGTTTATTACTATACGCGCGGTACACCACGCTTGATCAATGTCTTGTGTGACACGGCTCTGGTATATGCTTTTGGGGAACAGAAACAAAGAATTGACGCGGACCTTATTTGCGAGGTAGTGCAAGAGAAAATAAAGGAAGGCATATTACCGGTAGTAAATGACAAGGACACCTCGGAAACCGGCGTTGTTCGTAATTTCAATTCGCATAAGTAAGGATAATAAGGATTTCTAGACTGAACAAGCTATAAATGTTGATTGTTAATTTAAAAGTCCATCGATGCCAAAGTAAGTTCAAATCAAAAGGGAATAGAATTAACGGTAGTCTTTTTATAAACATATTCTCTCACTACACAACATTAGGCCCGCAGATTCAGTAAGTTCAGAACGATAATCGTCACAACCAACCAGCTCGATTACTCCCGGATATTATAATTTACGAAAATAAGCTTTAATTTCTATGCAGTCTGAATTCGATAAATTCGACCATGCTAAATGTAGTGGATAACTAGCCTTCCTAATTTGATTATCAGAAAAAGTTTTTAAGAGACCGCTCAATGAAGGTTGTGATTCTTGCAGGAGGTTATGGTACTCGTATCAGCGAGGAGAGCGGGGTGCGTCCTAAACCCATGGTCGAGATCGGCGGGAATCCAATTCTCTGGCACATCATGAAGATTTATTCCACCTATGGCCTTAACGATTTCATCATTTGCTGCGGATATAAAAGCTATATGATCAAGGAGTATTTTGCGAACTATTATCTTCGTTCTGCGGACGTCACTTTTGATCTGGCAAGCAATACGACGCAGATTCACCAAAATGGTGTCGAGCCGTGGAAGGTGACTTTGGTCGAAACCGGTGAAAATACTATGACCGGCGGACGCTTAAAACGGGCAGGGCACTACATTGGCAATAGCACATTTTGTCTAACCTATGGTGATGGTGTTAGTAATGTAAACATTTCCGATTTAATCAAATTCCACCGCAGCCAGAAGACGCTCGCAACCCTTACGGCGGCGCAAGCGCCCGGGCGGTTTGGAGCATTCAGCCTCGCGCAGGATCAGAACAAGATCACACACTTTGCCGAAAAGCCTAAAGGAGACGGCGCTTGGGTCAACAGTGGGTTCTTCGTGCTGGAGCCTGAGATTCTCAAGTATATAAGCGGTGACACGACAGTTTGGGAAAGAGAGCCACTTGAGAAATTGGCACAGGACGGCAATTTGTCGGCCTACAAGCACCACGGCTTCTGGCAGCCCATGGACACATTACGAGACAAAAATGTACTCGAAGAGCTTTGGCAAACGGACAAAGCACCATGGAAAAAATGGTGAAAATAAATTTTCCACCAAAAAAGATTAACCGAATATTTAATAAATTGGGCAACTGATGAACAGTATTATGAAAACCGCGAGTGACGTTGTTAATTCAGATTTTGGGTATATCTGCGATAGGCTGCGCGGGGAGCTTGAGTCCCTGTCGGGAACAAGGCTGCTGATTACCGGTGGAGGTGGATTCCTTGGTTATTACTTGGTACAGGCGGTCCTTCACTGGAATTCCACGAGAGGGAAGCGTACGCCTGTCCAGGTCACCGTATATGACAATTTCATGCGCGGGGCGCCCGCATGGCTTACCGCCCTTTCCGGAAATAGTCATTTGACCGTGGTGAAGCACGATATGGCTCGTCCTTTGCCCCAAGCAATTGGTGACTACGATTACATAATTCACGCGGCCTCCATTGCGTCACCCACTTACTATCGTAAGCATCCTATCGAAACGATGGACGCGAATGTTAATGGACTACGGGCGCTGCTTGATTACGCTTTGGACCAACAGAGGAAGGGGAGACCGATTCGGGGATTCCTGTTTTTTTCCACAAGCGAGATCTATGGTGACCCCACACACGATAACATTCCTACGCCCGAAACCTATCGCGGAAACGTGTCATGTACTGGGCCGCGCGCTTGTTACGACGAGTCCAAGCGTTATGGTGAGACGCTCTGCATCAACTTTGCCCAACAATTTAGTTTACCCATCCGGACAGCGCGACCCTTTAACAACTACGGGCCGGGTCTCAAGATTACGGATAGGCGAGCAGTGCCAGATTTTGCTCGAGATGTCTTGGAACGGCGTGACATTGTTCTGTATTCGGATGGGTCACCAACAAGAACGTTCTGCTACGTCGCCGATGCTATTGTAGGCTATTATAAAGTTCTCACCAGGGGCAGAAGCGGTGAGGCCTACAATATCGGCGTAGAAGGACCCGAAGTGTCGATCGCCGAAGTCGCCGAACGCGTCGCGCGGCATGCCCGGGATCTATTCGGATATAAGGGTGGCGTCTGTTTCGAAGCTAGCTCAGAGAAGGACTATTTGGTCGATAATCCGAATCGACGTTGTCCAGTCATTGTAAAGGCCAGAACGGAACTGGGCTATGAGCCGGCGATTACCCTCGATGAAGGCCTAAGACGGTCGCTCCTGTGGTATCGAGACAATCGCGAGGGGGAGGAAGCCTAAATGAAGGTTTCTGTCATTGGGACAGGTTATGTTGGACTTGTCTCCGGGACGTGCCTCGCGGAACTCGGACATGAAGTCACCTGTGTCGACGTCGATGAAGATAAAGTTGACCGAATTAACCGTGCGATTACCCCAATTCATGAGCGTGGCTTGTCCGAACTCCTGAGAACGAATATCGGAAAGCGGCTCCGTGCGACCACAGATCTTTGCCGAGCAATCGGTGACACCGATATCTCGTTGCTTGCGGTTGGTACTCCGTTTGATGGTCAACAAATCGACTTGAGCTATGTGCAGGAGGTGTCGCGTCAGATCGGAGCCGCCTTAAGAGCCAAGTCCAGCTATCATGTCGTGACGGTGAAGAGCACGGTTGTGCCCGGGACGACAGACGAAGTCGTCCTTCCGATTCTTGAGCGGGAATCAGGCAAGGTGGCTGGGGTGGATTTTGGGGTCGGCATGAATCCAGAATTTTTGCGGGAAGGCGAGGCTATTGAGGATTTCATGAACCCTGATCGTATTGTTCTCGGGGGACTGGACGACAGGACACACGCGATGCTGAAGGAGCTGTACAGTCCGTTCGCCGGCGTCGACATTTTAACGACTAGCAATAAAACCGCGGAAATGATCAAGTACGCGTCTAACTCACTGCTGGCAACCCTTATCTCTTTTTCGAATGAGATCGCAAATCTTTGCAGCGATATTGGCGATGTCGATGTTGTGGATGTGCTGAGGGGCGTTCATCTTGATCGACGAGTCTCGCCACTTTTGCCGAACGGTAAAAGAGTCAGGCCAGGAATAACCTCGTATTTGGAGGCAGGTTGTGGCTTCGGCGGGAGCTGCTTTCCGAAGGACGTTAAGGCCCTTATTGCCCATGGTGAAAAATTTGGCCGAGATATGCGGCTTCTAAAAGCTGTCATCCAAACAAATGAAGCCCAACCCAAACAGTTGCTGGCGCTCTTGGGTAAACATTTCACTACACTCGAAGGGGTGCGCGTGGCTGTGCTTGGTCTCGCCTTCAAGCCGGGAACGGACGACATAAGAGAGTCGCCGTCCCTGACTGTAATACGAAGACTAATGGCACAGGGTGCGGACATCAGGGCGTATGATCCAATCGCTTCTGAGGAAGCGCAAAAGATACTGGGCATGGACGGGGTTACCTACTGCGAGGACCTCGGTCAGGCAGTGGGAAGCGCACAGGCGATTCTTTTGCTCACACGCTGGGAAGAATTTCAACAACTTCCGGATCTTATCGGCAAGATGCACCCTCAGCCTTTGGTCGTGGACGGTCGTAGAATGCTGGGGAAAACCACTGTCGACCGTTACGAAGGCATAGGACTTTGAGAGACCATGAAGTTCGAAGAGAGCCCGCTGAGGGGCGCGTTTGTGATTGATGTCGAGGAACTACGGGACGCCCGTGGTTTTTTTGCCCGCGCCTGGTGTGCCAAGGAATTCAAAGATCACGGTTTAGAACCGGATCTTATTCAGGCAAATATTTCGGTAAACACAAAACCAGGAACAATACGAGGTCTGCACTATCAGATTGAACCCTATCAGGAGTGCAAGCTGGTACGTTGCACGAGGGGTGCGATTTATGATGTTCTTGTCGATATACGACAGGATTCTCCCACGAGAGGCCGCTGGTTCGGCGTTGAGTTGACGGCACAGAATCACAGAATGTTATATGTACCCGAGGGTTGTGCGCACGGATATCAAAGCCTGGTCGCCGATACCGAGGTGTTGTACCACGTGTCCCAGGTATATTCGCCGGAATGCGAGCGAGGCCTACGCTGTAACGACCCGGCAATTGGTATTGTCTGGCCGCTTATTGACGGCATAATTGTATCCGAGAAGGACCGTCGTTGGCCAGATTACCGCTAGGTAGTAAATCGTCACATTGTTTACTTGAACCCAGAATGCAGGTATTACACAGATGATCATTATTGATAAGGCGCTTGAGGAGCGAGACCGTCAGGGGCGACCGATCCGTGTTGCGGTCATCGGTGCAGGATTCATGGGCCAAGGGCTTGCGCTGCAAATCATTGGCGTGATGCGAGGCATGCGATTGGTTGCCGTTTCGAACAGGACGGTATCGCAGGCCGAGCGTGCCTATCGCGAGGCCGGTGTGGATACAGTGAAGAAGGTTGAGGGTGTGTCGGCGCTGGAGCATGCGATCAGACGTGGCGAATATTGTGTCACCGACGATGCGATGCTCCTGTGCGAAGCGGATGGGATCGACGCTATAGTCGAGGCAACGGGTGAAGTGGAGTTCGGCGCCAAGGTGGTTTTGAAAGCCATTGAGCATGGAAAGCACGTCATCCTGATGAACGCCGAGCTCGATGCACTGGTCGGACCGATACTGAAAGTGTACGCAGATCGCGCAGGTGTAATCATCACCAACGTTGACGGAGACCAACCGGGTGTGGTGATGAATCTCTTGCGCTTCGTGCGATGCATTGGCTACAACCCAGTGCTCGCTGGCAACATCAAGGGTCTTCAGGACCCCTATCGCACACCTGAAACCCAGCGCGGCTTTGCCGAGAAGCACCACCAGAAGCCGCGCATGATTACGTCCTTTGCGGACGGGACAAAGCTCGCCATGGAAATGACGGTTGTGGCTAATGCGACGGGTTTCAAGGTAGGTCGCCGGGGAATGTATGGACCGAAGTGTACACATGTGACCGAGGCGGCATCACTGTTCTCTCCGGAGCAGTTATTGAACGGAGGGATTGTTGACTACGTACTGGGTGCGGAGCCCGGGCCCGGCGTGTTCGTTATCGGATACAACGATCACCCCATAAAGCGTCAATACATGCACTATCTGAAGATGGGCGATGGTCCTTTTTATGTATTTTATACACCGTACCACTTGCCGCACTTGGAAGCCCCGCTGACCGTTGCGCGCGCTGTTCTGTTCGGTGATGCGGCGACTGCTTCGCTGGGTGGCCCCGTAGCGGATGTCCTGACGGTAGCGAAACGGGATTTGAGAGCTGGTGAAGAGCTGGATGGTATCGGTGGTTTCACATGCTACGGCGTGATTGATAATGCGGATATCGTCAATCGGGAGAACCTGCTGCCAATGAGCCTGGCTGAAGGTTGCCGCCTTAAGTGTGATTTAAAAAAAGATCAGACCGTAACTTACGCGAATGTCATGCTACCGACTGATCGTATCTGTGACAGACTGCGTTCCGAGCAAAACAAGCATTTCGTCTCGCCAAGAGGCCCCACCGCTGTAGCCAGTTAAGGCGATGCAGCTCAATACTGATCCGTGAGGGAGTAGATGAAATCCGAGACACCTAGTACTCCGGTTACGATCATCAAGCCGCCGACAGGATGGGAACTCATCAATTTCCATGAGCTCAGGGCGTATGGCGATCTGTTTTATTTTCTTGTTCTGCGCGACATCAAGGTCCTATATGCGCAAACAATTATGGGATTTACGTGGGCAATATTGAATCCACTGATCCAGATATTTATATTTTCCATAATTTTCGGAAAGATAGCTAATATCGGCACAGACGGAATTCCGTACGTCTTGTTTTCCACCGTCGCTATCGTCCCATGGACGTATATGTCCGAAGCCATGACGCATTCGAGTCAGAGTCTCGTGCAACAGCAAAACATGCTGGGTAAGGTGTACTTTCCGAGATTGCTAATACCGTTGGCGCCAATTGCATCTAAGCTTGTTGATTTCGGCATTTCCCTGCTGATTGTCGTCGCGGTTCTGTTCTACTATAGAATTTCCCCAACGTGGAACTTGGTGTTCTTGCCACTGTTTTTCTTGCTGATGATCTGCATTCCAGCAGGCATAGGTATGTGGTTGTCCGCCATGGCAATCAGGTTTCGCGATGTGAAATTTGCAATGCCCTTCGTTATTCGGATGTTGATCTACAGTGCGCCAATTTTGTACACGGCGTCATCGATACCCACGAAATACCGCATGATTTATTCGCTGAATCCAATAGTTGGAGTAATAGAAGGCTATCGGGCATGTCTGCTTGGCGTGCCGTTGAATTGGGAATACATCATCCCAGGTGCGATTACTGCACTCCTGTTGCTTGCGAGCGGAGCCATGTATTTCCGTAGAATGGAGCGGGTATTCGCCGATGTTATATAAAACGTCCCAGGTACGGTGATAAAGAGCGCGCGTAAATGGGCAGGTGGCCACGCAATATTCGCTAAGGAGAGTGTTTTCTTCCTTGGCGGCTTTCAGCCACGCGGGAAAATAATGTTGACTAAGGCTCTGCGTACATGACGGAAGAAAAAGAAACTATTATCAAAGTCGAGGGTGTGAGTAAACTTTACCGTCTTGGAGTGAAAGAAAAAGTGCATGACAATCTTTCTGGTACGATCGCAGACATATTGCTGACCCCGATAAGAAACTATCGCAAATATAGGTCACTTTATAACTTCAAAGACGTTACGGAAAGCAACAAACACAACTCAGTCAATAAGGATTCGGACGTTATTTGGGCGCTGCAGGATGTTTCGTTTGAGGTTCAACAGGGGGAGGTACTTGGAATTATCGGGAGGAACGGCGCAGGCAAGTCAACGCTGCTCAAGATCCTGACTCAGATCACGCCACCCACACAGGGGAAAATTACACTCCATGGACGAGTGGCAAGTCTGTTAGAAGTTGGTACCGGCTTCCATCAGGAGTTAACCGGAAGGGAAAATGTGTATCTTAACGGCACGATTCTCGGAATGAAAAAGCGTGAAGTCGATCGGAAATTCGATGAGATCGTAGACTTCTCTGGGGTGGAAAGGTTTCTGGATACGCCAGTAAAGCGTTATTCGAGTGGCATGCGAGTCCGCCTCGCCTTTGCGGTCGCGGCCCATCTAGAACCCGAGATACTGATTATCGATGAAGTATTAGCAGTGGGCGATGCGGCGTTCCAAAGAAAGTGCCTCGACAAGATGGAAGATGTTGGGAAGCATGGCCGTACTGTTTTATTCGTCTCGCATAACATGCCTGCTGTCACCAGACTATGTGAACGTGTGATTCTGCTGGATGATGGCTGTCTGGTGGCGGACGGGCCATCTCAAAAGACTGTAAGTGCCTACCTCGATTCGGGCCAAGGAACCACTGCGCTTCGCGAATGGCCGGCCGAAAAAGCGCCGGGTAGGGATGTGGCACATTTGCGAGCAGTGCGAGTTATCGACCGCAAGGGCACGCTTGTTGACGCTATCGATATACGTGAAGAGGTCGGCTTGCAGATGGAATATGAAGTGAAGAAGCCTGACCAGGTATTACTGCCCCTCTTCTATGTCTTCAATGATGAAGGTGTCAATGTATTTGGGACGTTAGATCAAGACGTAGCATGGCGTGGACGGCCTCGTCCGGAGGGACGCTACTTCAGCACCGCATGGATTCCAGGTAACTTTTTGTCTGAAGGGACCTTCTTCATAAATTGCAGCCTGATGACACTAAATCCGAATATTAATCAGTTCTGGGAACGTCAGGCAGTGGCTTTTCATGTGATCGACAGGATGGATGGTAGCACAGCGCGCGGTGTCTGGTCTGGGGAGATAGGGGGTGTCGTGCGGCCCATATTGGAGTGGACCACGGTGTATCACCCTTGTTGAGTATGCGTGTCTGCTTGTAGAGCGCATGCAAGCTTTTTTTGGTGTTAGATAGCATGGTTAATTTGGGTTGGAAAATTAACGGAACTCAGTCTTGTCCGAAACTTAGGATAAAGACGGCCGATGCCTGCCAAGCTGTTCGGCGATCTCCATAGGCATAGGGCGAATTGAGAAATTTGGTTGAGCAACACATGGTCACGTGCGTGGAAGAGTGTTGTACAAGATATTGATAAATCAACAACTTTTGCACTACCGATGTATTTACCGGCTGCGTATCTAAATTGGCAAAGGTTCTGATCGTATGTCCAAGGTGTTTCATCGTCCAATAAGAATTAGCATGCCAATGGGCAAGGTTTTTGTTCCATTTTCCGATGCGATCAGAGTGCTGGTTGGCGGTGATGTGAATTTTGACGCGGAACCTCGCAGTCCGGGTCCTGTCGGGGTGCATCGCAACAGAGATGAAGTGGACAACGCTGTGACAAGGTTGTGGAATAAAGTACGTCTCAAGTTTGCAAGACGTTGGCCCGCGGTTTTCCAATTCCACCAATACACGCTCATCCAGCTAGCCTCCAATGAATTGACAATCAAATATCCTGTGGCCAAGCGGGAAACCGAGCATGATCGCTCCGCTTGCGATAGCGCGAACCGCAAGCCGGACGGCTCATCCGCGTTATCCAGGTTTGATCGTCCATTCCATAACCTGAAGCCGCTCTTCAAAAAAATGGATTTCGTGCTCATCAACCTCGAGACACCGTTAGCGGATAATCAGGCGAGGGTGGTTGGAATGTTTTGCAGTGACCCAAGGTATGCGCGCGCGCTGGCAGATGCCGGTATTTCGATGGTTAATCTTGCCAATAATCACATATTCGACGCGCTTGAAACCGGACTGTTGCAAACGGCGGCCAATCTTGATCAGGCAGGAGTCTTATACACAGGTTATGGAATGAATCTTGCCGAGGCCAGACGAGGAAAATCTGTCACAATAAAAAATATCAAGTTCGTTTTCCTGGGCTATACGCAATACTGTAACGCACAATTTGCATCTATCGCCGCACAGTATCCCGGCGTACTTCCACTTGACCGGCAACTTATTGTTGAAGATATCAGGAGGGCGCGAAAAGAGGCGGATTTTGTTTTCGTCAGTGTGCACTGGGGGATTGAAGACCAGCCATATGTCCAGAAAAAGTCGGTAGAACTGGCCCATCTGTTCGTTGATGCAGGTGCCGATGCCATCATTGGCCATCACCCGCACGTGCCGCATGGAATCGAAGTCTACAAAGGAAAACCGATACTCTATTCATTAGGGAATCTCGTTTTTGGGATCGGTGACGAAGCTACTTCGGACAATATTATTACGGAAATTGTTATTGAACATGGCAGCGTGCGCGGACTCCTGATATACCCTGTTTCGGGTAGAGGAAGGGAAGTGTGCTGTCCGGAAATACTGAACGGGACACGGGCTATCGAGGTATTGAACGATATGAGGCGCAAGAGCGCTGTATTCGGAACGGGCATAGCAATCCAGGGTGATGCCGGATACGTAGATATTCAGGCTGACAGATGAATGCAAGCACAATTCTCGGAAAGGCGAGGTTTCAATTCGAGCACAAAAATACCAAAATGCCCCTTTAAATCTAGTGGAAAAATATAATGAGAATTAATGACTTACGCTCGGAAATAAGGAACGGCAGAACAAGAGTTGTGGCAACCGTTGTCTGGGAAGACTCCGATCGTCCAACGCACGATCTTTACTTTGAAACCGAGGAAGAATTTGCTTCCGCTTTGTCCCTCAATCCCCATGCTTTTCTGGTGGGCTGTATTGTCCCGGCGATGCACTTTGGCGAGAAACGGGTTGCCATTGATGCGGAGATTTGTCCAGAGTTGAGGATCGGCTTGGATACGGCAATGAGCTGGCTCCGGCACTGGTACTATGAGCCAACCCGCGACCTGATTCGAATCGAGGCCGGCACAAGGTCGCACATACCGACACCGCACACGCCAGATCGTGCCGGTTTCTTCTTCTCCGGCGGGGTAGATTCTTTTGCGACACTGCGCGCAAATCGCCTTAACTTTCCTCCAGAACATCCAGGGTCTATTAAGGACGGTGTGCTCGTCTTTGGGCTTGAACTTGACGATTCTGCGATGTTTCAGCATGTCATCCAGTTATATCGGGAAGTTGCCAAGAAGGCCGAAATAACTCTGGTCCCTATCTATACCAATGTTTACTTAAACTATCGCGAAGAGGATGCCCGCAATCATTTCAGGTTTTGGATGGGACAGTTTCAGGGCGCAGCCTTTGCTTCGATTTCACACGCATTAGCGAATCGCTACACGGTGATGTCCATAGCAGCAAGCGAAGCCATTCCTGAAGCATCAATACTGGGGCTACAGAATCTGGCACCTTATGGATCGCACCCTTTGTTAGATCCTCTCTACTCCAGTGGCGACCTACGCCTCCGACACGACGGAATTACATTATCCAGGCTTGACAAAATACGACTGGTTGCGGACTGGGAAGTCGCTCTTAAAAATCTAAGAGTATGTAACCGATTTAAACAGTACAAGTCTGGCAGTTTGAATTGCGGCCGGTGTGAGAAATGTGTGCGTACTATGTTGGGATTACTGGCGGTGGGTGCGCTGGATAAAACGGATGTTTTTCCTTCACATGAAGTTACAGTGGAGTTGGTGAAGGAGGCGGTAATTATCGTGCCTTCAACCTGGAGAAGCTATGATCTTGAACCATCATACCTTGAGCTATTGGAACCATTAACGAACCTAGGCCGCCGCGACCTGGTGAACGCCATCAAGGCTCAACTCGCAAAAGGACAAGCGCGTGGATTAAATGGCTGGAAAAACAGGATCGCCACTTTCGACAATAGATTTCTTGGGGGACGACTTCGTCGCCTTAAGGGGATGTTGTCGCCATAGATAGCATCACAGTTAGTGAAAATACTTGAAAACATATTTTGGAGCTCGGGCTGCTTGAACCTGACAGTTCCCCCAAATTCGTCGAGAAAATAGGTTGCGATATGATCATCGATGCTCGATCTTTAGCAAATGACCATACAATTAACACCGACATCTGCATTGTGGGAGCGGGCGTGGCGGGGATTACCTTGGCGCGTGAACTCGCCACATGGCAATTTCGCATCTGTATTCTTGAAAGCGGCGGGCTTAAAGCCGAGAAGGAGACGCAATCGCTGTATCAGGGCGAGAATGTAGGCCATCCATACTACCCATTAGATACTGCGCGCGGGCGGCAGTTTGGTGGATCAAGCAGCCGATGGCTTCTGGAGTTGGGCGAGGGTCGCATCGGAGGCAGGTTGCATCCATTGAGTCAGATTGATTTCGATCAACGGGACTGGGTGCCATACAGCGGATGGCCCTTTGACAAGACGCATCTGGACCCATACTACGAGCGCGCCCAGTCGGTCTGCAAAGCAGGTCCATATTCCTATGACGCCAAAGACTGGGAAGACAAGCAGCGGAATCCCACCCTGCCGCTGGTCGGCGGCCGCGTAAAAACAGTAATTTATCAAGGTGTGGACCGCGATGTGTTCGGAAAGGACTATAAGGGAGAACTTGTACAGGCGGATGACATTACCGTATACCTTCATGCCAACGTGCTGGAAGTCGAAACCAGTGAAAACGGGCAGAGGGTAACACGACTGCGAGTCGCCTGTTTGCATGGCAACGAGTTCTGGGCAACGGCCAAGATTTTTGTTCTGGCCGTCGGCGGAATAGAAACGCCACGGTTGTTGCTGCTGTCGAACAAGACATACAGCACCGGGCTGGGAAACCAGAATGACCTCGTCGGCCGGTTTTTTATGGAACACCCGCACCTGTGGTCGGGGCTGTTTATTCCATCGGATCCCGGTGTTTTCAGATCAGCGATGATGTATGGGGTGCATATAGTCAAAAGTGTCCCGATAATCGGGCAATTGACCCTTGAAGAAGATGTTATGCGGCGGGAGAAGTTGTTGAACTATTCCGTGTGCCTCCTTCCAGGCGCGCGTCCGCGCACTTCAGGTGGGCAAAGGGCACTGACCACCGGGATACACACTTTGCAAGCGCTCGCCGGTGCGCTGGGGCGGCGTGATCTGAATGAATTTAATCGGCATTTGAGCACGCTCTTTCCGGTCGTCAATAATCTCTCGATAGCTGCATATCGCAGAGCGATGCGGGTCATGAACAAGCTGTTCAAGGTTCGGAAGTTCGAAGTCTTTCTGCTCAACCATATGGTTGAGCAGGTACCGAATCCTAACAGTCGGGTGTCGCTGGGGAATGAGCGCGACGCGTTTGGTCAGAACCGTGTGCGACTGGATTGGCGGCTCACACCGATTGATATTCGGAGCATCATTCGCTCGCAAGAAATTATCGACGAGGAACTACGACAGGCCGGTTTGGGCAGTTTGCTAATTGATCTCAAAGGTGAAACGCCGCCGCCGGAACTTCATGGTGGCTGGCATCACATGGGCACAACGCGCATGCATATCGACCCAAAGAAGGGCGTGGTAAACGAGAACTTGCAGGTCCACGGTCTTTCGAATCTGTATATCGCCGGACCCTCGGTGTTTCCGACCAGTGGGTGCGCCAATCCCGCTCTGACCATCGTTGCGGTCACGCTCAGACTGGCGGATCATCTCAAGAAAGTGATGAAATGAAAACCCATCGAGTGAAATGCTGGAGTAAGCGGGGACAGTGGTTGTCCGTAGGTGGCCAGTTATTCATTGGTACTTTAAGTATCGAAACCTTGGATGCCGCCGCGAATAAATGGACCAGATGGCGATGGGCTCAATCCTAATATGGTAGGCATAGTGTGGAGCCGTTTGACGCGGCTGTGGACCCGTTTATGGATGCGATTCGCTGGCACCGATCCTGCGGGTCGTTTCGCAACGCGACTGGCTACTTGGTTTGCACCACCTCACAAAGCGCGAGTCTACCTGTCGCGGATGAATCCGCGTGGATTCATTGCGCCCAGCGTTACCATCTACCACAAAAACCTCAAAATGGGTTCACATGTCTTCATCGATGAGCGAGTGGTGATATTTCAGAGAGAGACGGGCGGACCAATCGAGTTAGGTAACAACGTCTGCATTTACCGGGATACGATTATTGAAACGGGTGACGGTGGCAGCCTGATTATTGGGGACGGCTCGAGTATCCATCCGCGATGCCAATTAAACGCGTATGTGGTTCCCGTGAGAATCGGACGCGATGTGATGATAGCCCCAAACTGCGCCCTCTACCCATACGATCACGGAGTCAAGTCGGACATGGCAATCAGCGAGCAGCCGTTGCAAAGCAGAGGCAGCATCACGATCGGTGACGGTGCCTGGTTGGGGTTTGGGGTTATTGTGTTAGGTGGGGTAACGATCGGCAAGGGCGCAGCGATTGGTGCAGGCTCGATTGTCACGAGCGATATTCCGGATGGCGCGATCGCCGTGGGTGTGCCAGCCCGAGTTATTAAAATGCGCCGTGACATCGGATAGTGCAACATCGCAAGTTTCGGAAAGCCAGAGGAAAGGCGCGAACGGCTTGATTCGAGCATGGCGATACCGACGGTGCCCGCCCAAATTTTTGTTTGGGTTTGTTAATATTGCTTCAGACCAACTCTCTTGTAAAACAATTTCTGCGCTCACTGGTACCGGTTTGCTTGAATGAAGCCCAAATGCAGGCACAATGCCCAATGAACGTTGCCGCCAGACGCTCCGAACGCGGCTAGGCGCAATATTGGCGACTGGTGGCCACGTCGTGATGCTAACGGTTGTGTTGCCCCTCGGGCTCTCCTGCAACTATATGATTGTGTGTAAAAATATTTGTGTGAAACGACCGCCCACAGAAGATCCCGCTATGCTGAGATGATTGGTTGTCGGTAGTAATCCTCATTCAGCCGCTTGATCATATCATCGCATAGCGCCTCGATTTCGGGGCCGATGTTCGTGACGGTTCTCTTTCCTACAGATCCCACATGCACGCGAGAGATGAACTGCAATGAGAACGAGGGGCCTATGCCAACGAAATCGAAAAGGATTCGGAAATATCTTCCGGGTAGTGTGACCAGGTCCTCGTATTTTGAGAGCAGAACATTCGGAGTATTGGCCAGATTGAGGTCAAAATAGATGGCGTTACGTAGGTACCAAAGCAATGCCGCTCCTTCTTCAGGTGACAGCGGGGTCTTTGCCAATGCTCGTACTCGCGCCAGATTTTCCGGCGTCACACGCTCGCCAATCGCTTTGCGGCCAAGATTGCTGAATTGACCCTTGGCTACTTCGTAAATCATCGTGCGATGTGCGTCTTGCCATTTTTCGAGCGAAGAACTGACGACATCACGATAGTGACGATACACCCAGATAGCCTTGGCAGCGGGGTGCAGACTGAGCAAGTTGTCGAGGTACTGTGAATCGTTCAGTGGTTTGAACAGAATAACCGGTTCGGGTGTCCTATCGATAGCTTCCCGCACACTTTGCTCGGAGAGCAACCGAAAGCATTCTGTTTCAAGGATTACGCCTTCCCCTTCGTGATACGCGCGTACTATTTTTGATTGACCAAGGACGTCCAATATCATTGTCGTGCCAGAGCGCTGACATCCCACTACAAATATCGGTGTCTTTGTGCGACCAGAGTACGCGTATCGAAGGTATGCGTATCGTAAGAACGACTTTGGGATGGATCGAAATCGCCGTAAGAGCCTTACCAGTCGCTGCGTCAAAATGCGACCTCTTCCATGACTGTCATATTCCGCGCCTCGACGTGACTTGAGTCATATTTGATGAGCCAGCCCCTCGCTAAGCACATACCGTGACTCACGGACACTGCGGCAACCCGATAAATTTCGGCCTGACGTCCGCCGGATTGGTCAGCTCCGATAACCATATCGCCGCCATCTTGTCGTAGACATCCTGGTTGGGATGCAGGTCGTCGGCCATGCCCGGGTCCAGCGGGGCTGCCATCGGGAGCGCCGACACTACGGGGGGCAACTGGGCAACACCCCGGATGCAACAAGATCAGACTCCCATTTATCGGCCATTTTATTGTAACCGGATTGGTTAGGATGAAGGTTGTCGTCCATGAAAAGCGGGTTAGCCGTGTTAATCCCGTTATTGATCCCCGCCCCGGTCTGCTGATTGACCATGAGGACTTTAACGTTTGATCGATCGGTGGCAATACTAGAAACGTTGTTGTTAAATGAGTTCACATCGAATGATCCATCCACGGTGGGGATGATGCGGGCTACGAAAACCGTGGTTGGATAGTTGGCTGTAGCCCAAGTATTGACTCTGTTTAGGATGGTACTTATATCTGCTTCACTTGTATTATTAAAGTTGTTGGTTCCAATGTGCAATAAAATAACATCAGCAGGATTGGCGTTGAGCCAGCTGATGACATTATCGGTGATGTTGCCATTGCTGCACCCGGTAGGTCCAGCGCAGAAGCCGGGATGGCCTTCGTGATCAGGGTCAACGATGGAAGGACTGGCCGACAGGCCATTCGATAACCCGCCCACAAAATTGACCGCGTAGGCCGGGCTGAGCGCCTCGAGGTCATTATAGAGTTGCCTTCGGTAGCCAATTGCTTCAGCGTCTGGCGGACTAGTAACGGTGTACACGCCGAAGGTGATCGAGTCGCCGAGCGGCATGATGCGCACCGAGCCGTCGATAAGAACCGTCACGACGCCGGTGCTGGTCTTGAGGAGGGGGTCGGTAACCCGGAACGTGAACTTGTCCATGCCCTGGAATCCGGAGCCTGACGACGCAGGTACGCATGACGGCGTCCCGGGAGCCGAGCATGGCGTGTACGTGAATTGGCCGGTGGCCGAGTTGATCGTAACGTTGCCTTTTTTGCCGTCACTGAGGCCGGAGGTGCCACCGCTGGCGAGCGCATAGGTTAAGGCAGCGCCTTCCGGATCGGTGGCGCTCAGAAAATCGCTGGCCGCTATCCCACGGCCGGTCGTTTTGCAAGCGTTGTTGGCCACGGGTGGCTGATTGATGTTGATGATTGCGTTTGCTGCCGCGCTCCCGGTGCCGTTTAAGGCCCGGTAGCTGAAGCTGGTGGGAGTGGCGCCGTTGGGGATGCTGAATGAACCGTCTGAATTGAGCGTCATGCCCACAGGGCCGCTGATTAACTGGGCAGTGAGCCCGCTGCCGGAATCGTTCTGCAGCACACCCGGTGCGCCGACGTTGAGGGGGTCACCCGGATTGTTGACGACGTAGCTATCCGATACCGCAACCACAGAAGCAGAACCGCCACCACTACAGCCGGAGATCCCGATCAAAACAAGCGCTAACGGTACGAACCGCCGGGCGAGAATAGATGGGAGGGTTGGCAGATCGCGCATATCGAAATTAAGCCGGTTGATGCCTAGGCATGACAGATTATCCCGCAAACTGATTTTGGGGCAACACCTGTCCTTGAAATATTTGCCCATATGAGACTGCGCCGCAGATGCGGCGCAGTTTTTCCCTAAAACAACCTGAGACAACCTGTATTTAATCGCTCTAAAAAGCTTTTTGCTTGTCCCTAAAACTAACGGGCGCAGCGATAAAAGATATTAGCGAGAGCGGCTTGGTCGTAAGTGCGATCGTTCCCGAACAAGAAATCTCCTCCGAGGATCCCGCTTGGACCCATGTAACCCCCATGCATCTTACCTTGACCATTACCAGCGGCACCGCTAACAAGTCCGCTGTGGGCTACCGAGTCAACCCACTCGAATTCCCCATTGAGTGCGGTAATCGTGCCCTGGTTCTTGGCAGAGATGTACTCGCTTGGAGTCAGCAGCCGCTTTCCGGCGGCGCGGCAAACATCGACAGCGGCAATCCACGTGACAGGTGTTACCTGGCGAGCGTTATCCACGCAGGTCGGTCCCACGGCCGTCATGGTGGCTCCGCATGTAGGCGTACCGTTCTGCAAGGCAGTTATGCGCGTGTCGTTATCGTTGACCGCGTTCCTGATGCTGTTCATCTTTGAGGCGTTAAGTGAGTCACCATCGACGTAAGGGATAGCGGGGTCAGTTACTGGTCCTGCAAGGACAATCCCGCTGATAGCGACGAGCGCAATACCAAGAATCCAGCGATGAAAAGAATATATGTTGATACCACTCATGTTTGATCTCCTGCTAACGGATGTTAAATGTGAATACAAAATTGAATAAGGAAGATTTACCCTAAGGTACAGCCAATTGTTCCAGCTGTACCGGCTGCACCGAGAACGCACAGCGTGCTTGCCGGCGTTGAACTACCGCCACCGCCACCACCGCATCCGCCCAAAGCAAGAAGGGCGACAATGAGCAGCAGGCTCCTGAGATTGATTAATGACTTCATCGTGTATCTCCTGGCTGACCTGTAATCAAATAACCAATAGTTTACCCTCCCTGGACCCGCCTCCTCCCCATGCGTCAATACCGGCATAGGGGCTATCCTGTCCATGAGGGCTGAGTTACTTTCCGTTTCCCGAGAGAAGCTTAAGAGGCTCCTCCGACCTAGTGTTTCGTTCTAGACTTAAACTTTGTGTATTTTTTGCAGGCGTGCAGTCTATCCTAAAACGCCATTTCGGTACATCGAACATCGCTGGCTTTCACTATTTTTCTGTCACAATCCAAAATTACACTTCACATTAGGGTTTTAAAATCCAGAGAAAGTGCTTGTATATTAATGGAATCTTAATCGGAAAAATGCGGCATTCTTTATATGCAGTGGCATACTGCTGTAAAGTGACGCAAATACATGCGTAACCGATTACCAGTTTCGCAGCGGACGCGTCAATGAGGGGAGAAGCGGAGTACGTGCCGCGCTGTGCGACTGGCTGGTAGTGTAGGTGGCCAAAACCCGTAATGCGCAATCAGTCAAACAAAGCGCCCACCTGCTAGACTCGAAATTCTCCAGCAAGATCCCTTCTTGCCGGCTTGATCAGCGCCATGCTTTGGCGTCCAGTAACCAGGCACTGTTGTTGAGCGAGCATGACAAATAAACGGCAAGCATGCGCCTGATAGATCAGCCGACCGCCTGAAAAACATGGACGTTATTTATTTTCTGGGCAATGCCCGGATTGCGGTAGCGTGCCTGAAAGTAACTAAGTGTGACCATGGTCAGTATCGGCGGATGTTTGGCACCTCAATAAATTGATAATTTCACCGATTCTTGGTAATCAGATTTTTATCAGTCATCAGTACATATTATTCAGTACAATCTCGTTAATGAACACTGAAATTCGTCCTCTCGTCACCATCGGCATCCCCACGTACAACCATGCGGACGCATACTTGCGGGAGACCTTGCGCTGCGCCCTCGAGCAGACGTACAGCAATTTAGAAATAATTGTTGCCGACAACTGCTCATCGGATGAGACCGAGGGGCTGGTACGAGACCTAGGCGATTCACGTGTCCGTTACTTTCGTCATGAGCGGAACATTCCACCGAACGACAATTTCAACTTCTGCCTGCAGCAGGCCAGGGGCAAATATTTCCAATTGCTGCATGACGACGACACCATTGATTCAGATTTTGTCGAGCTCTGCATGCAGGCAGTGGAAGTCCGCCCCGAGGTTGGGATTATTCGCACCGGTGCTCGCATCATAGATAGTCATGGCAAGACGATCAGTGAAATGGAGAATAACACTGACGACAAGTCAGCTGAGGAATTATTTATCAAGTGGCTGCATAGTCGCACATGGATGTTTTTATGTGCAGTATTGTTTAACACGGCAAGATTGAAGGAATGCGGTGGCTTCAACTCCAAGCACCAACTCTTTCAGGACGTGCTGGCCGAATTCACGCTTGCGGCACGTTATGGATGGGTAGATATTCCGGCCGTGAAGGCGGGTTTTCGAAAACACGCGGGACAACGCACGGCAGCTGCAAGGGTCGATCAATGGTGCGAGGACTCGATCATACTTCTTCGCGCGATGTGTGATATGGCGCCAATTCGGCGCAACGAGATTTGGGCGGCCGGTCTCGAGCATTTTTCGAAGCACAACTACGATCTGGCCTCATCAATCCGGTCGCCGGTGGACCGTTACAGCGTCTACCTTACTGTCTATCGTACGTTTGACTATGCCTACTCGCCACTGCGTTTCTTTGGCACGAGAGCATACCGGCGGCTCTTCACGTGGCTCGGTCGCGTGAAGCGGTTCATGCGGGGAAAGACGCGCGAGGCGTACTGAAAGTCGCGGTGGGAAGCGGGCGGCGCGCGATTGCTTATGATTGGAACGTATACACCTTGGCCGGGCAAGCCAAGGTCATCCAGTCGGAGCGGCTCGATGTTATCCATGAGGACTTTGGAAATTGGCCGGCGTAGCGGCGATGATCCTGCCGCGGACGACCGGCGTACCGTTCTCGTCCGAAGCCCACGCCTCTGACCTGTTCGTGGACTTCCCGTTTGCAGCCGAAAGGATTTCCGAGGCAAAGAGGATCCTTACGGTCTCAAGCTTATTATATATTAGGGACTCATTTACCGGTTGTTTCGCTCATCCTGGCACGCAGTGCAGGTTTGCCGTGTCGAAGCGCGCACAATCCGATGGAAAACGTCCCGTGGTTTCAGCGCTCGGCAGGTGCCTCAAGAAACCGCAGCGAGGGTGTCTGCCGGTCGAGGGACTGGTGACCGCGTTCATGATTGTAGAAATCGAAGTACGTGGCAAGACTCGTTCGTGCCTCGTGCACCGTGTCGTAGGCCCGGAGGAACACCTCCTCGTACTTGACGCTGCGCCAGCGGCCCTTGCCGTCCTGGCTTACGCGGATTTGGTGTTGTTCGAGCACGGTGAGGAACGATTTGCTCGTGAACTGGGCGCCCTGATCAGTGTTGAAGATCTCGGGTCTGCCGAACCGCTCGATCGCCTCGTTGAGCGCATCCACACAGAAGTCCGCCACCAGGGTGTTGGACAGGCGCCAGGCAAGCACCGCCCGGCTCGCCCAGTCAACGATCGCCACGAGGTAGAGAAAACCCCCCCCGGCGTATCGGGATGTAGGTGATGTAGGCGGCTCACACCTGGTTGGGGTGATCAATGACGTGATCGCGCAAGAGGTAGGGAAACACCCGGTGCGCCTTGTCGGGGGCGCTCGTGCGCCGCTTCTGATATAGCGCTTCCAACCCCATGAGCCGCATCAGGCGCTGCACCCGCATGCGGTTGACGGTATGTGAGCTTTTTGACCACCTGGGCTACTGTCCAGGAATTGGGGTCCATTTCTGTGCACCGCATCGGTACCGAGGTCGTTATCTGATAGAGTAATTGCAAAGCCAAGAAATCAGTATGAGGGGGACATGAGACGTTACCTAATAATTGGAAATCAGCGGAGTGGTACGACGGCGATACATGTTGGTATTGCGTATCACCCTCAAATTAGTTCTCTGTACGATGAAATAAAGGTTCAACCGTTTTTCACAAAAGGACTATGGGGCTTTACCGTTGGAAATAACGAAGATATGGTTGAGGAAAGGAAATTGGCTTTCGATGCGTTGTTTAATGCCATGGCTTTATTGCACGCATCAGAAAATACAACAGTGATCGGGATGAAATGCTGTACAATGGACCCTAGTGAAGCGCGTCTGCTGGTGGAGTCGTTGCGTCAGAATTTTAGCGACGTGAAGATAGTGCTGGTCATACGAGAAGATCTGGTGGCTCAATTCGGATCGAACGTTAGCGCTCGATTAACTGGACGCTACCATAGCTTAGGACGCGACCGTAGCGTAAGAAGAAAAGAAAAGGAATGGGCTGATAGTAAGCTTAAATTGAACAAGTGGGGTTTTGTCGAATACGCTATAAAGTGTTTAGAAACAAACAGGATACTTAGAGAGTTGCATGACAGTCATCAAGTGCTAGAAGTAATCTATGAAGAGTTCTTTAGTAATGAAGAAGACAACTTCAGGCGGCTGTTTAACTTTCTCGATGTGCCAGCGATTTCGATTACTTGGATGCGAGCAAGCAAGGTCATGCCGCCAGCAGATCAATACATCAAAAACTATAGACAATTGTCAACAATACTTGGCAGATTAAAAGAGCACCTTGCGAATAATCCTGGCACTTTTTCCTATTACAAAAAATATTCTGGAGTACTTCGAAAGTTAAGAACAATACTTCGCAAATTCGTAACTGTTTAAGAAAGGCTTTCGATGTCGGCGGTAGGAAATGGACCTCAATTCCTGAGGGCATAAATCAGTTTGTGTAAACGGTCATTGTTCTGCACCATAGCCTAACGGAGACACGCAACAATGGCAGCCGGGAGGTATCGATCGAAAGCATCAGCGGCAAAAACGCAGAGGCAAGTACATTCAATCAATGGTGTGACGATTCGCTAAAACTCCTTCGGGCGATGTGTGATATGGCGCCAATTCGGCGCAACGAGATTTGGGCGGCCGGTCTCGAGCATTTTTCGAAACACAACTACGACCT
>Ga0209640_10001079_pt1 | contig 22583 bp, 14 predicted proteins | sample RifCSP10_1_FD_184018 | JGI IMG/M metagenome (GOLD analysis project Ga0209640, IMG submission 184018) | Soil microbial communities from Rifle, Colorado - Rifle CSP2_sed 10_1 (SPAdes) (version 2) | ecosystem: Environmental > Terrestrial > Deep subsurface > Rock core/Sediment | place: Rifle...
AAGAAGACGTCAGCGCGGGTTGCATACGATCCAATCAAGGTCACTGCGGCGGACCAGAAGGCCGAGATGGACTCAGCCCGGCGTATGATGGCGGAGCAGGGGAAGACAGTGCAGAAGATGATGCCGGCCAACATCACGATGGACTTTGAGCTGCTGCCGCCCGCTGAGTGGCCGGCGAACTATCCGCCGGTATCGCCGTTAGGCGCGTTGGCGGCTCCTGATGGCCGTCTATGGGTGAAGCGCTCGACGCCGGTGCGGGTCGGACGCGAGCAATGGGATGTGATCGACCAGAGTGGGAAGCTGGTCGCCAGGTGGCGACTGCCGGCCATGACGACGCTGGTCGCGGTTGGACAGGGCGTGGTCTACACCGTGCGCACGGATGAGGATGACCTGCGCTACCTGCAGCGGGTAGAAGTACCGAAGAGCTAGGAAACAGGAAACAGGAAACAGGAAACAGGAAATAGAAGCAGGGAAGGTGCGAGCGTTGCATCTTGAGGGCCTCCGGCGCGGCGCGCCGCGAGGCCCTCGGCCTTCTGTTTTCCTGTTTCCTGTTTCCTTGTTCCTGTCTCCTTTCGAATGACCAGTCGCCCGATCGTTCCAGCCCTTGCGCCTAACGTGCCCCGGCGAAACCGGCGGATCCTGCAGCGTTTTGGCAGGCTCGGCATGCGGCTCATGCGATGGCGCATTGATGGCGAGATCCCGGATCTGCGCAAGTTCGTCATTGTCGTCGCCCCGCATACGTCGAACTGGGATTTCGTCGTTGGGTTGTGCTGCGACCTGGCGCTGGACATGGATGCGGTCTGGCTGGGCAAGCACAGCATCTTCGTCGGACCGTTCGGGAGGTGGCTCAAGTCACTGGGCGGGATTCCGGTGGATCGCAGCAGCGCGCATAACGTAGTCTCGCAGGTCGCAGCGGAGTTCGCGCGGCGCGACCAGATGATCCTGGGTCTGGCGCCGGAAGGGACCCGCAGCAAGGTGGAGTCCTGGCGCAGCGGGTACTGGCACATCGCCCGCGCGGCCGGCGTGCCTATCCTCCCTGTCGGGTTCGACTACCGGCGCCGGGCGGCCGTGATCGGAACTCCGCATGCCACGACCGATTCGCTTGCCGACGACGAGGCGGTGTTGAAGGAGTTCTTTGCCGGTATCACTCCCAGACGTCCGGAGCTTCGTTAGGACGGCGCGATGGCGAATGCCGACCACGGGCGGCAAGCCGTGTGCGGGTAGCGGATCCGTTCCGTGTCGTTAGATCAGGTGGTGGCCGAGTGAACCTTCGCACCGGGGGGGGATCGCCGTGGACTCGCAATCAACCACTCACCGTCTCGCAACAGTCGCGCACTTCCTGCGCCTGATCGCCGCGACGCTGCTCATCACTTCAGGCGCCCTTCCGAGGATCACTCAGGCCCAGGTCGCCGGCGGACGACAACGCGACCGCGGGCCCGGCATTCCAACCTCGATGTTCGGCACCTACATCGAGCGTGGCGAGTGGCTGCTCTATCCGTTTCTCGAGTATTATCGCGACGCAAACCTGGAATACAGTCCGGACGAGTTCGGGTTCGGACTCGACGCGGACTTCCGCGGCCGCTACCGTGCGACCGAAGGCCTGATGTTCCTCGGCTACGGATTCACGGATCGGCTGGCAGTCGAGATGGAAGCGGCCGTCATAAGGGCGCGTTTGCGGAAGGCGCCGGATGATCCGTCGGCAATGCCCGCCACCATCGAGGAATCGGGGCTCGGCGACGTCGAGGGGCAATTGCGCTTTCGATGGAACCGGGAGACCCATCGAGCGCCCGAAGTATTCTCTTACTTCGAAACGGTCTTCCCACTGCAGAAGAACAGACTTCTGATCGGCACCCAGGATTGGGAGTTCAAGTTCGGGACAGGTTTCGTGCGGGGCTTTTCCTGGGGAACGACTACAGTTCGTGCTGCAATGGAGTATGACGCTGCCGACGCCAACCTCGCGCTGGGTGAAGTGGCGGTCGAATACCTTCGCCGGGTGAACTCGAAGCTCCGGATCTACGCTGGGGTCGAAGGCACGCAGGACGAGATCGAGGGCATCACCGAGCTGCAATTGTTCCTGCGACCGAATCTCGTGCTCAAGATCAACAACGCGTTCGGCCTGACGTCGAAGGCGACCGATTGGGCGCCGGAATTCGGCCTGATATTCTCAATCCGCTAACGCATCAGCTCTCAAAGCGGTCGAAACAGCTCCGCGAGATCAATCACCAGCGGCTCGACCGCATTCATTGGTTGCCAGGTCAGGCGCTCAGTCTCCACCGCGGGAAAGCGCATGTCCGGGGTCCATAGGACTCACGAGCAATTCCCCGTGAACCGTTTCGTACCTCTTCCCGTCGTCGGGAAGGGCGAGGACCATCTCCCTGGTCCAGTAGATCGGGGCGGCCATGCCCATATACTCGGCTCGGCTGAAAGGGAAAGGCAAGGGGACACGGCGAGATCGTAGCCGCGTCCCCCCGTCCGACCTTCATCACCGCAACGCGGGCCGCATCATTACGACGCGGCCGCTGCAGTCTCTAACGTGCCGGCGCTCTCCAGAATCCCGGGGCGCCGCTCGCTCCTGCCGACACCGCGCGCGCGAAGAACACCGAGTTGAAGACGACGCGGAACGTGCCCTGCGGCTGGCCGCGCCACTGCGGCTGGAACGCGATGAGCACGATGTGCCCGCTTCCGCGCTTTACGTCCACCGCTGCGGCGTGACCGCGCATGCGCTCCTCGCCGTGAAGGAAACCTGAACGCAGCGGCGAACCCTGCGCCGGATACCTGGCCAGCACTGCGCCCTCGAACCCGTCCATCGTTGTGAATACCGGACTTCCGCTCACGACGACATCTGACTCGGCAGGCATGCCGGCCATCACCGGGTGCGTGGTGTCGACGATCGCACGCATGATCGACACGCCGGTGAAGTATTCCTGTCGGGGGACGCCGGCGACGACGTTGCGCACCGGCAGTTGCAGCGCGCTGATCAGTGAAGTTGTTCCCTGGTTCCACGCGACCACCGTGCCGCCGCCCCTCACGAAGGCATCGATAGAGGCGATGCGCGCGCTGTCGTCGGCGCTGAGGGTGGGCGGCGCACCGCCGCCGCGACCTCCAGGCGCCGCGCCTGGCGGCGCACCACCACGACCGCCGCCACGTCCGGCACTCGTCAGGCCCTGCGACGCCATCAGGATGACATCGAAGCGTGAGCCGAGGCTGGTGTCACGCAAGTCGGATGGGCCGATGAGTGTGTACTTGAAGCCGTGCCCGTCGAGCAACCACTCGGTCCACCCTTCATCCATGTTGCCACCGCTGGCCTTGTAGAGCGCGATCCGCGTCGGAACCGCGGCCGTTGCGACGGTCCGCGGCACGTTCATCCGCTCGCCGCTCACCCAGAGCTCCTTCGCCATCGAGTCGAGGCGCTGGGCCTTGACGCCCGCCAGCAGGTACCGTGCACCGCGACCTCCGGCGGCTGGCGCGAATCGAAGTGATGCACCTTCGGCCAGGGCGCGATTGATCAGCCGGAACGCGTTGTTCTGCGCGGGGTCGAGCGCCAGTGCGCTGCCGCGTCCGGTGATCGATGCCGCCGGAGGCACGATACCCGCCGCCATGGCGTTCGTCGTGAACGGGAACTGATCCGATGCCCCCCATGCTTCTGCCGTGCCCTGCACGGGCGTGAGCGCGGCGCGGAACTCGGCGGATAGCGGCGTCCTGATTTCGATCGCGTTGACGTTCATCTGGAACGGCAGCGTCCAGCCGGCCGCATCGTAGGGAAGGTCGTCGCCCATGTCCGGGTACTTCTGCGGCTCGAGCAGCTCACGAACGAGCGGCGCGAACTCCTGGTCGAGTGGCACGACCCAGGTACCCGCCGGGTAGATCATTCCCTCGTGCACGGCATCCTGCCCAAGCTGCATAACGCGAACGCCCAGGAACGCGAGCCGTCGCAGCAGCTCGACCGGCGCCGACGGGTCGTGCTGGCGCTGCGGGACGATCCAGGCGTACGGACCCGACGCGCGGTGGGTGGCAATCGCGTCGCGTCCCGACTGGTAGCGATTGTAGAGCAGCTCGTCACGGAATTTCGCCGCGTAGCGCAGCGTGGCGATCGACGCGGTGACCATGTAGTCGACCTGGTCCTTCAACGTCCAGCGTCCTTCCTTCCACGGACTGTTGTACATCGACGTGGGCAGCAGCGCGCGATAATTCTGCGGCAGCTGGTCGACCGTGGATGTCCGCGGAATGCCGCAATTGCCGCCCTGCGTTTCCGTCCACCACGACGCGATGTGCTGGTACATCGGCATGTAGTCGATGTAGCCGGGATAGTAGGCGTCGAACGTCGCCAGCATGTGGACCGAACCCGGCTTGCCTGACTGGTCGAGCTCCTGCGCGATGCGCGTGCCGATGCTGTTCACGGTGCGCGACATGATCGGTGGCGCGTAGAGCCCGATGGGATCGGCGAATGGCGGAATCCAGATGCGCGTGGGGAAGGGAGATGACTGGTGGTGGACGTAGATGATCTGCGGCTCCCACTCGCGCCACGTGCGGGCGATCACGCGCGATTCCACGACGTTCAGCATGTAGCTGTCGCGATTGTTGTCGTGGCCGATGTACTTCTGGTACACCTCCATCGGCGCCGGACTGCGACCGGCGAGCGACTCGCGACACCAGTTCACCACGATGTCCTGGCCATCGGGGTTGATGCTGGGCCACAGGAACAGGATGGTGTTGTCGAGTATTTCCTTGATGCCGGGCTCCGATGCGCGCGAAAGGAGCTCGTAGGCGAGTTGCGGTGTGTGCTGCGAGCCGGCGATCTCCGAAGCGTGCAGGCCGCCGCTGATGTCGACGAGGGGGATACCGTCCCGGGCGAGTTGGCGTGCGTCGGCGTCGGTGAGGCCTTCGGGGCGAGCCAGCCGCTGGTTGATGCGACGGAATTCATCGACGCGAGCCAGGTTGGCCGGCGACGAGATGAGCGCGACGGTCCACGGCTTTCCGAACGATGTCTTGCCGACTTCGATGAGACGGACGTTCGGACTGGCGGCGGCGAGTCGCCGGAAGTACTCGATCGACTGGCCGTAGGTGAAGAGCTGTGAATCGGCGCCAACGGGGAAGCCGAAGACAGACGCGGGCGGCGGCACGGCCTGTGCCCTTACTGAACTCGCAACGGCGACGAAAGAAAACAACCAGGCGACAAGGATCCTGCGCATCGAGGTCTCCAATGGAGGCGGGACGTGGGTCATCCTAAGAACTCACCGCACTCGCGTGCGGTCAACGGGTGCCCCGCTCCGGCTAAACGCATGTGGGCGGCGACGCCGGTTTGCGCCCACCGCCCACACCTTGACGACTGCGACGCTACGGAACGATGGCGTTCGACAGGTCGTTCAATGCCTTCTGGAGCAGCCGCACCTTGGGCTCGTCGCAGGACCGCACGTCCGACCCGATCTGCGTTGCAAGCTGATTCAGCGCGGTGGCGCGCTGCGGACCCGTGGCGCGCTCGGCGCCGGCGATCGACCGCCGTACCGATGCGATTCGATTCGCCGAAAGGCACTTCGACCGCTCGAGCTGATCGACGTACGCCTTGGCGAGCGGAAAGCTCGGCGGCCAGACGATCTTCGGCTGGCTCTGCGCGTTGAGGTAGGTCCAGCGAACGGTCTTGGCGGCGTCAATCTCGTTCTGCGTCAGGTGCTCACTGGGCACCAGCTCGGCGACGTCGAGCCCTCGCGCGATCTCGGAGCTGACGATCGAGCCGTTGTACCAGTAGACCGACCACGAGCCGCCCATGGCCATGCGCGTGGAGTCGATCGGGCCGCGGTCGAAGTACGCGATCTCCTTCGGATTCGATGCGTCGGTCCAGTCGAAGACCGAGATGCCACCCTGGTACCACGCTTGCACCATCACATCGCGTCCGGGGATCGGGATCAGGGAGCCGTTATGCGCGACGCAGTTCTCCTGCGGCGTCTGCGCGGCCGGCAGCTTGTAGTAGCTGCGGAACGTCATCTTGCGGTTCTCGACCGTGAAGATCGCGTCCGAACCCCATTCCTTCTTGTCCGTCGCGCGGCAGCGCGGCGCCCCGCCGCCGCCCCATTCATCGGAGAAGAGGATCTTTGTGCCGTCATTGTTGAACGTGGCCGAGTGCCAGTACGCGAAGTTCGAGTCGGAGACCGCGTCGATGCGGACGGGGTTGAGGGGGTCTTTGATGTCGAGCAGGAAACCGTGTCCCTCACACGCACCGCCGGCGAGTCCGATCGACGGGTAGACCGTGATGTCGTGGCACTGACGGAATGGAGAGTTGGGGGAGAGGCCGGGGACGGGAGCTGGGCCGCTCGGTGCGAACATGCGGTTTGCGACATCCTGCAGGCTGGCCCGCAGCGTCGCTGTGTCGGCCGCGGTGGGCACTCCTGTGCCACCGCGCGCCTTCACGATGCTGTCGAGCCGCGGCCGGATGAATCCAGGTCCGAAAACGATGTCCTGGCCGCTGCTCGGGTTCTTCGCCACAAAGCCGCCAGCAGCGCGAGCGGAATCGGCGAGCCGCCGCTGTGCGGCGATGTCCTCGGGGGCGGCACCGTGGGCGGCAGGCGTGACGAGGTTGCTGAAAATGTTCGCGCGGCTAACGACCGCTGCCCGCTCGGGATTCGACACCGGCACCTTGATGATCTCGATGCGCATCAGGGCCGAGTTGGGATCCTGGTCCGGCCCATCACGGACGCACCCGGGCAATTCGTCAGGCGACCGCACGTTTGCCGACCCCGAGATGTAGACGTAGACGTTCTCGCGGTCGTTCGCGTCCTCGAGGACGGTGTGCGTGTGAGAGCCGCGACAGGTCTGGACATTGGCGACGAGCTTCGGGTTCCTGATGTCGCTGATGTCGAAGATGCGGAGCCCGCGGATCCGTTCCGCGCTCACCGTGTCCGGTACGCCGCCCGGCTTGCAGTCGAGCCGGCCGTTGTTCGCTTCGGCCGACATGAACAGCAGATTGCGGTAGACCGAGACGTCGTTCTGCGAGGCCGGGCACTCGTACGCTGTCACCAGCACCGGGGTGGCCGGGTTACTGATGTCCCATATCACCGGGCCGTTGTAGTTGCCCTGGATGGCGTAGTTGCCGGTGAACGCCAGGTCGGCGTTGAACTGCTCGAGGAATCCCGGCGGTGACACCGCCTTGGCGACGACCTTGAGATTCGAGACCGCCTCGCCAGCATTGAACTTTCCTGCCTTCAGGCCCACGCGCGCATCGGCTGGCGGTGCTGCCGGCATCGGCTCCGGTGTAGGCGGGGTGCTGCCGGCGCAGGCGGCGGCCACGACCAAAGCTGCGGCACGCGCCAGGCGCGGGATACGATCGAACGAACGGGATACGAGTTGCATGGTTGACTTCTCTCGGGTTCGCGAAAAACGGCGGTCAGAGCTCGAGGAGCATCTGGAGCATCCGGTTGATCTCGGTCGTCTGGTCGACCTCAACGTCGGATGCGAACTTGAAGACCGAAACGTCCTGGCCGGCCCCGTGCGACGAGAACAGTTCCTTGACCATCGCGACCGCGCCGCGGTGGTGCTGGATCATGAACGTGAGGAAGAGGCGGTCGAACTCGACGCCGCGCGCGGCATCCAGTTGCCGCATCTGCTCTTCCGTGAGCATGCCAGGCATGAGCATCACGTGCTGCGCGCTGCCCATGGTCATCGTCATCCCGGCGGGATCGGCCTCGGGAATGGGCTGTCGTCGGTCCCGGAGCCACGACTGCATCAGCGCAATCTCGTCGGTCTGGCCGGTGATGATGCGTTCGGTCAGTCGCAGCACCGCAGGGCCCGCGCCGTGGGTCGGTGCCCACCTCGCCATCTTGATCGCCTGGGCATGGTGGCTGATCATGCCCGACATGAAGTGAATGTCAGCCTTGGTGTACGGGTAACGAATACTGTCGGCACGCGCCTGGGCGATGGCCGATTCCTGTCCCATCGGCGGCTCAGTTGACGGGCTCCGTCTGCCGGCGCACGCGACCGCAGCGACTGTGGACAGGAGTAGGGCGTGGTGCTTCACTGCCAATTCAAGGTTTCGGGTGCAAACTACTGCGAACGAGACTCATTTTGACCACGGGGGCTTCAATCTACACCGTATTGTCGCGGGATGAGTCGACATACCTGAACCTCACCGGGAGACAGAGAACCGATGCACCGCACGTTTGGCGTAACTGCGCTCGTCACAACCAGCTTGGCCAGCATCCTACCGGTGCGATCCAGTACCACGGGTGTCCCGGCTCGCGACCCTTGGCCGCCCGTGGCCACCTTCTCGATCCTGGCGATGGACTCGGCGACGGGTGAGATCGGCGGCGCGGTGCAGTCGCGCGTCTTCTCGGTTGGGAACGGCGTCCTGTGGGCGGAGGCCGGCGTCGGTGCGGCCGCGACACAGGCGATCGTGGACGTGAGCTACGGCCCACAGGCGATCGCACTACTCAGGCAGGGGCTCAGCGCCGAGCAGGTGGTGGCGCGCGTGCTGGATGCCGATCCGGATCCCAGGCCCGCGGACTGGAGCAAGCAGGGTCGCCAGTTCGCGGTGATCGACGCGCAGGGCAGGGTCTTCGCGTTCACGGGTCCACAGGCGACGGCATGGGCCGGCCACAAATCCTGTTCGGCGAGCGGTGCTCGCTGCACCGCTCAAGGGAATATTCTCGCGGGCGAGTCCGTGGTCGACTCGATGGTGGCGGCGTACGAGCGCACCGCCGGGCAGCACATCTCATTGCGCCTGATTGAGGCGCTGGAAGCGGGGCAACGCGCCGGAGGCGACAAGCGAGGCATGCAGTCGGCCGCGATGCTCATCGTGAAGAAGGACGGCGGCGTCTGGCTGAACAACGATGTGGTCCTTCGGCTTCAGGTGGACGACAATCCGGAGCCGATCAAAGAGCTCCGTCGCCTCGTGGAGCGAGCGGCGGCGAGATTCAGACGGACGGGCAGCGGGTGACGGGTGGCGGGTATTCGATATCCGACCCGCAACCCGCAACCCGCGACCCGCGACCCGAAACCCGTTAGGGTCTTCCCGACGTCAGTCGCCTCAGCAAGTCCCCCAGCCGGTTCATCTCTTCCCCGTACTGCGCCCAGTTTCCTGCGCGCTGCGCCGCGATCGCGCGATCGTAGGCGTCCTGCACCTGGCGAAGGAGAGTCGCTGACACGCCGGTCGCTGTCCCCGGTACAGTCGCCGGCGATGGCGCCTCCGCGACTGCTTGCCGGGCAGAACTGCCGCCAAACAACAGCGCCAATCCCGATTCGAGCGTCTCCGCCATCACCACCTGGTTCTGGTGCGCGATCACCACGCGCTTCAACTCGGGGATCTGGCCCCCCTCGGCGCGAAGATAGATCGGCTGCACATAGATCAGCGACCGTTCAATGGGGATCACGAGCAGTTCACCGCGAATAACCTCGGACCCGCGCTGATCCCACAGCGTGATCTGCCGCGCGATTTCCGTGTCCTGGTTGATGCGGTTCACGATCTGGCGTGGGCCGAACACCAGGCTCTGCTTCGGGAACCGGTACACCAGCAGCTTGCCATAGTGCTCGCCGTCGTTACGCGCGACCATCCAGGCCGCGAGGTTGTCCTTCTGCCGCGGGGTGAACGGTGTCATGAAGATGTATTCGGCGTTCTGCTCGTCAGGCAGCCGCATGACGATGTGGCGCATGAAGGGGTTACGCTCGCCCCCCTGACCCACCACGGGGATCTGCCATTGATCCTCGCGATGATAGAATTGCTCCGGTTCGATCATGTGGTACGTCGTGTAGAGCGCCGCTTGCGCGCGATACAGGTCTTCGGGATAGCGCAGATGGCGGCGCAGATCCTCCGGCATCGATTCGAGCGGTTGCAGGATGCCGGGGAAGATCTTCGCCTGCGTGCGGATCAGCGGATCGGAAGGATCGGCCATGTAGGCCGTCACGGTGCCGTGATACGCATCGACCGTCACCTTCACGCTGTTCCGCATGTACGTGGTCCCGTCAGGCAGCCGGGCCGCGTACGGATACCGAGTTGTGCTGGTGTATGCGTCGATGATCCAGACCAGGTCCCCGGCGTCGGTCAGCACCAGATACGGGTCGTTGTCGAGTCGCAGGAACGGCAGCGCCCGGCGCGCCCGGTCCGCGATGTTCCGGCGATACAGGATGCGGCTCGACGATGAGATGTCACCGGACAGGAGCATCTTCAGGGACGCGAAGTGCCAGGCCAGCACCGCGCGTCGCCAGAACGTGAGCGTCACGCCGCCGCGCCCCTCGTACGCGGCCGTGACATTCTCCTCGCCCGACGGATGATCGAATTCGGGCAGCCTGGTCCCGACGATCGCGTATGCGTTCGTCAGCTCTCCGTAGTAGATCTGGGGCCGCTTCACGGCCAGGTCGCCGGTCGTCACCGGCGGAAGGTCCTTCACGAAAAGCACGGGCAGTCCTTCGGTCGTCACCTGGTTCACCGGCGCGAGCGTGAGGCCCATGCCGTGGGTGAACGTCAGGTGATCGTTGATGAATGACCGCGTTGGCAGCGATGTCGTGTTCAGCTCCCGGGCCGAGAGCAGCACCTGCCGGTATCGCCCGTCGATGACGTACCGGTCGTCGTCGACCGAGATGAAGTCGTAGTATGTCCTGATCTCCTGCAACTGGCCGAAGGTCTGCAGGAGCGGTTCGCGATCCCACAGGCGCACGTTTTCGATGGTCGGACCGTTTGCCCGGATGTCCGCCAGGGTCAGTGCCACGTCACCGGGTAGGTCACGCGTGACGACGCTATCGATCCCCCATGCCACTCGCGTGGCGACAATATGGTTGCTGATGTACGGCCGCTCCCGTCCCAGTTCCGTCGGTGCGACGACGAGACGCTGGATGATGGCGGGATACACCGAGCGACCCAGGAACCCGCCCGCGAAATACGCGATCAGCGCCAGCGTCACCGCTGGCAGGACGCGGCGCCTCACGATACCCAGCAAGATGAACCCAGCACCCAGCAAGGCCGTGACTGCGGCGAGATGAAGCCCCGGGCGTTGCGCATTCAGATCCGCGTAGCTTGCCCCGGTGAACGGTCCGGTCGTGGAGTACAGCAGCTCGGGAATCTGCACCACCCAGATGCGCGCGGCAGCCAGCAGCAGGAACACGATGACCAGTACGCCGAGGTGCGCGCCGGCGCGTGGCGACAGCATGAGTTTCGGGCTCGCCGGACTCGGCGGACGGATCTCACCGCGAACGAGGTACACGAAACCGGAGAGCAGCACCGCCAGCACGGTCAGGGTGCTGAGCAGGCCAAGCAGCATCGCCAGGCCCGGCATGACGAACGTATAGAACCCGATGTCGCGGTTGAACACGGGATCGGTCACGCCGAACGGAGCGCCGTTCAGGAACTGCAGCACCGTCATCCACGCGGCGCTGGCCGAGATGCCCGCGAGGATCGCGAACACGATGGCCGCCGGAGTCGTCAGGCGGGGCAGCCGCTCGATCAGATCCGTCAGGCTCTCCGGCAGCGGCCCCGAGAATACGTTGGCCGGTGATCCGCCGCGGCGAGCCACTCTGAGGTTCACCGCCAGCAGCGCATACGACACGGTGGCAACGATCGCGAAGAGAAGGAACTTCGTGACCAGCTCCGTTGTGAACACGCGCTGGAATCCGATCTCCCTGAACCAGAAGAGATCCGCGGCCAGGCGCATCATGGCCGGGAAGACGATGAGCACGAGCACGACGACGCCCAGCAGCACTCGGATCGCCTGTCGCGTGCCCGGTCCCCCTGGACCGGGGACCAATTTGAGTTGCGGCGATGATTCCATGGGTGGCTCGCGGAACGGAGAAGTCCCCCTGCACGCGCCGTCGACGGCGCGGTCCCCAACGCAATCTGCGGCCCCGCGCGCGCGGGGGTCAATCGACACTTGGCGCCCGACGCTCCAGAAGCCTTCTTTGTCGAATGCCGACGCCCTCGCGCCTGCTGTCCCGGTGGAGCTCGTTCGCGGACGTGCTCCCCGCCGTCATCGCGCTCGCGGCGAGCCTTGGCTCTCCAGGCCTTGCCTTCTCGAGTGCGGAGGCCCAGGAGCGGACGCGTCCCCGCGTGCGAGCGGTCGTGGTCCAGCGCGACGCGGTTTTCGATTCCGTGGAGGCCCGGTACTGGCCCTATCGCCTTGCCAACGCCGTCCACGTCGAGACGCGCCCCAACGTGATCCGCCGGGAACTGCTGATCGACGTCGGCGATCCATACGACAGCGCGCTGGTGGCCGAGTCGGAGCGCAACCTTCGGGCGCTGGGCATTTTTCGCGACGTCAGGATCGATTCGGTGGCGACGGATACCGGGATTGTGGTTGTGGTGCGCACGGCCGACGCCTGGACCACCACGCTGGGCGTGGGCGTTGCCACAAGCGGCACACAGTCGGTGGTCGACCTTTCGCTGCAGGAAGGCAACCTGCTGGGAACGCGGACCGTGGCCCAGCTGGCGTATCGCAACGATCCCGATCGCAGCTCGATCTCGCTCGCGTTCGACACGCCGCGCGCCATCGGTGATCGCATCGGCGTGGGCGTATCGGGCGTGGATCGCTCCGATGGTCGCGCCGGCTCCGCGTCGCTGCGACTGCCATTCCTGAGCCTCTCGTCCAGGGCCGGGGGGTCGCTCTCGGCGTCGGTCTTCCAGGGCCGCGTCCTGCAGTTTGGCGGAAGCGCAATCGTCGATTCGCTGTGGCGTGAAGCGGCGGTGCTGCGCGCCGACGGTGCGATCGCCCTCACGGCTGGTCCTCGCGGCTACGTGCGCGTGGGGGTGCTGGCCCAGTGGCTGCGCGATGACATGGTGCCCATGGAAGAGCGGAACGTGGTTCCGCGAACGCGAAGCGCGACGGCCGGTCTCTATCTCGCCGTGCGCCGGCCGCGGTACATCCGCGTCTGGAACGTCGAACGCATCGAGCGGGTGGAGGATGTGGACCTCGGTCCATTCGGGACCGTGGCGCTGCTGGCGGCTCCTTCGGCGTGGGGATACGATCGCGACGGCATCGGCGGATCGTTAGGCGCCGGAGTCGGGCTACCCTTCCCCGGGGGCTTCGCGCGGTTCGGTGTTCGCGCCACCGCTCTCCAGACCGCCGAGGGCACCGACTCGGCCACGGTGGAAGGCGCCACCACGGTCGTTGCCCAGCGAGGGCAGCGTCAGCTCGTGGTGCTTCACGGATCGGCCGGCCGGCAGCGGAACGCGGTCCCCGGCAGGGAGTTCGACATCGGCCTCGGGGCCGGTTTGCGCGCCTTTCCCGCGCACGCATTCACGGGAGACCGCTATTTCGTCCTGGCGGCCGAGTACCGGTACCTGGCCTGGCCACGTCTGTTCGGTCTGGTCGGGGTGGGAGCGGCCGCCTTCGGCGGGCACGCCGGGGCCTGGGATGGCGGCGGACCGCGGCGCGCGGGGACGGAACTCGGCGCTGGACTCCGCCTGGCCTCGATCCGTGAGGCGGGAGGCATCTGGCGGCTGGACCTGTCGCGCCGTCTCGCCGGCGGCGGCTTCGCCGGCGGGTGGGTGGCGTCGTTAGGCCGCGGCTTCGTGTTCGGCGGGATCTGATCATGCCGCCGGGCCTCGCCGCGATGCTCGCGTACCTCGCGTTGCAGCTCGGCATCGGAGTCTGGATTTCGAAACGGATCCGGACCGAGTCGGACTACCTCCTCGCCGGCCGCAGCCTGGGATACACGCTGGCCACGTTCTCCATCTTCGCCACCTGGTTCGGCTCCGAGACGGTCATGGGATCGGCCGGCAACGCATTCCGCGATGGTGTCTCCCTGGCGAACGCCGAGCCGTTCGGCTACGGGCTGTGCCTGATCCTGATGGGTCTCGTCTTCGCCGGCCCCCTGTGGCGCCGGCGCCTGACGACGCTGGCGGACCTCTTCCGTCAGCGGTACTCCGTGAAGGTGGAACGGCTGGCCGCGGTGATCCTGATCCCCGGCTCGATCCTCTGGGCGGCCGCGCAGATCCGGGGCTTCGGGTACGTGCTGTCTGCCGCCACAGGCGGTATCTCGATCGAGGTGGCGATCGCGTGCGCGGCAGGGTTCACCATGCTCTATACGGTATTCGGCGGATTGCTCGCCGATGCCATCACCGACGTCATCCAGGGCGTCATGCTCGCCGTGGGCCTGGCAGTCGTACTGGGCGGGGTGCTCATCCAGGTTCACCACGATGGCGGCGTGGTGAACGCGTTGCGCGGCGTCGGACCGATCACCCTGCTGCCGCCGTCCGGGTCGTCCACCTGGGCTCTGCTGGAAGAATGGGCGATTCCCGTCTGCGGTTCGGTGCTCGCCACCGAACTGGTCGGACGGATCATCGCCACCAGGACGCCTAACGTGGCCCGTCGCTCCTCGTACGTGGCGGGGGCGATGTACATCGGCGTCGGCATCATCCCGCTCATCATCGGAGTGCTCGGCCAGCGCATCGTGCCGGGCCTCGCCGAATCCGAGCAGGTGATCCCGGCGGTCGCGCACGCGTTGTTGCCGACCGTGTTCTTCGCGATCTTCGCCGGCGGGCTGGTGTCGGCGATCCTCTCCACGGTCGACAGCACGCTGCTCGTCTCGTCGGGCCTGATGTCGCACAACCTCGTGGTCCCGATCTTCAAGGTGACGGATGAATGGACCAAGGTGCGGATTGCCCGCGCCGGCGTCCTGGTGTTCGGCGCGATCGCCTATGTGCAGGCCATCCGGGCCGATGGCGTGTTCGAGCTGGTGGAGAACGCGTCAGCGTTCGGCAGCGCCGGCACGCTGGTCACCATCTGCTTCGGCCTCTTCACGTCCTTCGGTGGCCCGATGGCGGCGATGCTCACGCTGAGCGCCGGAATCGTGACGTACCTGGTGTCGGCGGCCTCGGGCTATGCGTTCCCGTTCCTGCTGTCGCTCGGTCTCTCACTCCTGACGTATGTGACCGCCGCCGTCATCGAGCGCGTGGTGGAACGGATGCGCCATGGTTGATTCGCACGACTTCCTGACCAATCTCGCGCTGGTCCTGTGCGTCGCGGCGTTGACGAGCCTCGTCTTCCAGCGCCTCCGCCAGCCGGTGGTCTTCGGCTACCTGGTCGCGGGCATGATCATCGGGCCGTACATCCCGGTTCCGCTGGTGGCCGATCAGGCGATGGTGCGCACGCTGGCGGAGCTCGGCGTGATCCTGCTGATGTTCTCCATCGGTCTCGAGTTCAGCGCGCGCCGTTTGCTGCAGGTTGGAGGGCCGGCGGGAATCGCGGCCATAACGGAGACCAGCGTGATGATGGGGCTGGGGTACCTGGCCGGCCGCCTGCTGGGATTGACCACGCTCGAAAGCGTGTTTCTCGCGGCGATCGTCGCGATCTCCAGTACGACCATCATCGCCAGGGCGTTCGCCGAACAGGGTATCCGCGGTCGAGTGGCCGATATCGTGCTCGGCATTCTCATCGTCGAGGACGTCATCGCGATTCTCCTCATCGCGATCCTGACCGCGGTCGGCGAGGGCGAAGGACTGTCCCCGCGCGACGTCGTCACGACGACGCTCCGGCTGGCGCTGTTCCTGGCGGGCCTGGTCGGGGTGGGCCTGCTGATCGTGCCGCGTCTGATTCGTGCCGCGGTCCGCTCCGAGCGCGCCGAGACCATTTTGATCAGCAGCATCGGAGTCTGCTTTGCGGCTTCGCTCCTGGCGTTGTCGCTTGGATACTCGGTCGCGTTAGGCGCGTTCATCGCCGGCGCGCTCGTGGCGGAATCCGGACAGGAGAAGCAGGTCGGGCATCTGGTCGCGCCCGTTCGTGACCTGTTCGTCGCGATCTTCTTCGTCGCGGTCGGCATGCTGCTCGATCCGTCGGTCGTCCTGGAATACTGGTGGATGATCGCGGCGCTGGTGGTGATCGTGATCGGCGGCAAGGTGCTGGCGGTGTCGAGTGGCGTCTTCCTCACCGGCGAGGGACTGCGACCCGCGGTGCAGGCGGGGATGAGCCTGGCGCAGATCGGCGAATTCTCCTTCATCATTGCGTCGGTTGGCCTCGCCACCAGCGCGACGCGCGACTTCCTGTATCCGGTGGCCGTTGCCGTCAGTGCGCTGACGACGCTGACGACGCCGAGACTCATCCGCGCGGCTCCGCGCATCGCGGCCATGGTGGATGCCCGGCTTCCGGGCCCGCTGCAGACGTTCGTGGCGCTCTACGGTTCATGGATGGAGAGTCTCCGGGCCACGCCGGCGCGTCCGGGCGGCCGGAGTCGCACGCGCCACCTGGTGCGCGTGATCGCGATCGACACCGTGCTGCTCGCGGTGCTCTTCATCGCCCTGTCGGTCGAGTTCCCGAGAATGGTGAGGCTCCTCGACGTCTCTGCCGGTCTCTCGCTCGCGGCCGCGCGCGCCGTGGTGCTGATCGTGGCGGCTGCGTTAGGCGCGCCGCTGGTGATTGCCCTCGTTCGCTCCACGCACCTGCTGGGTCTTTCGATCGCCGTTCAGGCGCTGCCGGCTCCCGAGGAGCGCAAGGTGGACCTGGCGCGCGCGCCCCGGCGCGCGCTGGAGGTCACGCTGCAGTTCGGATTGCTGTTCGCGGTGGTGGCGCTCCTGATGGCGGTGATACAGCCCTTCGCGCCGCGCATTCCCGGTATTGCGGTCATCTTCGGCGCCGGGATGGTCCTGGTGCTCGCGATCTGGCGAAGCGCCAAGAATCTCCAGGGACACGCGGTGGCCGGCGGTGAAGTGATTGCGGCTGCTCTGGCGCGTCGAATGGCCGAGGGAACGCAGGCGAATGTCGACGACGCCATGCAGCGAATGCAGGAAATGCTACCCGGACTGGGAGAGCCGGTGGCGATGACGGTGGCGGCGGAAAGTGCGGCGGCGGGTCGGACACTCGCCGAACTCGACATGCGCGGCTTGACGGGAGCGACGGTTCTGGCGCTGCTCCGCGGTGGCGAACAGGTGATCTCGCCGCGGGGAGACTTGCGGCTCGAGCAGGGTGACGTGATCGCGGTGGCGGGCACGCATGATGCTGTCGCGGGAGTGCGCGCCATGGTCACACCACAGCCGGCTTCGCCGCCTCCAACGTAGCAGCCGAACACAGGCAATTGTGATCCGGCGGCTTGCACTCAGCAACCGCGATGAACATCATCGTGTGACCGCGTTCCATCGGCTGCGCGCGATCGGTCGGCACAGTTTCCAGCGAACTCTGGCAGGTGACCAATGCGAAGAGCACGATTCATGTCCAGGCACCGCGTGGCCGCGATCCTTGGCGCTGGCGCGATTCTCTGCGTCGCCGCCGTTGCATCGGCGCACGACATGTTCCTTCGAGCCGAGCGGTTTGTCGTACCGCCGAACTCCGAGGTCGTCGTACGACTGCTCAATGGAACCTTCTCCCAGAGTGAGAATGCGATCGTGCGGTCACGCGTTCGTGACGCCTCAATCGCGGGTCCCCGTGCCCGCATCCCGATCGACATGTCGACGTGGACCGAGTCCGGCGACACGACCACGTTTCGAGTGCGCGTCGGCGCCACGGGAACGTACGCGGTCGGCGTTTCGACAACGCCGAGCATCATCGCGCTTTCGGCCGATACGTTCAACATGTACCTGCGCGACGACGGGATTCCGGATATCCTGGCACAGCGCCGCGCGCGGAAAGAGCTCGATAAAGCCGCGCGCGAGCGGTACCACAAGCACGTCAAGACGTTGCTGCAGGTCGGCGATTCCCTCGGGCACAGCTTCGACGCTGTCTTTGGCTATCCGGCCGAGATCATCCCGCTCACCAATCCGTATGGGCTGCGCCGTGGTGCAACATTACGCGTCAAGGTGCTCGTAGGCGGCAAGCCGGTCCCGAATCAGTACATCCTGTTCGGCGGTCGCGACGCGTCCGGTGGTCGCATCGCGCAGCGCAATACGCGTTCGGGCGCCGACGGAACGGCCCGCATACCGCTGACCACCGCGGGAGACTGGTACATCAAGTTCATCAACATGACCCGCGTGACCGCCGACACGGTGGATTACGAGTCGAAGTGGGCCACGCTCACGTTCGCCGTTCGTCAGTAGCGCCAGGCGTACTGCAGTTTCACCAGCAGCTGATTGGAATCGAAGCGCCACTCGCGCGGCACCCCGGGCGTCGGGATCAGCTCGCGGATGTTGTGATTGTACACGACGAACAGCTCACCAAACGGCGAGAACGTCCAGCGAACGCGGGTGTTGGTGCCGAAGCTGTCGGTCGTGTTGTCGTACTGCATGTAGCTGTTGAACTGCAGATCGGGCGAGATATTCAGGCGCGCCCGCGTCCCGATGACCTGCTGCGTGAAGTTGCCCTCTGCCAGCCGGCCGACATTCCGCGTCGCGTTGAATTCCATGATGAACAACGCCGAAGGCTTCCACGACGCCGTGGCGATGAGCTCGTCCAGCGTGCCCGAGTAGAACTCGCCGAACCACCAGGTGAACTGGCCGCTGAAGCGGCGCTTCGACGCCAGCGCTGCCTCGAGCCGATACCGGTTCCAGTGATAGCTGCCTTGCGGGATCAACACGTTCTCGGCGATCTCGAATGGCGCGATGAGTCGCTCACCGGTAGGAACGACGTTGACCTCGTACCGGTCTCCGGTCTCCAGACGCCAGTTGATCGGCGCAAGGAAGATGCGGTAGCTCTCCCAGCGTCCGTCGAGATCGGTCGCCAGCGTGTTGAACCACTCGTTGGTCATCTGCCGCACGCGAAGACCGGCAATCGGCCGTCTGGGACGCGGTTTGTTCGTGATGTTGAGCGTGACCAGCTGCGCGCCGGGCCGCTGAACGAACCCGAGTGACGGATCGAACGCGTCTCCGACCCACTTGTACGTGAACGCGATGTCCCAGAGGTCGTTCGGATAGTCGATCTTCGCGCCTAACGCATGCTGGGTGCCGCCCGGCAACGAATCGCGGCCAGTCGCCAGGCCCCAGACGCCCACCAGGAAGTTCCTGTTGCCCTGGAATCGCGACGTCTGGTACGTCAGGTCGGTTCCGGCCGTCCAGCTTCCGGTACGGCCAATCGGATCGCCCAGGGTCGCGATCACCCCGATGGAAGACTCATGCAGCACGTTCTGCTTCAGTCGAAAGACGCCCATGGTGTTTTCCGTCGCCAGCGTATCGACGGAACCCGTTCGCACCAGCAGCGCGCCGAAATTCGTCGCCCCTTCGCGGCCGGCGATCTTCGCGCCGGCCTCGAGCGGCACCTCGCGTCCGCCGAGCAACCCGATGCGCCGGCTGAAGAACGGAATCACGTCGCCACTCGACCCGCTGCTGCTCCCCAAGCCGAGTCCGAAATCGAAGATGTCCGACCCCTCGAGGAAGAACGTGCGCTTCTCGGGGAAGAGCAGGGGGAAACGCGTCAGGTTCGTACGGCGTGTGTCGACTTCGGTCTCGGCAAAGTCGGTGTTCACCGTGAGCGAGCCTAACGTGTTGGAGCCGAGCCGCTTGGTGACATCGAGACTCGCCGCCAAATCCGAAATGGCGGACGTGGCCGGTGCGGGCTTTCCGATAGATGAGGTGACCGATGGACGAATACTGAGACCCAAGCCCAGGTCGAATGGTGGAACGTTGGTGAGAAGGCCGGCGCGACTCGTGACGTTGATCTTCACGTCGCGATCGGGGCTCGCCCAGCGCGACGTCTCGAGCAGACGCTGCATGCGACGCTCGACGTTGAAGCCCCACTCGGTGAGTCCGCGCTTGAAGAGCAGGCTCTTGACCGGAATGCGGATCTCGGCCGACCAGCCGGCACTGTCGCGGTGCGTCGCCGCTTCCCAGATGGCGTCCCACTGCGAGTTCTCGCCCTCGCCCTGATTGGCGACCAAGGCGTCGTATCTCGCGCCGTGGGGGTTCACGATGAACACGTAGCCCGAGCGACCGTCGAGGTAGGTGTCCAGCACCAACCGGATGTGATCCTCGTTGGTCAGACTGGCGTCGCGATTGCGGACGAAGCTCGTTATGCGCGACGCGTCGGGGTCGTCGGCGCGGATCCCGAACACGATCGCGTCTCCAATGACCAGAACGCGCACGACAGTGCGGCCCGTTGGCTGGCTGCCCTCGACGGGCTCGATCTGGGTGAGGTTGATGATGGAATCAGCCGTCATCCATGCCGGCTCTGTGAGCTGGCCATCGAGCCGTATGGCGTCGCTCACGGCGGCACCCACGCGCAGCGTCGGACGTGTCGTCCCGATACGCGCCGTGGCCGGGTCCTGCTGGGCCGGCAGCTGGGCGGGCAGCAGCCACAGGATCGCGCACAAGGAGAAGCGACGCATGACGGTCAGTCGGTAAGAAAGCGGCCGTTGGCGGATGCGAGTTTGGCCGCAGGCAATGTCGCGGCCCGATCCCGGTCGCCGCCACCCCTTCCGGAGCCCGATCTGTACGCGACATGGACAGCAGCGGGCGCGGATGTCACGTATCCTTTCAGCATCGCGTGTCTGGTTCCGTGCCAGCGGAAACGTCAGGGGACGGCAGCGCTCCGGCAGTACAATCCGGCGAGAGGTTCCGACATGGTCTTCAGCGAGATCCTGAAAGTCGCGTTCGGATCACTCGCGGCCAACAAGCTGCGGTCGCTCCTGACAATGCTCGGTATCATCATCGGGGTCGGGTCGGTGATCACGATGATGGCGATAGGCAAAGGCGCGCAGCGGCAGGTGACGGACCGGATCGCGGCGCTCGGGACAACGCTGATCATGGTCAACGCCTCGATGGCACGGGGGGCCGGCGGTGTCGCCACGACAGATATCAAGCCCCTGACCCTGGCAGACGCGCGTCAGATAGAGCTTCGCTCGAAGCATATCGTCGCGATCCAGCCGCAACAGGATGTGCGCATGCAGGTGCAGTTCCGGAACAGGAACATCAGCATCCAGGTGACTGGTACCACGGCGAATTTCCTGGAGACGCGGAAGTTTCAGATGGCCGCCGGCCGCATGTTCACGGACGCCGAGGACCGCGCTACTCGCCGCGTGGCGGTGCTGGGGTGGACGGCGCTCGAACAGCTCGAACTGGACAACCCGGAAGCAATCGTAGGACAGCCGATCCGCATTCGCGGAATGCAGTTCATCGTCGTCGGCGTCATGGCCCTGAAGGGCCAGGCGACCGGCATGATGGACGCGAACGAGCAAGTGCTGATTCCGATTCAAACCGGACGGCATCGGGTTTTCGGCCGCGAGCGCTTGAACGACATCTTCGTCCTCGCCCGGGATGAGCAGTCGCTCCCCCTGGCGATGGCGGAACTGACGAAGATCCTGCGCCGGTCTCACCGCCTGCGCCCCAATCAGCGCGACGACTTCACCATGCGCATGCAGACGGACTTTCTCGAGACCCTGAACGAATCCACGCAGACGTTCACGCTCCTCCTGGCGGGTATCGCCGCCGTCAGCCTGATCGTTGGCGGAATCGGCATCATGAACATCATGCTGGTCTCTGTGACGGAGAGAACCCGCGAGATTGGCGTGAGGAAGGCGCTTGGTGCGACGCGCCGCAGCATCCTGCTCCAGTTTCTGGTAGAGGCGGTGATCATCTGCCTGTGCGGTGGCGTCATAGGCGTCTCGCTGGGACTGGGCGGCGCTCACCTGCTCAGCGACGCGTTCAAATGGAGTGTCGCCATTGACGGACCGACCATCGCGCTCGCGGTGGGGTACGCGGGCGCGATCGGCGTCCTGTTCGGCGTCTGGCCCGCCCGGCGCGCCGCCCGTCTCGATGCGGTCGAAGCACTCCGGTACGAATAGCCGCCGACTACCTCCTTGCAGGCAGCGAATTCGTCAGATCGAGCGCCGCCTTGAGGCCACGCGCCAGCGCAACCGCGTCCGCATTCGCCCAGAAGTGCATGAAGAACAGGCGCGGCTCCTCGTCGAGCAGGTGGCTGTGCAGGCTCGTCACCGCGATTCTGTTTTCGCCGAGAGCCTTGATCACCGGATTCACTTCGGTGCCAAGCAGGACGAAATCGCCGGTGATCGCTGCCTTGCCGCCGCCCGTTGGCTGGAAGTTGATCGCGGTCGAGAGTCCCATGGACGGCGGAACCTCGAGCCCGCCGCTGTGGATCGGTTCAGCGCGCGGCACGCTGACCTGCAGCACTCCGCCAGTGATGCGACCGGCCCGGCCAAGCGCAGACGCGATCGCCGCGGTGTCGAGTCCGAACGGGGCGGAGGTCGATGCTGGCGCCGCAGGTGACGGCGACGGCGTGCCGGTCAGCGCGAGTGCCTCACGAACGGTCGTGGCGATTGTCACCGGGTCGCCATGCGCATGGACGTGCACATACAACACGCGCGGCGACTCGTGGATGATGTGATGGTGAATCGCGGTCTGCTCCACGCCACCGGCTTGCAGTTTGGCGATGACCGGGCTGAGTTCATCGTCGGTCAGCACGAGATCGCCCATGGCCACGGCTCCGCCATCGTGCGCCTTGAACGCGATCCACGAGCCCAGCGCGAACGCCGGCCGGATTGCCACGCCAGCCGCCGTGACCTTGAGATCGCTACGCGGCATGCCGAATCGGTACACATCGCCGGGTTGCAACGCGCCCGCTCGCCCCATGGCTGAATCGACCCGGGTCCAGTCGATCGACGGTGCGCTGGTGGCCGCCGCGCTTTCGGCCGGGTTTGCGGTCTTGTCCTCAGCCGGCTTGCCTGTGCAACCGGCGAGCAGCGCGGCGAGCGCCGCGAGGATCATCGCGTTATGCATGGTCTTCTGCTCCATCTCTATCAGG